>Ga0182015_10002623_pt1 | contig 21346 bp, 16 predicted proteins | sample 712P3MmetaG_FD_120478 | JGI IMG/M metagenome (GOLD analysis project Ga0182015, IMG submission 120478) | Permafrost microbial communities from Stordalen Mire, Sweden - 712P3M metaG | ecosystem: Environmental > Terrestrial > Soil > Wetlands > Permafrost | place: Sweden: Stordalen | collected...
GTCGTGCACGTGGAACGCGTTCACGAAATCGCCGCGCAACGCGGGCTGCCGCCACCGCAGGCGGATCGCGTCTTGGGTGAAGCGCAAGAAGTCCACCATCGACGTATCGCCGGAATCCAGGCCGCCCCAGTAGATGCGATTCGGGGCGTTCTCGTCCTCGTTCCACTGCTTGTCCTCGAGGAATTCCTGACCCATGAACAGCTGCGGGATGCCCGGCGCGGTCAGAAGCAGCGCCATCGCCACGCGCGATCGGCTGCGCGCGTACCAGGAGCGGTGGTCGCTGCCGTCAGCGAGCGCCGGAATGCGAAGCTGCGCATCGACGCGGACGATGTCGTGGTTCTCGACGCACGGCACGGCCTGCCACCCGTGCGGGAACCACGGCGGATAGAGCGCCTGCGCGACCGCGGTCATGCTGACCGCAGCCGAGGCGCCGTAGGACGCCTGGGAGATCGCGCCACGGATCGCGATGCGCAGCGCGTCGTGCTGCGTGACGTCGAAGCCGTCGCCGCCGGTGGACGCCGGCGCGACGGCGTTCGGGTTCACCGGCCAGTACTCGGCGTTCTGGGCCCAACGCGAATGCAGGAACCGCATCGTTCCGGTGACGTCGCGCACGAACTCGAGCCCGCCTTGTCCGCCGTTGCCGATGAGATCGCTGATCTGGTCGTAGCGAATACCGTCGATGTGGAACTCGTCGGCGTAGTACCGCGCGGAATTGATGAGGAACTGCCGCACGTCCGCGTTCCACAATGCGAACGAAAGGCCGCCGACGTAGCCCACGTCGGTGAAGTACTGACTGTCGTTATTGTTTCCGGCCGGCCGGCGATCCCAAAAGAACAGCGACTCGTCATCGCCCTCGAAGCCGCCGGCGTGGTTGTAGACGACGTCGAACACGACGGCGATGCCGTAGAGGTGACAGAGATCGATCATGACGCGCAATTGGTCGGGCGCAGCCGTCAGGTTTGCCGTGCCGAGCGCCGGAGCGCCCTTGGCGGCGCGCAATACGTTGATCGCCGCCAGATACGGGTCAAGGTTCGCGACGGGAACGACGTACGGCGTGTCCGGCGAAAAGTAATCCGTTCCGTTGTAACCTTCGGTGGGCAGCGTCTTGCATTCGTCGATGGGCAGCGGCTGCAACACGTTGATCCCGAGCGCGGCCAGATAGCCGACTTTCTGCGCGACGTCCAAAAACGTGCCGACCTGACCTGCCTGACTATCGAACACGCCGACGTGAAGTTGATAGAGGATCATGTTCGAGAAGTCCGGGGTCGCAAAACCACCGTCAGTCCAAGGAAAGACCGTACCGCTCGGCCGGATCACGCAGTTGCAGTGCGGATAGGGCGGATCCACGGTCAGCTCGCGAGCGTAGGGGTCGCGCTTGTAGCCGGCGCTGCCGGTGCCGACGACGTAGTATTTGTATTGGTCGCCCGAGGCGGCACCTTGAACGAAACCGGTCCAGTGACCGTCGTCTTGTTGCGCCATGAGCTGCGCGGGCGAGGTGTCGGTCGTCCAGATGGCCGTGCCCGCAAACGAACCATTCAGATAGACCGCGGTCGCAGCCGGCGCCCAGACCCGGAACGTCGCACCGTCCGAAATCAACGTCGCTCCCATAGGAGTCCCCGAATCGACGTTGGCCTGCGAAATCATCGTGATCACACCCGTTGTCCGCAAAGTACCGGCTTGCTCGCCATTCGCGATCGGGGTCTCCATTTCCGGGGTGCGCTTCGCTGGTGGGAAAATTGACCGCAATTGGCAAACACTCGCGTGCGGGTGTGACATGGATGCGGAGAACTCGAACGCCTGGCCCATCCGTTGCAGACCGGGGACCTTCTTCTCATCGACGAGGAGTGCACGATGGTATCCAACTTGGATGTTGCGTCGCTTGAAAAGATGCTTCTGTTCGGGGCAGTTTTAATTGTCGCCGCGCTCGTCGGCGGCGGTCTAGACGCGGCCGGAATTATAAAGCTCCCGGCCTTTAGAGATTGGCGCACGCAATCCGGCGTAGGGCTTTTCGGCGCGGTCATCATCGTATTTTCTGTCTTTGCTTTGGGTTCCGCGAACTTTGCAACCAATCTCGAGCTACTCGAAAATGGCGCTGCCGGGATACCGCCGCCTCAGTGGCCGTCAACACGGGTCCAGGACGCCCTCGAAAACCTTTCAGTAGAGGCAGCGGAAGACCCGAACAGAAATTGTGAGATTGCGAACTTCATCGCGGTGCACACCGTTCCATTACCCCTGTCCGTCACGATAAAATTGCAAGCAGCCTCTAACGGCGGAAACGCCCCGGATCTCGCATGTTATCGCGACGTTGTTGATGCGGCAAAGGCCGCCGCAAATCAATCGTCTTCGATGACGCAGCCCAGAGTTGTTCAAATCGCTGAAAACGACTCGCCCTATCCGATCACCGACGTACCCGAAGCGCCGGTGCGTTTAGTCGCTCAGAAATCGGAGTTAGCCGCTCCCACCGCGCGCACCAACATTCTGGAAGCCATTGCAGCGGTCGGCCAGCAGGGCTGGATGTATCTTGGACGCTATCAGAAGGGAGCGTTAGGTTCGGATCGGACGATAACTAATGCGAGCGCGGCAGTCGGGCAAACCATCTCGATCAAGACGGCAGTGAATCTGCGCGAGGTCGGCAGCGACACGAATTATCGAACCCATAAGATCGTGTCGGTCATCCCTCCGCGAAGCACGGTGGCGGTTGAAGCGTTAACGCCTACCAGCGGAACGTATGGATGGGCTAGAGTGCACATCGTTAGCCTTCCGAAGTAGGCGATCGGGCTTCACGGTTGTAACGACGCCTCAAAACGTCTTCAGGAATTCGATGAGCGCACGTTTGTCGTCATCGCTAAGTGCCGGCTCGCCGATCGGGTCCGTGGATCCGGGGTCGACAAAGCCGGTACCAAAATAGTGTCCGCGGTTTACCACAAAATCCGGGCACTTGCTCACGGCCAGCATCTTCGTAACGAGATCGGCGCGGCGTTGCTTTGCTTGCGGGCCCGTAGCGGTCGACTTGAGAGCTGCCAGGTCGGCGGGCAGGGCCGTCAACAATGCTACGACCTCTTGTAGGTGAGCTAGACGCAGTTTCGGATCCGCCTCTTCCGGCAAGAGGTTGATGTTAGCGAGAAGATCGACCGGCGTGTTGGCGGGTATTAAAGCGCTGAGCTTGATGCCGCCGGGGTAGACGTCGCGCAGCAGGTCCGGCAAATACGCATGCTCGACCGTCACGTTACTCGCCACGGTCGTGCGATCGATCGTGCCCGGCACCTTCGTTCCGAGGAGCGCGTCGTGCTGACGCTTTGACGGCCACAGCATTTGCTCGATGCCGTCGTCAAAGGCGCGCATGCGCCCGGCGACCGAAGGATCGCCGTTGAAGCTTCCGACGGAGTTGTTGAGGAGATACGGCGCGGTTGACCACAAACTGACGAGAGACGGCACGCGTGTGTAGCCGCGGCCGCCTGCCGGCATCTGATATTGCCTCGGCTCGCCGGTGAACGGATCGTACCAGGTGATCGTACCGACGGACGGTAGATCCTTATAGGATTGCGAGGAGAAATTGTCCCAGATGTTGCCTGCGATCGCGTTTGTTGCGAGCGGGCTGCACGCGTTCGTGTGGAGCAACGTCACGGGAATTCGCAACTCGTTGGAGAGGTAGTTGTCCGTCAGAAAGTCCTTCGCCAGAACGATCTTGCGCATCGCCTCCTTGAACGCCGGCTGTTTTGTGCTATTCCAATACGCATTCCAGCACGTCAAGTAGTCTTTCCCGGCGCACCCGGCCGGTTTCAATTCGGGCACGTCAGGGTGTTTGCTCGAATGACAGCGGGCACAGGTATCGGCGAAAACGATCTTCCCACGCGTCAGTCTAGGGTCGTTATCTGCCAAGAGGTAGTGGGAACCGCCCGGCGCGTCGCGCAAATGATGCGCGCCGGTCGACGCAAGGAAATAGAGCGCGGTGTCCGGCGTCTGTGCTTCGGTCGCGGCGAAATACGCCGAGTGGGCGCGCGTCGTGGCGACGTCCATCAATGTGATCGGCGTTCCTCCGACGACGGCGTTAAAGTGGGTGAGCCATTCTTCGCTGTCGGTTCCAATGTTGATGTAGACGCGGTTGAGGGCTCCAAGCGCACCTACCGAGTCCGCGCCGTCTTTAAGAACGCGCGGCGTCCAAACGGTGTCGGGTGAATCGAACAAGTTCGAGAGCGCTTGCGTTTGCGCATATTCATTGAACTGGTGATTGTTCACGCCGCCGCCGCCGAGCGTCTCCTTACCCCACTGAGTCGCGTTTTGCAACCGGGGCCCGAGCAGATACACCGCGTTCATCGTGCGCGGGTTATTGATGTTGTCCGAGGAGACCAACGATGTGTCGAGCGTTCCGGGCCGCCACGTGTGGAAGATCTGCCAAACGATGTTCTTCGCGTCTCCCGGTCCGTTGTAATCAAAGATGCGGTCGATCCAGGCATACTGCGCCCCGACGTTTCCGCTGAGGTTTTTCCAGGCCGGATGCTCGGGATCTGCCGGCGGATTGATGGGGCTCGGCCCGGCGTGGCAAAACGCGCATGACATGCCGACGCGGTAGGGCCGGATCATCCCGTCGTCAGTGGTCCGATAATACTTTTCGGCGTCCCACTTGCGCTTCGCTTCCGCATCAAAGCCCGGATTGGGAAACAGCCGCAACCCGACGACGCCCGTTGCATAGCCGTAATACGAACCGGCATCGTCGCCGTCGCCGCGCGCCGCGATACGCACGCCCGGATACTTTGTCTCGTTTTCGAACGGGTCGGCCGGGCACGCCGCAGAAGGCGGCACGCGCTTATCGAGCCAGAGGTTGTAGCGTTGCGGATCCGGCCCGGTCGGCTTTTCAAAACACGGCTCGTTGACGAGCCCAAGATAGGACCAGCGGTTATCGCGACTTGCCGGAAGCCCGTCGTGCGATGAGATCAATTTTAGAAAATCAAGAACGCCGAAGGCTTTACCCGTCATGACGTCCCAGAATCGATCGTTGCCGCCCGACCAAACCATCCAGGTATTGCGGCCTTTGATCGCATCGGGCGACAGCGCTATGCCGCCGTCCATGTCGTGAAAGTAGTCTTCATCCGCGGCCGGGAACGAACTCGCGGCACGTCCGGCGAGCATCGCTTCGTCTCGAATGTGATCGTCCTTTACCCAGCGCGCAAAGGCGATGACACCGACGATTGCGAGCACGACGACGACGACGCCGGCAAGTGCAAAAACACGTTTCACGTTACGACCTTCCTTGCGCGCCGACGCGGGCGATGAACTTCAGAGCGCGAAGGCTCGGCATGAAGAAATACGCACCTCCGCGGACCCGGACGAACTGCGGTAAGTCCGCGATCCGGCGTGGTGCGTTACGTTCGCGTTGGACGGTAAATGCGTTCGTCTGCGCGCAACCGGGCACCGGGGCACGATTGCCCAGAAGCGGATCGCTCTCGTCTGTGAGACCGTTGAACTTGGTTGCCATGATCCAGGCATTTTGCAAGAACTCGAATTGGCGCAAAATGTTCGCGTTGATGCAGGCAAAATGAAGACCGCGCTCCGAGCTATCGGCCGGTCCCCGTTTTGCATCCGCCGGTGTGAGGAGCTGGCCGTATTCGCGGCCGCGCCGCAAGATGCGGTGAAAGCGTGTCGATGAGAGCAGGTCGCTCCGGGGCGGGTGCGGTCCGAGGCCGACTTTCGCGATCAGGTAGGCAACCGGGTTGGGCGGCGGCGTCGGAAGGTCCGCATTGCGGGGGTTCGTGCGACGGACGTGTGCACCGATCGGGCAGCGCACTCCGTTGGGATCTTCGTCGAACGTGAAACCGTTGGCCGCAAGCGCACTCGGCGTATCTTGCACACCGGGAATCGTGCGGCCGGCGGAAGCCAACGGTGTTCCGCTTTGCGTTCGGCCGACGAATGAGGCAGCGAGCGTATCGGCCTGCGTGGAATCACCACCCGATGCCTTCATCGCAAACTCCCAGAAGCGCGGCACGTCTTGCTCGAGTTGGCGCATGACAAGATAGGTTCCGTTCCGGCCAAGGTCGCGTTTTACCGGTTGATCCTCGGCTGCTAGGAGGCACTCCGCGGCGCCGCCGGGGTCGATTACCGGACGTTCGGTGTACTTTCCATACTCGTTTGGATACCCGAGCAAAAACTCTCCGAGTGCAACGATGTTCTGATAGGTGACCTGATCGCCCGCGATGTGTCGCTCCCGATCCCAGTCGATGTACGGCTGACTGACCCCGTCCTTGAACCCGAACGGCTCGTGTCCGCCCATGTTCGACGTGTCGAGCCAGGCCATCACCCGAAACGCGGCGGCCCATTCGGCGCTGCACCGGCGTTGCAGTTCCTCGAGCATCCCCGGCAGCGCAAAAAGCATGACGACGAGATCCGGTTGCATCTCGCCCGCGCCCCAACGCCAACGTGCCGGCGCGCTTTCCCCAACGTCACCGAGCCGGCGCGAGCGATTGGGATCCCCGGCGAGGCCCGCAATGAATTCGGGTGAAAAGCCCGCGATGACGTCGGCCGGGACGCCCAGTTCCTTTAACCCAACTGCCGTGAAGGCGATCTGCACGGCCGTCTCGAGCCCGTCGGTTTTTTTGTCTGCGGAAGTGATCGACGCGCGTTCGATCCAATCTCGCGCCGGCGCGGCGTCGGTAACTTTTAATAGCGCGTAGCACGCTTCCGTAAGCTTGCCGTATCCGCGGCGAACGAAGCCTTGCACGTCGGAGTAATCCGGCGGATTTTGCGCCGGTTTCATAGGAGCCCGAGAAATTCGCTTGCGTCGCGGGCCTCGAGCACCGGGGACTCGAGCAACACACGAAGGCGATGATTTCGCCACACCTCGACGGCCGTCAAACCCGGGTGCGCGTTGTACCACACATCGGTCACGAGCTGGTGCCGCCGCAGATAGTCATCGAACGGTTGCTCGTCCTTCGCTCCATCAAAGAGCAAGCACGACGTCCGTGGGTACCCGATGCCGTTACTGAACACGACATTGAGGCCAAATGCGGCTTTATTGATGAAGTCGTCGTTGTAGCTCGCCAAACTCCCGTCATAGTTGCTTAGGAAGAGCAGGCGTTGCCCGCCCTCGATCAGCACCCAGTGCGCGAATTGGATCGATTGAACGCGCGCGAGCCAGCCGCCGGTATAGACATATTGCGTCGTCGCATTGACGAGCCACAAAATGCTCCGCGCCGTGATACTCCGGACGAAGCCCGGCTTCAAACTTCCGATGGCGGTAAATTGATTGGTAACGTCGTGATCCTCGTTCGCCGAGAGTTGCAGCGCGCGGTCGGCGCTCACGCGCGGGCACGCGACGGGATCGGAGAGTTCGAGAATGCGGATGCCGATGAAGACGATTGCGAGGGCCAGCAAACGAGCGAGCGCGGCCACCAGAACGCCGGCGATTACCGGCCACTCGATCCTCTGCGCCGGACCTTGTTGCGTGAGCCGGCCGCTGGTCCGCTCACTCAGCACGGTCGCGTGCAACTCGTGGTGAAGCTCCGCCGCCGAGAGTTGGGCGCACTCGGGCGATTCCGCTTGGCGCCGGACGACTATGGCAAGGGCGGCTTCTTCGCGGATCTCGCACAACGTCAGGCTCGGTGCATTGACGTACGAAACGGCCGAAGGCACCTCATGGCTGCGCATCCATGCCCGCAGATCCGTGCCGGCATCAAAGTCGGCGCAAAACGAAAAAATGCGCCGCAAGCCGGGGCCCGCCTTCTCCTCCAGCTCATTTTCGAACTGCTCAACATCGCCGTCGATCTCGCCCTGAAATGCAAGGTAGAGCAATTGCTGCGGCGGTGCGAGGCCGTAGAGCGCACGGTCCGCGACGGTCGGGTCGTCGACGATGAAAAATCTTGCGAAGTGCAAGCAATCGAAGGAACCGAAGGGTAGGAGGCTCCCGGCGGGGTTCGCAACACCCGGGGCGCTATTTTGCGCAGCGAGCAGGGCGCGGCACTCCGTTGCGCGTGGCGGCTCGATCGGCGCCAGTATCATGAAGTTTGAATGAGCCAACGCTTACAGACCGGCGAACGTGCTAGGCGACGAATTCAAGGCAGAAATTCATGAGGTGGTGGTTGTTCCAGTAGACTACCCCTAAGTAAAAATTCGGTGCAACGAGCCGAATCTCGTCGCGAATCCATTGCGCGACGATCGACGTCTTCGAATAATCCAGAACAACGCATGGCCGGCCATCCGCTAAACTGGGCCCGAGGTACACCGTCGCGACGATTGCATTGAAACCCAGCGGCGTGATGCGGTTGGTCAACACGCCGCGCTGCGCGTCGAAGGTTTTGCCCTGCCAGGCGAAGACGTTGATCATCTCCGCAATCTCGCCGGTGAAGGGCGTGCCCGGCGCGATTATCGCCGTTCCGTTTGCCTCGCCGTTCGGGATCGGCCCGGGTTCACTTGCGGCAAAGAGCGCGTCAATATCAGACTGACTCATTCCGAGCAAAGCGCTACGATCTAACGGCATCACACACCTTACAGCTGTTAATTCCGTTATATCGCATGGTTGTATTGGATGTCAAGGCGGTGAAGCCGCCAAAATTGCGTCAGCAGCCTTTTCGCCGATGAGGTAGACCGCGCTGGCAATGAAGAACCCCGGGATGCGCGTGAAGATCGAGGCATCGACGACGCGCAGATTCGTCACGCCGTGAACGCGGAAGTCGCTCGTGATGACGCCCCGTTCGCTGACGTCGCCGATCGCGCACGTTCCACAAGCATGATGGCCCCAAGCATTTGCCCGGATAAAGCCCTTGAGATCTTCATCCGTCTGAACGTCCTCGCCGGGAAGTTCTTCTTCAACGATCTCGCCCTGACGCTTTAGCGGAGCCGTGAGCCGCCGGACGAAGCGGAGACCGTCGACCACCGCATCGAGATCGCGCTCGCTTCCGGGGTCCTCAAAGGACTTAAAGTCGACCAGCGGCATGTCGCGCGGGTCGTTCGACCGCAGCGTTACTTCGCCCGCGCGGTTTCGGGTATGCGCCTTTAGCACGACCCACGTAAGATAGTCGTGGCGCTCGGCGATGTCTCGCGAATAGGACGGAAAGTAGCCTCGGAATCGCGACGGCAGCAGCATGCAAAAGAGATCCGGCAGAGCCTCCGCTTGCGGCGACCGGCGGAAAACGGTCACCAGCGCACCGTTGCTGGTATAGAGCCCGGCGTGCTGACGTTCCCATTGGGCAAATTGGGGATCGCCTGCAGCGAACGTGGCGCCGGCGTACGCGGCCCAGGGCTTCTTCACTCGATTGACCACGCTGATCTCGTAGCGGTCCTGTAGATTCTTGCCGACGCCGGGCAGGTCGACGCGCACGCCGATGCCGTGCCGTTGCAATTGCGCGGCGGGGCCAATTCCGGAGAGCATGAGGAGTTGCGGCGTATTGAAGGCGCCGCCGGAGAGAATCACCTCGCGAGATGCAAGGAGGGTGTGCTTCACCCCATCTTCCCGCGCGGGATCGGCATGCGCGCGATACTGACGCGCGCCCTTCAAATATTCTACGCCCACCGCGCGGTTGGCGGCATCGAAAATGACCCGCGTTACGAGGGCATCAAGTTCGATCTTCAACCTGGCTGGATGACGGCGGGCAACGTCCAGCACGCGTTCTCGGGCACCGGTGCGGTGGTGTTCCGACGTCGTTAGCGGCGTATAGCGAAGGCCCACCGCATTTTCACGAACGAGGCGCCAATCGTTCGGGTCGAAGAATCCCGCAAAAAACCAACGTAGACGCGAAAGAAGCCGGCGATCGCCAACCATTGCTTCGAACGCCGAGGCTAAGATGGTCTTAGCGAGCGTCGGGTTGCGGAGTAATTTCAGCGGCAGCGCAACTTCGGTCGAGAGCCAGCCGCGCCAGCCGTGGCGCGTTGGATTGATCCCAAAGTTGGAAAGCCACCGGTAGAACGGTCGATGCCGGCAATCTTCGAGCCGCTCGAAGTAGCGTCGCATCGAATCGGCGCTCCAGGTTGGATCGCCCGTCGAGCGGGCGATTGCGTCCCAATCATCGTTGTGCGGATACACGAAGATCATTGCGTTATGCGCCGTGCAACCGCCGAGGGTTCCGGCTCGCGGATAGAGGACGCCGTCCTTGTCCTCGCGATACTTTGGGTCGCGCCGCTGCACCGCATCGTCGGCGTAGTGGCGCACAAAAAAGTTCCAGGCCAGCGCCGAATTTTCCGATGCCGAGGCATGAAACGCGGGAACTTCGTAATCGGCCGGCAGGTGATCGGCGCCGGGCCGTGTGGGGTCGTCGCCGGAAAGCTCCATCGGATCTCCGCCGGCCTCGAGCAAGACGACAGACTTCCCGGCTTCGGCTAGTCGTGCGGCAACCGTGCCGCCTCCGGCCCCGGATCCGACGACAATATACTCACATTCGTCCACGAAAGGCCGAACCGTTACGGAACGGTCGGGTCGTCGGCGCGGCCGCGATGCAGTGCGCCGGCGCGATACACCACCCGGCGCGCGCGCTGGATGTTCCCAATCGGACGATGCGCCTCGATCGCGTGCCAAGGATTGAACGACAAGCCGTCGATGTATTTTTCTTCGATTCTTGCCTCGGCCGTATCGAGATCGCGCCGCCGGATCGTTAGCTCCGCCAACGTGACGAATGGTGAGACGCTCTCTTTCCACGGAAACGCACCATCGATCGGCGTCCGTTCGTCATCGACATAAAACTGCGCCCGAAAGTCGAAGACGACGTCGCCGTCAAGAAGCCGGTGCTTGAATTCGTCACGCAGAAAGTTGCGTTGCCAAATGTTCCCGCGGCTCGCCGGCGCGGACGTCCGGCGCGGCCGCCACGCGAATTTTATCGCGTGCGGGCCGATCGTTATCGGAACTTCGCTGGAGTAGTCTTCCGTCGCAACGCTCCGTATTCCGAAGCGCCCGAGCGACCAGCCGAGGGTCCAAAGAAGAACTTGCATCCCGTGCGGGATGCCGAGCGCCCCAACGATCTTTACGGGAGCCGATAGCAGGTTGGCCGCAGCGAGGGAAATGATCACAAGCTGTTTCGGATCGTATGCCGGCAAGTACGGCTGATTGAGCGTCAAGAAGTCTTGCGTATCGGCGTCGCCCTCGCCCTCGAGCAGCTTTGGGCCCTCGACGCCCGTGAGTTTGACGGTAAAGCCGAGCAAATCCGGAAACCAATCCATCCTCGCCGCGCTGAAACCGTTGCTGATCCGCACCAGCGCCGGAAACGTTTTTGGCTCGGCGAAAATGCCGTGCTTCGCAAACTCGGGGATGTCCGGCCGAACCGTGAAATCGGCCCGTACCGCCGCGTGCGTCTTGACGTGAAAGGCACGGTGAGCCTCGCCGTCGCCGCTCCGGGCAAACCCGTCCTGATACTGGTGAACCTGACGGATAAATTCCGCGAACTGCTCCGGCTCGCCGGCGGCAACGCGCTCTTCCCACGCCGCGCTGCTGGTGGCGCGCTCGTCAGAATCGTTCGCAGGGCCCGCCATGACGAAGCACTTTTAGAGCCGCTCGAACTGTACCTCTTCTGTCCGATCCGCCGCGCGCTGCTAGCTGGTAACGATCGCGCCGGCGATCTCCCAAAACTTTGGATCCGCTAAGTAATCACCGTGTACGAACGCCAGCGGGTTCTTTTCCGGCGATACTAAGAGCGTGTTCCCGCACAGGACGTGCCCGGGAGCGTCACCATTCCAGGCGTCGAAGGCAGCGCCCGCCGGCACATCCGAGGTGTATGAGACGATCTCGTTCGCAACGATGTCCCGGAAATACCAGAGGTTATGCCAATAGATCGCCGGAGCGCCCTTGACATCGGAGAAAAATCTTCCGTAGACGTCGGCATCCCATTGATCGTGTGCGGCGCTTACCGTTGGTTTGCGCACGTCGAACAGAAAGCGCGTTTTCTCAAGCGAGGTCCCGAAGGTGACGAACGACTTGATCGAATCCCATTCCTGGGGAGAAACGCTGCCCTGATTCACAAGCATGCGAATTTGCATGAGGACGTCGAGGCCGATAGTCGACCCGAGACTGTGGGCGGCAATGTGAATCTGATCGTAGAGTGGTTTGGGGTTGCCTTCGATCGACTCACCGACGGCAAAGTCCGGTGGCGTTTCGACGGATTTCAACACACCTAGCAATGCGTTGGAAACCGTGTCGATGATTTGCCGGCGCACGGCAAAATATTCTGCGGTCTCCTCATGCGTACAATACACTTGTACGTCGCCGAGGACGTCGACCACGATGAAGTCGGCAATTGCGCGCGCACCTTGGACGGCGGCCACCGAAAGCACCACGGCAAGAGCGAGCGGCACCGTGGCCGGCTGCTGTATCCAGACGGCGAGCGCGACGGCAATCACCAAGATGAAGCACGAAGCGGCCACGAACACCGCCGCCGTAAAGGCGTGCCACTTCTTCGCACTGATCAGACGCTCGCCGAGGTGTTTGCCCGCGCGGTCGGCTTCCAGTGTTGCGGTCTGCTTTGTTGTTACCCACCGCGTCCGAGCGATCGAACACAGCTGCACGATGCAATAACCTAGGGCAAGCATCAACAACAATTCTGCAAACGCGGACCACTTCAGTCCAAGAGCCTGATTTAAGGCGGCTTGCACCGAGTCCGGGACGGCGATCTTCGCAGAGCTAAAAAGCTCGACAAATCGTTGCCAAGAAAAGGTGGCGCCGATGAGTGCGACTCCGGCGAGAACGGCTGCTCCAAAAAGGGCGCAGCAAAGGTAACGGACGTCCCACCACAATTTTGCCCAATCGGCGGGAATCGATGCCGTCGAGCTATTCGCCAAAAACGTAATGTTTAAGAGCCATTGCAGCAGCGACGCGATCGTCGCCTTCCCCTTGCTGAGTGGACTCCAGTAGCCCTCAAAGATATCGATATAGGCCGAGGCCGTGTCAGCCGTCTCGCCGCCCTCCGGACGACTGATGCGGATGGCTGAAGGCTTCAGACCCGCGTCGACGCTGACGTGCGGCCATTTCACCGAGCGGATCCAGCCGGTCGGGTCGTGCGCCTGAATGTAGGCGAACAGACCGTCGGCAAATTGATCCTGCATCGCGTAACGCTGGATCGGACTGATCCCGTGGATCACGAACACGGCGGTGCGCTGCCGGCGAATCGGCGTTCCAGATGAGGGCGGGAGAGCCGTTGCCGGCGTCGCCGGTGCCGTCGCATCGTGGGGCGCCGGCCGCCGCGCGCCCTCCGAAAATGCCGCCTTTATCGCTTCGCTAAGTCCGGCTACGGAGATCGTACGTTTCATTACAACTTACCGACACCTCGAGCAGTCCGCGACGGACTTGGTTGCGGTCCTTCGTCCGGCCTTCAAAATGGGGCCGCGTAGCGGCGGACCGCTAGGAACGTTCGACGCCTCACGAACAGTATGGGACACGGGATCTATCCGTTCGGAAGAAGCTCTTACGATGCGACTTGCCTTCGCCTCATTTGTCGCCGCCGCGTTGTTCGTTGTGCCGTTCCTGGCCGGCGCTGCCCCCTCGCCCATCCCCCGGGTCATCTGATCCGCCCGGCACGGTCCGGTTTGCGAACCGCGGTCGCCGCCACGGCTCTCTTCGTCGCCGTTTCCTGGGCGGCGCCCGCCGTTCCGGCGGAGAGCCTGCTGCCGCTCAATCTCGGCGTGATGGGTGGGGATTCGACTGCTGAGGGATTCTACGCGCAGGATATGGGCTTCTTCAAGGCGGCCGGACTCGACGTTAAAATGACCGTTATGCTCAACGGCGCCGCCTTGACCTCCGCGATGAGCAGCGGCGCGCTGGATATCGGTATCGCCAGCGTCGGCGTCATTGCGATGGCACACGAGCACAATCTCCCAATCCGTTTCATCGCTCCGGCGGCTATTTTCACCGAGGGCGCGCGGACGACATTGCTCATGGTTCCGAGGGATTCGACTGCGCGTAGCGGCGCGGATCTCAACGGGCAGACGGTCGCGATCAACGGCCTCAAAGACCTCACCCAGTTTTCCACCGCCGCCTGGATCGACAAGAACGGAGGCGACTTGCGCACGGTGAAGTTCATCGAAATCCCGTTCTCCGAGATGGGGGTTGCGCTCGAGCAGCATCGCGTCGCCGCCGCGCTCATGACGGAGCCCTTCGCGAGCGCTGCAAAATCGGTGGCGCGCGAGCTCGGGAACGCCGGCGCGGCCGTCGCGAGCAAATACTTGGTCATGGGTTGGTTCGCGCCCGACACATGGACCGCGCAAAACGCCGAGACGATTCGCCGCTTCCGCATCGCAATTTCGGAGGCCGCAAGGTGGGCCAACGCCCATCCGGAGAAATCGGCGGCAATCCTCGTACGCTACACGAAAATGATGCCCGATACGGTGCGGACGATGGCACGCGCAAAGTACGACACTTCAACGCTGCTCGATCCGGCGCTGATGCAGCCGGTCATCGACGCGGCAGCGAAGTACGGGACGCTCGCGCATTCGTTTCCGGCAAGCGAGCTCATCGCACCGGTGCCGGCGCCCGTTCCCCATAATTAGCGGGTAGGGTTGTAGATCAACTCGGCGGCTGAAAACGTTTGCGGGAACAGCCCGTAGTGCGCGGCCAAGTCGACCTGGGGCTGAATGTCCGCGGCGGCAAGATGATCGGCGAAGCGCGTGCGAACAACGGTCGCGAACACGGCCGGGTCCATCTTAATAACGCCCAGTAAGATTTCGCCGCTCTTCGCCGGGTTCGCGTTCGCCCAGCGCGCCGCGTCGCGCATCGCTGCGGCAAAACGGGCGACGAGGTCGGGATGTGCCCTCGCCCACGGGGCCGTCGCGAACCAGCCGCTGACCAGAAACTCTTTGCCGATCGCGTCGAAGGCGTACGCGAGGACGCGGCCGTTCTTCTTTCCGAGCGCAACGTACGGCTCGGTAAGCCATTCGGCGTCGATCCGCCCGGCGGCGACGGCGTCGGGCATGGCGGAGAATTGGAGTTCGAGAAACTTGACCGTCGATGAGTCTCCACCGTTCTTATCGATCCAGGCGCGCGGGCCGTATTCCGAAATCGACTTTACCGAGTTTGCGCCGATCGTCTTGCCGTTGAGATCCTTCGCGCTGCGAATCGGTGAGTTTTGCGCCACGACGATCGCCGCAATCGGCGCCGACGATTCGTAGACGTTGCCGGCCGCGACGATCGTGAACGGAATGCCCTTTTTATAGGCTGTTGCGATCGAGAGGATTGCGCTGAAGCCGATATCCGAATTATTGGACGCCACTGCCTCGGCGATTGCGCTGGTATTCCCGATCGTCTGAATCTCGACGTCGAGCCCTTCTTTTTGGAAGAAACCCATCTCTTTTGCAAAATACACTTGAGCAGCGGCCTCTGCCGGAATCAACGCAACGCGCAGCGTCGGCAATGTCGTCTGCGCGCTTGCCGTGCCGAACGAACTCTGCGCCCCCAGAGCGATCGCGAAACTCGCGCTGAGGACGCATCGTAGAAACGTCGAGATATTCAAAGTTTCGACGGCTTCCACGACTTTTCGCGCCCTCCTCGGAGTTGCACCGAGATCGGCAGGTTGTGCAAATTTATGGCGGGAACGAAGTGGTTCGTGAGTGGGGCAATGCCATGAACGATCCGGCCACGGGCGTGCGCTTCGTTGAACTCAGTCATCCCTGGGGTCACGGGGTCCCGATCATGCCGGGCGACGCCGACATTCATATCGAACGGGCCGTCTACCACGCACGCGACGGCGTGCTGAGTCAAAAAATCGTTGCCAACATGCACGCATCGACGCATGTAAACGCCCCGATCCACCTCGTGCAGCGCGGTGCATTTGTCGGTCAGCTGCCGATCGATCGCTTTTTCGGGAGCGGCGTCATCCTTTCCATTCCGAAGCAGCGCTGGGAATACGTGACCGCGGCAGATCTTGACGCAGCGACTCCACGCGTGCGTGCCACGGATATCGTGTTGATCGTGACGGGCTGGCACGTCAAACACGCCGACAGCCTCGAATACTTCGGGGAGGCGCCCGGCCTCGCCGCAGACGCCGCGCAATGGCTCATCGATCGAGGCGTTCACCTCGTCGGCATGGATACACCGTCGATCGATCATCCCTTGGCGACCTCGCTCGGCTTGCATCGCAACGGCCCGCTCATGCGACGGCTGCCGCAGAAATATCGCACCGAAACGGGCCGTGAGCCGAAGGACGATTTTCCTGACTGGAACCCCGCCCACCGGCTACTCCTCGGCGCCGGCATTCCCACGATAGAGAACGTGGGCGGCGATATCGCGGACGTGCTCGGCATCCGCGCGACCATACATGCATTGCCTTGGCGTTGGGACGACGGCGACGCCTGTGTCGTACGCCTCATGGCGCTCATCGACGATACGAACGCCTTTCGCATCGAATCCGGCGCGACGGCGTAAGGAAGAGTTGATGGCAGGGGCGATCCACGGCGCAAATGGCCTTGTCTACTACGATCTGAGCCATCCGCTCGCGCACGGCGTACCACAGTGGCCGTCGAGCTCGAACCTAAACGTCCGTACGCTCAAGTTTCATGCAAAAGACGGCGTGATGGTGCAGCAATACGAGGGTATTCTTCATCGCACGACCCACATGGATGCGGAAAATCACGTCACCGAGAATGGCCGCACCCTCGGCGAGTACGATCCGTGGCGATTCTTCGGTACCGGCGTCGCCGTCTCGATTCCCAAGGACAAATGGGGCGTCATTACGCCCGCCGATCTCGAAAACGCACGCCCGCGTATCGAGCGTGGCGACATTCTGATGATCAATACGGGCATGCACAATAAGCTCGCCGATACCGACGAATATTATTCCTACTCGCCGGGACTCTACAAAGAAGCCGGCGAGTGGATCGTCGAGCGCGGGGTCAAAATGCTGGGTATCGATACCAATGCCTTGGATCACCCGCTCGGCACCAAACTTGCCGATCACGGACCCGGTCCATCGCATCCACATCTCAACGATGAATATCGGGCGCTGCACGGCCGCGACATCCTGGACGACTTCCCGCACTGGGAACCCGCCCATAAAATCATGATGGCAGCTGGTATTCCCGGCATTGAGAACGTGGGCGGCGATCTCGATCTCGTGACGGGCAAGCGCTGCACGTTCATGGCGTTCCCATGGCGCTGGCCGCAGGGTGACGGCTGCGTCGTGCGCGTCATGGCGGTCATCGATCCCAACCAATCGTACCGCCTGAGCGAGCAGAACTAACGATGCACGTGACAAAATTCGATGACGCGCAGCGGTATGAAACGCCGGGGCACTTTGACATGGCCGGATTGCGGCTGCAAGGCCATCCGGCGTCCGTAACGAGCGGGATCACGGTATCCCTTTCGTATTTCTTGCCCGCCGGCGGCGCGGAACGCTCCGGTTCCGACACCGAAAAGATCTACGTCGTGCTCGAAGGAGCGGTGACGATCGTCACTGACGATGGCGAGCAGACCCTCGGCCGGCTCGATTCCTGTCATCTTGCGCCGGGTCAAGCCCGATCGATCGTCAATCGCACGAACGCCGTAGCGACGATGCTGGTCATCGTCGTGCCGAAGGTAGCGCCATGATCTCCGAGGCCATGCGCAATCCGCTCTCCCTGTTCGACGTTGCCGGAAAATCGGCGATCGTCACCGGCGCATCCGGCGCTTTCGGGCGCGCAACGGCACTCGCGCTGGCAGCGCTCGGCGTTCGCCTTACGATCGCCGGATCGTCGACCGCCGAACTCGACGCGGTAGCCGATGAAGTCCGCTCGCTCGGCGGCGAGGCTGCATGCGTGTACGTGCGCCCGGATCGTCTCGAGGACGCGGACCGGATGCGCGACGTCGCCTTATCGACGTACGGCCGCATCGATCAGCTGGTCGTCGCCTCCGGCTATAACAAAGCCGGCTTCATCCACGAAATGGCGTACGATGATTGGCAAGAGGTCATGGATGCCAACGTGCGCGGGGCCTGGTTCATGGCAAAATCCGTCGGTTCGTACTTTATCGAGAATCAGGTGCGCGGGAAAGTGCTGCTGATGTCGTCGGTCCGCGGCAGACATGGAAATTTCTCCGGGTATACGGCGTATTGCACGTCGAAAGGGGCGACTGATGCCCTTACGCGCGTCTTGGCAACGGAGTGGTCGAAATACGGGATCACCGTCAACGCGATTGCAGCGACCGTCTTCCGCTCGAAGCTCACGGCGTGGATGTTCGGAGACGATGCGCTCGGCACGGCAACGCGCGAACGCTCGCTCTCGCGCATTCCACTGGGGCGGCTCGGTGAAGTTGAGGACCTCATCGGCATGGCGATCTATTTGCTTTCGCCGGCATCGGACTTCTGCACGGGCCAGATCATGTACGTCGACGGCGGCTACACGGCGGGCTGAGGCGTGACTGAACGCAGGGCCGCTGTCGTCGGCGCCGGACGGATGGGCCTCGCGATCGCGCACCTCTTCGCCTCGGCCGGCATTTGCGTGACCGTCGTCGAGCCGAGCAGTGCGGCAATCGCCGGGGCAGCTGAGCGGCTGCGTGCGATTTCGCGCGCGCGAGCGATCGACGACGGCGCGCTCTCGGCCATCGATTTTATCGCCGCGATTGAGGCAGTTCCGGCCGACGTCGAGATCGTTATCGAAGCGGCTCCCGAGCATCTCGAGATCAAGCGTGAGATCTTCGCTCGCCTCGACGCGCGCTGCTCGCCGCGCACGATTTTAGCGACCAACACCTCGGCCATTCCCGTGACGCGAATGGCCGATGCGACCTCACAGCCGGCGCGCGTCGTCGGCACGCATTTCTGGAATCCGCCCTACCGGGTCCGGCTGGTCGAAGTCGTTCAAGCAGCAGTGACGGCGCCGGATACGGTGGAGCGGACGATCGCGCTGATGCGCGAGATCGGCCAAGAGGCGGTCCACGTCAAGCGCGATATTCCGGGCTTCATCGGAAACCGCTTGCAACATGCGCTCAAGCGCGAGGCGATCGCGCTCGTTCAAGCGGGAGTGTGCGATGCGGAAACGGTTGACCTCGTGGTCAAGCATGGCTTCGGCGCACGTTTGGGTATCATGGGGCCGCTCGAGCAATCCGATCTCGTCGGACTCGATTTGACACTCGCGATCCACAGTGTCCTGTTATCGGACCTCGACGTGAGCGCCACGCCGCAACAGCTCCTCGTCGACCTCGTCGCTGCCGGCAACACCGGCGTCGACGCCGGTCGCGGATTTCGCACGTGGACGGCCGCCGAGCGAGCGGAACTCAAGGAGCGGTTGGATCGCTTCGCCGGCCCTACGTCTTGACCGGAACGAATCTCCGCGTAATGAGCTTATTCATATCGGGGACTTGGTCGAGGATGCCGAGTTCGACGAACGACTTCCCGAGACGTTCGACCGCCGCCGGTTGAAACTGGCCGTCGTTCGACATCACCGGCATCGTCGCGTCGAACGTCTGGGATTCCGCGAGCTCGTCGAGGCCCTCGATCTTCACCGCCATTGCGATGGACTGCGTTCGATGCGCCTTCATCCAGCCGACGGAACGGTACCAGCCGAGGAGAAACTTTTGCACGAGGTCGGGATGTTGCGCCACAAAGTCGTTGCGCGCGTAGATGACCTGAGTGAGAAAATGCGGGACGACCGGTCCGAACGTGAGGAGCATGCGCCCTTTGTTGTGATCCTGCAGGTCGAATCCGTACTCGGAACCCGTGCAAATGCCGTCGATTTCGCCGGTCTCCATCGCCGCGGCCTGAGCCCGCGTATCACCGAGGCCGACCGTCGTGATGGCCGTCGGCGCCCAACCCTGTTGGATCGCAAGCTGTCGAACGAGCCAGTCCGTGAGCGAGCCGGCCTGCGACACGCCGATCCGTTTACCCTTGAGATCGGCCGCGCTCTTTACGGTCGACTTGATCCCCATCACGAGCCCGATCGAATTGGGTGCGCCCGTCAAGGTCCCCACGGCGATGGCCGGCACGCCCTTTGCCACAAAGCCCAAACCGGGGCCGGAGGCGACGGCAATATCGATGTCGCCGGCGGTGAGCGCTTGCTGCACTTGACCGTCGCCGTGAAACGCCGACACGTCGAGCATAATGCCGGCCTTTTGCCAAATTCCGGCCGCTTCGCCGATGTCGATCGGGATGAAAGGCATGCCGATGGCCTGTGCTTTGGCGACGCGCACAACCGGAAGATCGGCCGCATCGCCGCCGCCCGTCGGAGCGAGACCGAGCACGAACGCGACGGTGAGCGCAACCAGCGACATGCGACGAATCTTCACCATGTCAGGCTATCCTTCTCATGACGGTTTGAGGCCTCCCAGGTTCCTTATGCGGTAACGGTCACGGGCAGCGTGAGAAAACCGCGGAAGCGCGCCCGGCCGCCGCGAACGGGCTTGCCGGCAAGGCGATAGGCGGGGAATCGTTGCAAGAATTGCGTGATGGCGATGCGCCCTTCGATTCGCGCGAGATGCAGCCCCGCGCACTGATGCGCCCCGGTTGCGAACGCGAGATGCCGGTTCGGCGTGCGCCGGATGTCCAGGCGGTCCGGGGCCGGGAACTGTTCCGGATCGCGATTGGCAGCCCCGATGCACAGCGTCAACCGCGCACCCGCCGGAAGATCGACATCGCCGATCGTCGTGGCCGTCGTCGTCATGCGATTCCCGAGTTGATTTGAACTATCGTAGCGCAGAAACTCCTCGACGGCTGATTCGATGAGTTCCGGATGTTCGAAGAGATCGCGTGCTTGTTCCGGCCATTCGAGGAGCGCGTGGAGACCGTTGCCGATCAGATTGGTGGTCGTTTCGTGGCCGGCGTTGAGAAGAAAGATGCAGTTGTGCAGAAGCTCTGCTTCCGTTAACCGCTCGCCGGACGCATCGCCGTTGATGAGCCGGGTGAGAACGTCGAATTCCGGATTTCCGGGTGAGCGGCGCCGGCGGGCGACCAGATCTTCCAGGTAGGCGAGAAATTCGGTCACGGCTCGATTACCGCGTGCCGCCATATCTGCGGTAACGACCGGTTCGAGGGCACTCAGAATCGCTAGCGACCATTCGCGCAGCGGTTCGCGCTCCTGCGGTGGCACACCGAGCAGATTTCCGATCACTTCAATGGGAATGGCGGATGCAAAACCCTCGATCAAGTCAACGTCGCCCGCCGCTTCGATGCGATCGAGCAATCGTCCGACGAGCGCATTGAGCGGTTCCTCCATCGTTTTGACGGCCTTTGGCGACAGCGCCCCGATGATGATACGCCGAACGCGCGTATGCAGCGGCGGATCGTTGAAGACCAGGCTCGTCGTATGATGCTCGTAGAGCGGAGACGCACCGTACTTCGGTCGAAACTCCTCATGCTTGTCCGAATTAAACGTCGCCGTATCGCGATAGACGTACTGCATATCCGCATAACGCGTGAGAAAATACGACCCATCCCGCAACTTCTTGACCGGTGAGTATTCCCGTAGCGCGTGATAGTAGGGAAAC
>Ga0182015_10002624_pt1 | contig 21344 bp, 12 predicted proteins | sample 712P3MmetaG_FD_120478 | JGI IMG/M metagenome (GOLD analysis project Ga0182015, IMG submission 120478) | Permafrost microbial communities from Stordalen Mire, Sweden - 712P3M metaG | ecosystem: Environmental > Terrestrial > Soil > Wetlands > Permafrost | place: Sweden: Stordalen | collected...
ATCTGGGGCGGAACGATTTTCAGGTCAAGGTGCGAGGATTCCGCATTGAGTTGGGCGAGATTGAAGCGCGCCTGGCCGAACATCCCGGCGTATGCGAAGCGGTGGTGATGGCGAGGGAAGATAGTCGAGGGGAGTATGGGCTGGTGGCCTACTACCTGGCCGCGGATGAGGCGGTGGCAGAAGCGGAAGAGTTACGGCGGCATCTGAGCGTGCTGTTGCCTGAGTACATGGTGCCTGCGGCGTATGTGCGTATGCAGGAGATGCCGCTGACGTCCAGTGGGAAGCTGGATCGCAAGGCGCTGCCTGCTGCCGACGGAGAAGCGTATACGAAGCAAAAGTACGTCGCGCCGCGAGGAGATACGGAACAGTCACTGGCGACGATCTGGTGTGATGTGTTGAAGGTGGAACGGGTGGGGCGGGAGGACAACTTTTTTGCCCTTGGCGGCCACTCGTTGCTGGCGACGCGGGTGATCTCGCGAGTGCGTCAGAGGCTGGGTGTGGAGATACCGCTGCGCAGCCTATTTGAGACAGGCACGCTGGCTGGACTGGGCAGGCGGGTGGAGACGGAGCGGAGGGCGATCCCGGGTGGGGGGGAAGTAGCCTTGGTTCGTGCCCAGCGCAGTGCTCCTATGCCGCTGTCCTATGGGCAGCAGCGGTTGTGGTTTCTGGAGCAAGTGGAGCCAGGCAAAGCGAACTACAACGTGCCGGTGGTGTTGCGGTTGACGGGAAAGGTGGAGGAGGCAGCGCTGGAGCAAGCCCTGAGGAGCGTGGTGGAGCGACACGAAATCCTGCGCACGCACTTTGTGCTGGGTGAGGACGAGGAGACGCCATATCAGCAGATAGACCCGCCCAGCGGCATCAGCCTGCAGCGGATCGACATGATGAATAGGAGCGGCGCCGCCGACGGAGAGGCTGAGCGATGGATTGAGGAGGAGGCGCAACGGCCCTTTGATCTGGCTCAAGGACCACTGCTGCGGGCAAACCTGGTGAAGCTGGGGGTAGAGCACTCTCTGCTGTGCCTGGTGATGCACCACAGCATCGTGGATGGCTGGTCGGTGGGGATCCTGCTGCGGGAGTTGGGAGAGCTCTACACTGCGCAGTGCGAACAGCGGATCAGTAGTCTGCCGGCGCTGCCGGTTCAGTATGCGGACTATGCGCTCTGGCAGCGGCAGTGGCTGTCGGGGGAGGTGTACGAAGGGCAGCGGCAGTATTGGAAGGAACAACTGAAGGGACTAGAGCCCCTGGAGCTACCCAGCGATTATCCCCGGCCGCCGGTGCAGAGTTTCCGCGGCGCGACGGAGCGCTTTACCGTATCGCCGGGGTTGAAGCAGAAGTTGATGGAGCTGAGCCGGGGCGAAGGGGCGACCCTGTTTATGACCCTGCTGGCGGGCTTTCAGGTGCTGCTGGCCCGCTACAGTGGGGGGAGCGATATCGCTGTGGGCACACCGGTGGCTAACCGGAACCGTGCGGAGATCGAAGAGCTGATCGGATTTTTTGTCAACACGCTGGTGTTGCGTACTGAGGTAACCGGCGCACTTAGCTTTCGCCAACTGCTGCGGCGTGTGCGCCAGGTATGCCTGGAAGGGTATGCCCACCAGGACATGCCCTTTGAGAAGCTGGTGCAGGAGCTGCAGCCGGAGCGCGATATAAGCCGCTCGCCGCTATTCCAGGTAATGTTCGCTCTCGAGAATGCAGCCGATGCCAAATGGGATTCGCTGTGGGAGACCTGCGGGCTCAAGGCGACGCTCGATTACGCCGAAACCGGAAGCATAAAGTTCGACCTTCATCTGACTATGGGCGACGCAGGCGGCGAACTGGTTGGTTCCCTCGATTACAACACCGACCTATTCACCACCGCAAAAGCCAGAAATTTCCTGCAGCACTATACCGTCCTCCTACAACGCATGGCAGCAAACCCGGATACGGCTCTTTCAGAGTTCACCCTGCTGACCCAAGAGGAGGAAGAGCAATTCCGCGTATGGAACGAAACCTCACGCCCGTATCAGAATCGCGGATCGCTGGTGTCTCTTTTTGAGGAACAAGTAAAGCGGTCCCCGCGCACCATCGCGCTTATCTCTGGAGCTTGGCGCTTGAACTATTTGGATCTGAATTATCGCGCCAACCAGTTGGCTCGTCACCTGGTTCAGCTCGGCGTGACAGGAGAAACCTTCGTTGGCATCTACTTAGAGCGATCCATCGATGCAGTCGTTGCGATCCTCGCTGTGCTCAAGGCCGGCGGGGCCTATTTGCCCCTGGATCCCGAGTATCCCCGAGATCGCCTTGAATACATGATCGACGACGCTCACCTCGATTTCATCCTCACCCGCGGTGACCTGAGCGCCAAACCCTTATCCGGCCGGCCAAAACAAATCTGCCTGGACAAAGACTGGTTTCAAATCTCTTGCTATAACCCCGCGAATCTTAACTTGGAGATATTCACGGACCAATTAGCATATCTGATCTTTACCTCCGGTAGTACCGGACGCCCGAAGGGTCTACTTGGGAAACATCAAGCCACGATCAACAGAATATTGTGGATGCACGCCAGATACCCATATGCAGCCGGTGAAGTTTGCTGCGCACGGACTTCATTCAATTTCGTAGACTCCATTGCAGAACTTTTTGGCCCTCTGCTGAAGGGCATCACGATTGTTCTCCTTCCCTCAAAACTCATCCTCGATCTGCCGCAGCTTACTCACGTGCTGGCCGCTCATAGCATCACCCGCATGCTGGTTGTCCCTTCCTTGCTGCAGATTCTGCTGGAAGCTCACGACTCCGGACACATCACGCTGCCTCGGCTCAGGTACTGGATTACGAGCGGTGAATCCGTTTCGAGCAGCGTCGCCAATCAACTGTTTGCCTATGATCCGGCTACTCACCTACTCAATCTTTACGGTTCTTCTGAAGTCGCCGGCGACGTGACCTGGCACGAGATGTCCCTCCCCACAGCTGCCCTTTTGGTCCCGATTGGGCATCCGATGACCAACACCCAAGTTCATATTCTGGACCGCAATCTTCACCTTGTGCCGGTCGGGGTCGAAGGGGAGATCTTGATTGGAGGGGCCAACCTGGCCCGGGGGTACCTAAATCATTCCGCTCTGACTGCGGAAAAATTCTGGCCTAATCCTTTCGCCGGCCAGCCAGGGTCACGGATGTACCGGACCGGCGATTTTGGTCGGTATCTCTCCGATGGCAGCATTCTCCTCCACGGCAGGAAGGATCATCAGGTAAAAATACGGGGCAACCGCATCGAGCCCGGTGAAATTGAGACGGTCCTACTGCAGCATCCTAATGTGCGGCAAGCAGTTGTAGTTCCCCGCGTGAATGCGGACGGGCAAACGAACATCTTCGCCTATTTTGTCGCCGCGAATGGGTTTGCGCCGCTTGCCGCTGAATTGCGAGCTTTTCTGAAGCGCACGCTACCTTCATACATGTTGCCCTTATCGTTTACTGAGCTGGCAATCATGCCCATGACGTCCAATCTCAAAATCGATCGGCGTGCACTGCCCGACGCATCGGAATTGGAAGCCGGCGCGGCCGTAGAGGCGGAGCCAAAGACAGATTTGGAAAGAACCATTCTTGATATCTGGAAAAACCTGCTGGTTCTCGATCGAGTTGCCTTAGACGACAACTTCTTCGACATTGGAGGACACTCGCTCCAACTCGTCCGTCTGCGAAGCCGGCTGCGAAAGGCAACAGGCCGCGACGTGTCGGTCCTCGATCTATTCACGCACACTACGATCAGAAGCCTGGTGGGTTTGCTTTCCAAACAGCCATAAGGCTCGGGCAGGGAATACCTTACTCGACTACAGGCAAGAGACTGAGATCGGGTGCCCCATCCTTCGCGTTTTCTGCGAAGGGTGGGTAAGCAGAAGTTGCGGGGAAGGGTCTCGGGTGAACAGCAGTGGCATCCCACCCTTCGCCAACAGCGCGAAGGGTGGGGCACCCGAGCCTTTGTGGCAGGGCAAGAGAGACGGTTTTCGATTGTGCGGCTGCGGAAAAACTCAAGTTCTTGAAGGGGTACGGCCTTTAGGCCGTACGTAACCACTTGAAACCCAGCCAAATGCTGAGCGGATCAAGCGGTGACTCGAAGCAACTCAGCTGTTTCCCCAACGCGGACGACGGCCAGCAAATCTTGTATGGCCGTAATCACCGCCTCCGGCTGCTCCAGGACAGTGCTGTGGCCGCATTGGGGAATGACGATCAGCTTTGCGCCGCCAATGCTCGCCGCCAAAGCTTCACACTCGCTCGGTGAGCAATGGACGTCCTCATCTCCCGTAATCACCAGCACGGGACACTGGATGTTTCCGAGCTCCCCACAAAAGTCGCTCCGATTCATGACTGCGAGCAGTGAGTTCGCCGCGGTCTTGGGCCGAAAGCGCACCTTGTCCGCCCATTCCTGAACCAACGCCTGCTTCGCCGGATCGTTGCGCGTGGAAGCGCCGAACAGTTCTTTGAGCGTAATTCCAATAAACGGCGCAGGGTTGGACAGTTTGGCCATGCGTGCCAGGAAATTGTGCTGAAGACGGCGCGGCAGCCTTTCGTTGATTGCTCTTGTATTCAGCAAGGTGAGGGAAAGCAAAAGCTCTGGCTTACGGGCAGCAATCCGCATGCCGATGTTGCCACCCATGGAAATTCCCACAAAGTGGCAAGGCGCGGCGCCGAGAGCCTGGATTAACGCAGCAGCATCTTCGCAGAACGTATCCATGTCAAATCCCCACCCCGGATCCGGGGAGTCCCCTTGCCCGCGATGATCGTAAACAATGACGCGATAGTTAGGCTCGAATGCGGCCCGCTGCGCCGCAAACATCGAATGGTCGGTAAATAAACCATGCGCGAACACTATGGTTTCCGGGCCGCTGCCGGACTCCTCGTAAAACAGTTCAATACCGTTGGCCGTGAGAGTGGGCATGATCGTGTCTCCTCCTATCAGATTGTCTTGCTGAGATATTTGTCTGCTGAGTTTGGTCCTACAGGTGCAGTAGATTCCATTTCTTTGGCAATCAGGACGCGCACATCGCGGCTGGATGCGTGCAGAAAAAAATGATTGCCGGGGAATTGGTAATGTCGGAACTTATCGTTTGTCTGGATATGCCACTGCAGAGTCTCCAAACTGTCTACCTCCAGATCGGCATTTCCGGTCAGGGCGGTAACGGGGAAATCAAACGGTTCTTCGTCGCGATAGTAATAGGTGTCAAAGAGGGAGAAATCCGCGCGAATTGCCGGCAGAATCAGGTCGAGTAGTTCTCGATCTTCGAGTACATCTTCCGGGGTGCCCCCCAGCTTTCGGATTTCTGCCAGAAGCTGCTCACGTGTCAGGTTAAATCTCAGCGGTCGATTGGGGCAGAGATGGGGCGCGCTAGAAGCGGAGACGAAAAGGTGGAATGGAACAGCCGCTCCTCGGCGGCGCAATTCTCGCGCGACTTCAAAGCATAGCAACCCGCCCACGCTGTGGCCAAAAAGGGCAAAGGGCTTGTCGAGTGGAATTACGTCGGCCACTGCCTTGGAAAGCGACCGTAAATCGGTGAACGGCCTTTCGCCAATCCTGTTTTCCCGGCCAGGTATCTGTATGGGGCAGACCTCCACCTGTTCCAGAGGCGCGCCGTTCCATGGCCGGTATATCGAGGCACTGCCGCCCGCGTAGGGAAAGCAAAAGAGCCTGGTGGCTGCTCCTGGATTGGGCGCCGAGTACTCGATCCAGGCGGCCGCCTTCCTGGTTTCAGTAACAAGTGTAAGCACTTTAAGTTGCCCTCCTTAGCTGGGCCGAAAAAGTTGTATCTCTCACCTGGCCGTCGCCGTCGATAGATAGATTGGCTCGCCCTTCATCTGTACGGCTATCCGCCCAATGTGTTTGCCTACTGTCATGTGGCGAAAGGCATCGATGATTTCCGAGACTTTGAATACCTTGGCGGGCAAGGCCTGCAGGCTGCCGTCTGCGATGGCTTGGCGAATTTCTAGAACCGTCGGATGAAGCCGCTCGAACGTACCCGCAAAGATGTCAATGGCCGCGAAGGTTATGCTTCTGCTGAAGTGCGCAAGGTCCAGAACTCTGCCCGGCACCAGATCCCGCTTGCCAATCTCCAGGAACCTGCCGTCGTTGCGCAACAGGCGAATGCCCGCTTCAATGGCCCCGCCGGCAATGGAGTTGAGCACCACGTCAATGCCCTCGCCATGGGTGGCCGCCAGGATCTGATCTGCAAACTCCAGGGAGCGGGAGTCCATCACCTGCCCGATGCCGAGGGAGCGCAAGTAGTGTCTCTTCTCTTCGGTACCCGATGTGGCAAAGACCTCAGCTCCAGTCATTCGAGCCAGCTGTATGGCTGCCAGCCCAATCCCGCCCGCCGCACAGTGAATCAGTATTCGTTCTCCCTTGGCCAACCTCCCAGGAACCCGCAGAGAATAGAAGACGGTAATGAAGGTAAGGGCAAGTCCGGCGGCTTCTTCCCAGGTCCACTGCGCTGGTTTTCTAAACGCACCCATTTCGGGCACCCGAGCATACTTGGCAAAGGTGCTGTCACCGGAAAGAAAAAAAACTTCGTCTCCAACCTTGAATTGAGTTACTTCATTGCCCACCCCTACAACCCGGCCGGCGCCATCACACCCGAACTTCGGCATCACACCGTCTGACGGAGTAGGATACAGTCCCAATGCCAACGCCACATCGCGAAAGTTAACGCAGGCAGCTTCGATCTCCACTTCCAGTTCGTCCCGCAGAAGAGAAGACCGTCTTGGCTGTGCCACGAATCGCAGGCTCTCCAATGCCCCCGGGCTCTGCAACGTAAGCTGGAAGTTCTGGTCGCGGGCTTCCACGAAAGGACGAAGCGCCGATCCTGCATTCCCCGAAGGCTGGTCGGAGTTTTTCTTCGGCTTGAGCCGCCTAAGCAGCAAGTCCAGCTTATCGGCAGGCAGGTTCCTGACTCTTTCTGCCAGATTAGTCTCTGCTAGTTCATTCATTTTCGGATTCCATGGATGTTGCTCGGGACAACAACGAGGTTGATCTTCCGTGTGACGATCGTGCCATTCCCCTTCTCACGGATGTAGCTCGGCTCTGACCGTATCTTGTGCTTCAATTTCGTCAAGTGCCACAGCGAGTTCCGCTTCGCTAAGGCCACCATGCAGCGTCTCCAGAATGCTTTCGGCCAATCGCTCTATGTTCGGGCTCTTGTAGAACGTGGCGATGGAAAGCTCGATCTCAAACTCAGCTCGAATCCGCGACGCCACCTGGATTCCCAACAGCGAGTTCCCGCCTAGCTCGAGGAAGTCATCGCGCACTCCAATGCCCTGTATGCCAAGCATCGTCTGCCAAATCTCTGCCAGGCCGCGTTCCAGATCATTTCTTGGAGCAAGATATTCCGAGGCGAGTGTAGGGCGCGCATGCAGGTTCTGAGTCTTCTGCTCGGTCGATTTGCCGGGTTGAACCCGGGCCCCGAACAGCTCCTTTACTTCTTCTCGAACAGCGTCGAGGTTGCGACAGGCGACGGCAACTTGCGCAAGACTGCGCAGATCAAGCAGCCGCCGGAGGACCTCAATGCCGTCCGACGAGTGAATGCGAGCTCCCATCTTGGCCAGCTTCGCTGTGTGGCCCTTTGGGTTCAGCAGCCGGTCCACTTCTGCCTCGGCGCCGATCAATTTTGGATCTCCTGCTGCCATCATCGCTTCGGAGACCCGGTGTACCTCATACCCATCGATCTGGATCAACTGTCTTCCTTGCTCATCGATGAAAGTCAGGTTCGAGCTAATGTACGAGTCGCCCTCCTCGAAATGAGCATGGCTATAGATCTTATCCGTCAGCTGGCCGCTAATCCTCACACGGTTGTAGGCGAAGGGCAGGTAGTGAGCTCCGGGAGCACCGGCGCGATAAATTGCGAAGCTGGTGGCAACGTCCATCATTGCGGGATGCAATCTGTACACCGCCAAATCCCCAGAAAATTCCGGGGCAAGCCGGAAAGTGCCGAGCGCCTCGTTGGCGCCGAAACTCCACGACTCCAAACTATCCCAACGCTTGCCGAACTTCAGAAAGGGCACATCGCCATTGTGGCTGGTTGCGTCATCGTTGAGCAGCTCGAAAGGCTGGCAGCGTGCGAGGATTGCCGGTACATCGTGGATTGCCATGCTGTCGTCTCTGCCGGCGCCAATTTTGCCCACCGCGTGAGTTTGCCAAGGGGAGCCGGCATTGCGGCTCTTAACCGCAAACTCCCACAACCCTTCCCCTTCCTCCAGCACAATGTGGACCTCACGGCTTGGCTCATCCTTCATCGTTAGGGGCGTGAGAAAGAGCACATCCCGCATTTCTACGGGGCCCTCTCCGTGCGTCAGGGTGAATGCGCTGTAGGCGAACTGCAAGTGTGTGGTGCCCACAAGAGTGGGAGACCCCATCAAAATATGTTCACCCACCACCCAATGCCTTTCCGGATTCAGATGGACAACATAGGTGTGTGTCTTGCCGCTGTGGAAGCGCGAAGCAAAAAATGCATGATCCAGAGGCTCTATCTCCGGCTTGCGGGGTGCGTCGTACCAGCCCGAGGCGACCATGCCAACGTCTTCCCAGCTGTCCCACTGCACGGCAAGCGGGGGGTTCAGGCTGTTCCTCCGGGAATTGGCAAACGCATCCAGGAACGCATTAGCGCCGATATAGTCGGAAATACCACCCTCGCCGACAAATGAGTTCAACGACGAGCAGAGAATGAAGAAGTCCAGTTTCGTATTCTTGAACAGCTCCTCGAGGATCAAGGTACCTTTGATCTTGGGAAGTATTACGTCCATGAATTGAGGCTTGGACTTCAGTAGCATGATCCCGGCACCGGCCACTCCTGCCGAATGAATCACACCGCATACCGGCCCGAAGCCTCTTTCCACCTGCGCCATCATCTCAGTCATCTGATCGAGATCAGAGACGTCAGCGCTTAGAACCATCACCCGCGATCCGAGTTCCTCTATTCTCAACAGACGGCGAACCTTGTCGGCGGTCAAGTCAGACCCATGCTGCAGTTCCTCCCATTCCTCCCTGGGGGGAAATGGTGCGCGGCTGAATAGGGCAAGATTGGAGGGAACCATGGTCGCAATCGCTTCTGCCAGCACGATGCCAATGCCGCCCATACCGCCAGTGATAAGGTAGGTCCCTCCGCTCTTGAGTGAGGGATTGGTTGCCGGGCATTCGACCACCATGGGTTCGAAAGCTTGCAGCCAGCGGTTTCCGCCTCGATAGGCTATGGCGTCTTCCGTGTGTTCTGAGAATAGCTCGGCAATCAAAATGTCTGCCATGCCAACGGGCTGCGCGGTCGCGGCAGTGGTGATGTCAATGGTACGGCATGCAATGTTCGGGCACTCAGCCAGGATAGAACGGCACGGGCCCACCACGGCTGCCTTGGTGGCAACTGGAATCCTATCGTCTGAGACGTTATACGTGTCGCTGGTGACGACGGCCAGCCGAATCGTTTTTGTGCCGAATTGCTGGCTCATGGCCGGAGCCAGATAGAAAATGCTCATGAACCCACGGGCCAGGTAATCGCCATGACTTTCTAGTTCCGAAAACGGTTTTGTATCCTCGGGGGTTACACCCCAAAGGTGAAACACCGCGGTAGGAATTTTTTGCTGGTGCGAGAGCTCCTGCAAGATGGCTTGATAGTCTTCTTGCTCTCCAGGGCGAACGACAAAGGAACTCGCTCCGTCGAATGCAAACTTAACTCCTTCCTCGATGGTGAGGACTTCCCAGGCCGCCTTACGCATGCGCTCAGCTATTTGCTTGCCAATTCCGCATGAATCCATGAAAACCAGGCAAGTTCCGTCCGGGGCGGGAACTGGGGGCGCCGGCCACAACTGGGAGCGCCGCCACGATTGGTAGTAGAACCACTTGGAGATATCCAGGAGTTTACGGCGTGACACTCTGGTCTGATCCGGCGATCTGGCAGTGACTTCCATCGCGTAATTTTCATGATCAAATGGGTACGTGGGTAGCGAGACGCGCCGGCGGCGTTCATCGGCATAGAACGATTCCCAATTCAGGGGCTTTCCTTCCAGCCACAGCCGGCCCGCGGTGTTCATGACAAACTGCAAGTCAGTCATTGGATCATTCTTGGGGTGGGGCAGAGAGGCAAGAACGGGTTGATCGTTCTGCCTGGCCGGATGCTGGGTTACCAGCGAACCAAGCGCCCGGCCCGGCCCAACCTCCAGGAGAAGCACTTGGGGGTCGCCAAGCAGCGCCGCCATGTTCTCAGAAAACCGCACCGCATTGCGCAGATGCATGACCCAATAACTAGGATCTGTTGCGTCAGCGGCGGTGATCCACGTTCCTGTCAGATTGGATAGATAACGTTCCCGGGGAGGGCTAAGCTTCACCCTGCGAACCGCCGCGCGGAAGTCTTCCAGCATCGGGTCCATCATGGCAGAGTGGAAAGCATGAGAAGTATGCAATCGACGGCACGGAATATCCTGGCTTTCCAGCTTCTTTTCAAATGCGTCGATCTCTTCGGTAGGCCCTGAGACAACAGCGGCCGACGGAGCATTCGCAGCCGCCAGGGAGAGCTTGTCGGACGACTCGAGCAGTGCAAGCAGCTCATCGTGAGGAAGTAATACACCCAGCATGGAACCGGCCGGCATGGCTTGCATCATACGGCCGCGCGTAGTCACCAGCTGCAGAGCATCCTCAAGACTGAAGACGCCGGCCAGGCAAGCGGCTACATATTCTCCGATGCTGTGGCCGGCCATTGCCTTGGGATGGATGCCCCACTCGCCCCAGAGTTTGGCCAACGCATACTCAATGACAAACAACGCCGGCTGAGCAAACTGCGTCTTGGTGAGCTCTTGTTCCGCAAATTCAACGTTTCCCTCATCGGGATAAAGGAGCGTTCGCAGGTCGAGGCCGAGCATGGGTTGCAGAAGCTCAGCGCAGCGATCCACCTGGGAGCGAAACACAGGCTCATTCTCATAGGTTTCTCTGGCCATGTTGACGTGCTGTGAACCCTGGCCCGGGAAAAGGAAGGCGATCGATTTTGTTTCATGATCCTTGGGTAAGCTCAACACCTTGCCTGGTGCTTCCCCCTGAAGAGCGGCGATAGCTTCCTCGCGGTTCCGGCAGACCAATATGCTGCGCTGGTCAAAGGTTTTGCGGCCGACCTGCAGGGTATAAGCAACGTCGGCAAGAGACTCTTCTGGAGTTTGCGTAAGATGTTGGGCAAGATTGGTGGCCTGTGACTTAAGCGCAGTGGGCGTGCGCCCCGACCACACCAGTAACTGCCAGGGCCGCGAACTACTCGTCGCCGGGAGCGCGGGCGCCTCTTCGATAATTACGTGAGCATTGGTTCCGCCCACGCCGAAAGAACTGACTGCAGCGCGCAGTGGTCGTCCGTTCACTGGCTCCAAGGCAGACAGTTTGGCGTTGACAAAAAAAGGACTGTTCTCAAAGTCGATCTCCGGGTTCGCATGCTCAAAATGCAGATTGGGCGGAATGAGCCTGTGCCGAAGAGCGAGTACCGCCTTGGTGAAGCCCGCGACTCCGGCTGCGGCATCCATATGTCCGATATTCGTCTTGACGGAACCCACCGCGCAGAACCGCTTTTTCTGCGTGAAAACGCGAAAAGCTTTGGTGAGCGCTGTCATCTCAACCAAATCACCCAGCTTGGTCGCAGTTCCGTGGCACTCTATGTAGCTGATCTCTTCAGGGTCGACCGATGACATCGCCAAAGCATCCAGACAAACTGCGGCCTGCCCATCCACCCCGGGAGCGGTGAATCCAATCCTCGACGAGCCATCGTTGTTCATTCCGAAGCCTCGGATGACGGCATAAATGTTGTCTCCCGAAGCAATCGCGTCCTCCAGCCTGCGGAGAACGACGAGTCCCGCACCTGAGCCAAAGATGGTTCCCTTACCGAGGGCATCAAAGGACCGGTTGTGGCCATCCGGGGACACGATTCCGCCTTCGTTGTAGTAATAGCCGCCCACCTCGAGCGGCTGAATCGTGACTCCTCCAGCCATGGCCATATCGGCGCGGCGATTAAGAAGGCTCTGACAGGCAAAAACAATACCCACCAGCGATGTGGAGCAGGCCGTCTGTAGGGTTACGCAAGGACCACGCAAGTTAAGCTTGTATGCCACGCGGGTGGCCAGATAGTCCTTCTCGTTAGAGGTAAAAACCGACAGGCCGCCCATAGTCTTCAGCAGAGACGGATCTTCCAGGAGGTGGAAGAGATAATTTGTGAGCCCGGATCCGCCAAATAGCCCAATCCGCCCCGGAAATAACAAGGGATCATAGCCGGCATCCTCGAGCGCTTCCCATGCACACTCAAGAAAAATCCGCTGCTGCGGATCTATGACATCAGCCTCACGCGGAGTGTAGCCAAAGAAGGGAGCGTCGAACTCCATGGGCCGTTCGTAAGTTGGGCGCGCTTTGACGAATGCAGGATCGTGGACCAGGTCGGGATCGACACCTGCGTCTAAAAGCTCCTGATCAGAGTAGTAAGAGATGGTTTCTTTGCCGGTTGTCAGGTTTGCCCAGAATTGTTTGATGCTGCGAGATCCGGGATAGCGGCCGGACATCCCGATCACTGCAATGGCGCCCGCCGGGCTGTCTTCTTGAGCTGTAATCACTAGATACCCCCTCAATCGTTCCTTGTCTTCCAGGTGACCTATTCTCATCGTGGGCCTAGCGTGGAGAATCTAGCGCTGCCCTGCCCGCATCAATCGAAAACACCGTCTATTGCATCCGTGAAGACTCTGACAAGTCTTCGTTGCTTTCACAACCTTCTCAGAGGAGGGGGACGTTCCTATCCCTTTCATTGAGGGAACCCCGGCAATGTGGACGGAAGACTTTTGCGGCGCCCCCAGGTTTTAATATCCAAGCAAGTCTGAATCGAAAGCGAGCGGCAATGGCATGATGAAACAGGAAAATCTACGATCATCGGCTTAACAGCTGTATCTCGTTTATTTCTGTTCCCTGGTGACAATCAGCCGCGGGGGCAGAATAGTTAAAGCTTTGGGCGCGCTGTTCAAATGGGAGCGCTACATGACAGGAATTCACTTACTCGCTCTTGCTGTTTCCTTGCTGCCTCTGGTCACAGTTGTGGCCCCCGGAGCGGAGCTCACCATTACTGTCAAAGACGTACGCAACACCGCAGGGAGTGTGTTCATCGCGGTTTACAACAGCGACAGTAGCTACCTGAAACTTAAGCTTGCAGCAGCCCAGATGAAGGGCAAGGCAACTAAGGGCGATGTCAGGTTCGTAATTCGCGATCTGCCCGCCGGTAGCTATGCGGTGACCGCCTTTCACGACGAGAACGACAACGGCAAGCTGGATAAGAACTGGCTTGGTATCCCTACCGAGGGCTACGGGTTCTCAAACGATGTTCGAGGCGCTGTCGGGCCTCCGAAATTCGCTCAAGCGGCGTTTGACTTGGGCAAGAACACTGACAAGTCGATTTCCTTTTCATTGAACTATTGAGGCGATCACGATGACACTCACAGCTGATCTTGAAGCAGGAATCCTGGCGGCGGCAGACCCGGCCAGAGCGCCGATTGTGCAGCTCTCCAACGTGGTTAAGACCTATAAGGCGGGGTCCCAGGATGTGCCGGCGGTCAAAGGAATCAGCCTCGACATCCGCAGTCAAACCTTCACCATGATTGTGGGACCGTCAGGCAGCGGTAAGACTACGCTGCTCAATCTTATTGGCTGCATCGACACGCCGACCTCAGGCACGATCACAATACGGGGGCAGAACGTTGCCAAGCTGAATGACAATGCCATCTCGGATTTCCGCGCCCAGCATGTCGGCTTCATCTTTCAGAACTTTAGCCTGATTCCCGTTCTCTCTGCCTGGGAAAACATTGAGTATCCCTTGATGCTGCTTGGCATGCCGGCCGCGGAACGCCGCGAACGCGCGACAAGCATGTTGGAAGAGGTGGGGCTTGCGGATCAGCGACGGCACCGGCCGAACCAATTGAGTGGTGGGCAGAAGCAGCGGGTGGCCATCGCACGCGCTCTGGTCAAAGGACCGGACTTCGTTCTGGCTGACGAACCAACCGCCAACCTGGATTCAAAGACCGGAGCCGGCATTATCAATCTCATGCGCCGGATGCAGGAACAATACTCGACCACCTTCATTTTCTCCACCCATGACGATCACCTGATGTCTCACGCCGATGAAACCTTTAGCATCTGCGACGGGCTGTTGGTAGGTAATGTTTCGGGGGGCCGCTGATGCTGACACTAACCATTGCTTTGCGCAATATCTACCGCAATACCCGGCGATCCTTGACAACACTCGCGACCATAGCTTTGGGAGCCGCCGCTGTGTCACTGTTTGGCGCCTTTATTACCTATATCGAATATGGTGTGCAAACCGGAGCGATCCAGCAAACCGGCCACCTGCAGGTGTTTCGCACTGGCTATTTTGATTTCGGGGCCGCATCTCCGGCCGCCTGGGGGATGGAGAATTATCAAGCCGTTTTGCGACTCATTAAAGAAGACCCGGAGATGAAATCTCTGTCGACCGTAGTTACGCCGATTCAGTCGCTGGTAGGGATAGTAGGCAGCTCTGAGAACAACACCTCAAAGACCTTCTTCGGAACGGGCTTTGTGCCCTCCGAACGTGACCGGATGAAGCAGTGGAACGAGTATGGCACCGGGTCACAGGGCTTGAAGCAATCAGGATTGAGGGACGGTGACCTGTTGGGCGGTATCAGCGGCGTCGGCTTGGTGCGCATTTTGGGGCTCTGCAGGCAGCTAAACCTGGACGAGTGTCCGACTGCTCCAACAGTGTCTGGAGTTGGCGATGCGCCGGCTCGACCGCCTTCGGTGGATCTTGGCGAGCTGACCAAGCGGGACAGGCCTGTCGGCAACGCCGCACAGCGTGACTCCGAACCGACCGTTGATCTGTTAGCGGCCACGGCGGGCGGCGCGCCCAACGTGGTTGGCCTGCAGATAACAGGCGTGGAGCTACAGTCGGCGAAGGAGCTTGACGACAACTACATAGGCATGAACATCGGCCTGGCGCAGAACCTGGTTTACGGACGAGGCGACCATAAGGCCACGGGGATCATAGTTCAGTTGAAACGAACAGAAGATATGCCGAGAGCTCGGGCGCGGCTCTCGAACTTATTCAAGGAGCATGGTCTGGATCTTGAAGTGCGCGATTTTACCCAATTAAATCCGCAATACACACAGATTATCGGCCTTTTTGGATCTATCTTCTCCTTCATCTCCGTGATCATCGGAATCGTGGTCGTGTTCACGGTGAGCAATGCCATGAGCATGAGCGTGGTAGAGCGCACGGGCGAGATCGGAACCATGCGAGCTATGGGTGTGCGCCGGAAGGGGATCCGCCACCAGTTTCTGGTTGAAGGCAGTCTGCTTGGACTGATCGGAGCGACTTGCGGGGTGGTCATCGCTTATATCGCGGCCTTTGGCGTCAACCATTCGCTCCTCACCTGGACGCCCCCCGGCAGGGTCGCGCCCGTGCCTCTTATCCTTTACATGACCGGAGCGTATACGCTGATCGCCCTGACCTGGTTCGGGCTAGCAGTAATTTCCAGCTTGGCGTCGATGATCCCGGCGAATCGGGCGGGGCGGATGACTGTAGTCGACGCCCTGCGTCATGTGTGAGGGCGAAATGAACAAAACTATGTCTCATCTCATTCTGGCAGTCCTGGTGTTGATGTTTGTGTCTTCTTCAGCCCAAACTGCCAAGGCGCCTGGTGAGGGTCCAACGGCTCTGGAGGTTCTGCAGGCGGCCGACCGCGTGCGCAATCCGGCCCAACCATTCAAGACGACGCTGGCTTTAGCCGAATATGTGAGTGGCAAAGAGCGCGACCGCACCAGCCTTATCGTGTACGCGCGGCAGGACCCCAGTAGTTTGCAATTCAATAACCTCGTCCGCTATGCGGAGCCACGCCGCGACGCCGGCAAGATGGTTCTCTTCAAGGGCGTCAACCTGTGGTTCTACGATCCTGCTTCGGAGGCCAGCGTTCGCATCTCGCCTCAACAGCGACTCCTGGGCCAGGCTTCAGAAGGCGACGTGCTTGCGGTGAACCTTTCTCGGGATTACGCCGCGAGGATTATTGGGGAGGAAACCTTGCAGGACGCCGACCGCGAGAACCGCGATTGCTGGCACCTCGACATGGCCGCCACAACCCCCGATGCGGTCTATAGCCGCATTGAGTATTGGGTGGAGCGGAGCACCTATCGCCCCATCAAAGGCAAGTTTTACTCAGACAGTGGCCGGCTCCTGAAGATCGCCTATTACCATAAATATCAACAGCAGCTTGGCAGCTTCCGTCCGATGGAAACCATCCTTATTGATGGAGTCAACGATAAGCTGGCAACGATCATTGATAACTCCGACTATCTCTTCCAGGATATTCCTGAAGCCTGGTTTCAGCGGGATTACCTGCCGCGACTGAGACCGGAATGAACTGTCGGGGAATCATTTGCTTGCTGGCCAGTACGCTGCTGTGCACGGCCTGCAAGCTTCCTGGAGGAGTAACGGACCGGCCTCCTCAAACCGCGGAACCAGAGCCTCCATTGCTTGGAACGCGGGGGGCCGAACAGACTGGCGCCGGCCAGAACGAAAACAGCGACCTGGCGAACATACCTAGCAGCGATCAGCAGGCTTCAGCTTCCAAATCGAAGATGCCAGAAGGAGCCAACCAACGGATTTACATCGCAGAAGCGATCGTGATCTCGCCCCAGCGCGATGGGCAGATTGTACCTTCTTCAACGCAGGTGCAGTCCACGGCCTCCTGGCAGAATCTCCTGTTTATGGACATTCGGAAACAATGGAAGATTCACGATCGGCTGACCTTCGCCTTCAGTGACCGTTTCAATCTTCGCAGTGAAGCCGATCTCCCGGTCTTTAATCACGAAGACGTCATCAACAACTTCCGTGAGGGCTTTCTCAGCTGGGAGCCGCTGGATCGGACTTATTTCGACTTAGGACGGATCAACGTGAAAAGTGGCGCAGCGCTGGGATTTAACCCGACCGACTTTTTCAAGACTCGTGCTGTGCAAGACCCGCTCACCGCGGATCCCTCCGCGCTGCGGGAAGACAGGTTCGGCGCGCTCATGCTGGAAATGCAGTATATCGGGGAGGGCCGCGCCTTGACAGTAGCGCTGGCCCCGGCCCTTTTACGGCCGGGCCCTATCTACACAGACACAAGTCTACCCAGTTTCAATCCATCGATCAATTGCACCAATGCCAATGACCGCTTGCTGATCAAAGGCAGCATGAACCTGGGCCCTGATTTCAGCCCTGAATTGCTTTTTTACCGCGAAGGCAGTGAAAGTAAAATCGGCGCTAATCTTACCCGTGGTCTTGGCCAGCGTGTTGTGGCCTACGCCGAATGGGCGGGGGGCGAGCGATCAAGCCTGATCGATGAAGCCCTCCGCTTCGGCCGCCAAACAGGGACCCTCCCCCTGACGGCGCCTAGCGTCATCCCCGACGACCCCAGTGTTCGCTTTCAGAACGATGTCGCGATTGGGGCGTCCCTCACGGCAAGCACAAAGATGACGTTCAATCTCGAATATCACTTCCACCAAGCGGGATTCTCGGGGCAGGATTGGAGCAACTGGTTTAACGCTGGCCGGGGACAGACCGGTTCATCACCCATCGCACAAGAACTCTGGTACATCCGCGAGTATGCCCAGGATCAGCAGGAGCCGCTGGCCATGCATTCGACGTTCCTGCGCGCGGATTGGCCCCACGCCTTTGTCCGGAATTTGGAACTGACGGGATTCATCAATACCGATCTGCATGACGGCTCGAGTCTGCTGCAAGTCTCGGCCAACTATAACTTCTCGAACTCCTGGAGCGCAAGCGCTCAGGTAGGTGCGAATTTGGGCTCCAAGCGTTCGGATTTTGGGAGTCTACCCCAAACTTCAAACGTCCTCTTCGAAGTAACACGGTATTTCTAAGAAAATCGCGAGACAACGAGATCTCCGAGCCGGATTACCTAAGTTAAGAGACCACGGGGTAGATAGCCAGGAAGGGTAAGGGACGTTTAAGGTGCTAGGCAAAAATTGCATGAGATCTTCTCAGAGCAGGGAATTTCACCAAGCGTACGGAGAGAGAAACGGAGACTCGCAGTGCATGAAGAGAAAGAAGATAGGACGATCTATAAAGCTGTGCTCAACCATGAGCAACAATACTCGATCTGGCCGGCCGATAGGGCGAATGCTTTAGGCTGGCAGGATGCAGGAAAGAGTGGCACCAGGGAAGAGTGCTTGGCCCATATTAAAGAAGTCTGGACGGATATGCGGCCTTTGAGTCTGAGAAAGAAGATGGACGCCTTGCCATAGTGCGGTGCTTCGGAAACATGTCTGCAGCGCGGTCCGTGGCCGGCAGGTATTAGCTCTTTGCGGAACTCGCGGCCGGTTCCGCAAAGTACGCCTGAGAAAGTAAGAAGATTGGCCGCAGAGCTTCGAGGTGATCGGCGTTGTCGTCCCCAACTGTTGCTGCATATGATCTTCCGTTGTCGGCCCCAACCATTACCGCGTGTGATTCGCCGTTGCGTATTGACTCTCTGGTCAAGCATTTTGGCGAGGCAACTGCCTTGGACGGCATCACGCTTGAACTGCGAAGCGGAGAATGCCTGGGACTTCTCGGTCCAAATGGGGCCGGCAAGACGACGTTAATTCGCAGCATTGCCGGACGCGTGAAAGCCGATTCGGGTACGATTTTCGTCTTCGGCTCGCCTCCCAATTCAGTAGCGGCACGCAACGCCCTGGGATGGATTCCGCAGGAATTGGCGCTCTATTCCGGGCTAACCTGCCGCGAGAATCTCCAATCGTTTGGCCGCTATAACGGCCTCAGAGGGTTGGTACTGGCGGAGGCTGTTGAGCGCTGCCTGGAATGGACAAAGCTCGCCGATCGCTCCTTGGAGATTGTGAGAAATCTCTCCGGAGGTATGAAACGGCGCCTCAACATGGCTGTTGGCATCATTCATCAGCCCAAACTGGTTTTGATGGATGAGCCCACAGTTGGCGTCGATCCACAATCGCGAAATCACATCTTCGAAATGATTGCTCAACTGCGGGAAGAGGGAATGTCGATTATTTACACCACACACTACATGGAAGAAGCCGAACGTCTATGTGATCGCATTGCAATTGTCGATCACGGCAACATCATCGCGCAAGGCACACATGTCGAACTAGTGCAGCGTACGTTTGGTCCTCGTAGCGAAGTGTTTGCGCGCTTCGTGAGAGCCGACCAACGCGTCGAATTCTGGGTCGCGCAGCGCGGGGGGCACATAATAGATGGAACAGCCCAGTTTAAGATCGACCACCCGAATGAAGTTGCCGCCCTTCTCGATGCCTCTGCCATGGCGGGATTGGAACTCTGCGACCTTTCCCTGCGCAAACCTAACCTTGAATCCGTTTTCCTGCGACTGACTGGAAGGGAGTTACGAGATTGATCTTCGCCATCGTTCGAACCGCCACTCTTGCCCTGCTCCGCGATCGCGGCGCACTGGCCCTCAATTTCCTTTTACCGTTAGCTTTTTTTAGCATTTTTGCACTCGTTTTTGGTGGACGCCACGACGTCACGCCGCGAGTTAAGGTACTCGTGGTAGATGAGGACGGCAGCCGCTTTTCGCAGGGATTGGTTCACGGCCTGGAGCAAGCGGGTTCGCTGGAGGTAAGAACCCGGCCTGAGTCTGTCAATGGTTCCGAGCAGCCCGATTACACCGCCGCGACTGCGAAGGCCGGTGTCAAGAACGGCACCGCGCCCGTGGCCGTCATTATTCCACGTGGCCTAGGTGATCGGCCGGATCCGTCCTCTGCCCGGGATGCCCATCGCGGCACGATCAGCCTGCTTGAAGACGTCAGCGATGCGGTCGCGCCACTTATGGTCTCAGGCACACTTCAGATCGTGACCATGACAGCTATGCTCCAAGATCGAACCGAGCAACTCAGCGACGGCCCGGGCAAGGTGCACCAAGGAACGGAGAGCCTCAGAGCAATGTCCGGCTTGGCTAACGAAGGTATCGCCATCACGGCGACCAGAGTCGTCGGAGAAAAAAAGAGCAGCCCCCTGATCTCGTTCTACGCTGCAGGGATCGGAGTATTGTTCCTCCTTTTCACCACCAGCGGCGCATCGGGCGCATTGATCGAGGAGGCTGAGAACGGCACTCTTGACCGCGTCCTCAGTTCGCACGTTACCATGACCGCGCTCATGCTAGGAAAGCTCACGTTCAACTCGATGCTTGCGTTTGTGCAACTAGTGCTGATGTTCGTGTGGGGCTGGGCCGTATTCGGGCTCGATCTATGGACCCATATTCCCGGATTTATGGTTATGGGGATTACTACGGCCGTGGCAGTAGCAGCGTTCGGCTTATTGTTGGCCAGCCTTTGCCGAACACGCGCGCAATTGGGCGCACTTTCTACCCTCATCATTCTTGCGATGTCCTCTGTTGGTGGAAGCATGTTTCCACGTTATCTCATGCCGGCGGGGATGCAAAAGGCAGGTTTGCTGACCATCAATGCGTGGGCGATTGACGGATTCACTAAAGTCTTCTGGAGAGACGAGCGAATCTCTCAGCTCTGGCCCCAGGTTCTGGTCCTGGTGGGGACTGCTGTTGTGTTCCTGGCCATCGCGCGTGCCGCCGCGCGACGTTGGGAATTTGTGTAGCCGAAAGCTCTTCGTGGATGGTTTTTTAGAGTACCCGTACTCAACCTACAGTGGCCCACCGCACGCTGGCTGGTCCATGGCAACTGCGTATCAGATACGTTCAAGCCGTGAGATGCTGCGCGACCCTCTCCCTGAGCACATCGATCAGGTCCTGGTCCACGTAGCCGTATTCATCCGGTATCCCCACAAGGGCTCCCGCAGCGTTGAAAGGCATCGGGGAGTAGCACTGTTACGGTTGCCTGTAGCGAAGCAAGGCGTATCAGATACACAACATGAAGTCAGCCGAAAGTGCAGCTACTGAGACGACCTGGAAAGAGAGCGCAGCGTCAGGAGGACAGGCGTGTGATGATGCCCCGAGATGGCTCCGAAGAGCGTTCCTGTTGCGAGCACCTTCTGTCCCACCAGCCGCTTCTTGGATTGATAGACGTCCTTGTCAACAACGAGCTGAATCTCACGAATGTTTGCATGCGCTTGGTTGAGGTCTCGTTCCGTGCTGTCGCCGATAATGCACGCCGGTTCTGACAGTTGCACCAACCAGTACGTTTCAGGTGCATCTCCGTGGCGAACGCTTTCATAGTTGGGTGGACCGGCAAAGGTCCTGCGTACCAGAGTTCCAGCTATCTTCACAACGGAGGGCTCGTAGGAGAGGCACGGCGCAGCGTGAGACGGGGTCGCAGTAAGGAAAACGGCTGACAACACAAACATAGCGAAGGATGAAGAAGCCCGGGG
>Ga0182015_10002625_pt1 | contig 21342 bp, 17 predicted proteins | sample 712P3MmetaG_FD_120478 | JGI IMG/M metagenome (GOLD analysis project Ga0182015, IMG submission 120478) | Permafrost microbial communities from Stordalen Mire, Sweden - 712P3M metaG | ecosystem: Environmental > Terrestrial > Soil > Wetlands > Permafrost | place: Sweden: Stordalen | collected...
ACAAAAGGCTGCATGTAAAATTGAAACTGCCGCGGAGAGGTGGCCGAGTGGTTGATGGCTCCGGTCTTGAAAACCGGCGTACCCGAAAGGGTACCGGGGGTTCGAATCCCTCCCTCTCCGCCACACAGTCTTAACTGCAGAGAAATTCCGCCATCCTTTCCCTCGAAATGCGCGAAAGATGCCCATTTTTCGCGATATTTCGTCTGCAAACCGGACTGCAGAGAATGGACTGCTTAAGTGAAAACGGGTCATTATCCTAGCTTTTCTCTGAAAGGCACATGTGCAGTCCGGTTTCGAAGCAGGGCATAGGCGAAAGCAAAGCGATCAAAAGCCGGGAATCCAGTCATAGCGAGTTGACTTTTCCAAGTATCCTAGACACCGAGTTCGTCAATAAACGCGCGACTGTTGCCGTTTTGCCTGGCCGCAGGCGCGGCAGTCGTCCGTTGGCTCACCTGTTTCGCAACGGATCATAGGATGTCCTCCGGATTCCAACCGAGTCGCGGGCTGCTCTTCCCTAACCCTATATCAAGGAAGGGTTGTCGACCAACCGTCCAGAATTGGTAGGCATTCTGTGGAGGCGTACGGGCTATAATTGCGCGCATCGATGACGCTTACCTCGGGCACCGAACTCGGGCCGTATGAGATCGTATCGCCAGTAGGAGCGGGCGGCATGGGCGAGGTGTACCGCGCACGCGACACGCGGCTCGGGCGTGATGTCGCGATCAAAGTGCTGCCAGAGGCGCATTCAACTTGCAAAAGGTTTACATGAGCGTTCTCATCATCGTGATTAGCTTCACGACAAGGTCAACGGCTCCTTGACACTTGCGGGCGTTCCTTCTGAGGCGTTTGGGTATTTGCTCGGTACGCGCTCAGCCTTGGAGTGGGTTGTAGATCAATATCACTGTGAAACGGACCCGCACACGGGAATTACCTTCGATCCTAACGATCTCACCGACGAGCAATTCATCGTCCGCTTGATTGAGCGAGTGACCACGGTCAGCCTGTCCACGGTAAATCTATTAAAAGGTCTTCCGGCCGAGGTTGAATTCGTCGGCCTTGGCGCCGTCGAAAAAGCAGAGGCGTGAGGATAGAATCGTTGCTTGCCGACCGATAATTATAATTGTAATTATTGGTATATGATTTCCTCGCTGGCAGGAGGGTAGTCCATGGCGAATCCGAAGATAGCGGCCCTGACGAAAAAGGACATTGTCCAGGCCGCCAAGACATTCAAGGCCACTCGACGCATGCCGAAATGGACTGCAGTCGTTGAGGGAAAGGAGTTGCCCGCCCGCCCGCTTGTCCTCGATGCGGCCGGTGTTGCTCCCAACGACTCGACGAATTCACATCAAGCCATCGCCATTTGAAGGACCTCGGCTTTGAAACCCGGTACGAGGGCAAATCGGTTTGACATTTTGCTGTCGAATGGTTTTCAATGTTGGAAGGCGAACAAAAGGCGAAAGTTTATTTGAGGTGGGGATCGGCGCGAGCACTATGAGATATATCCTTCAGGCACAGCCATTTACCGCCTGGCACTCCCTGCCGATTTTCTCCCCGGCACGGTGGTCATGAGCATTTCAGCGAACCACGCTTGGCGAAGCGAATTCGGCATAGCCTCCGCTGGCCCGAAGGATTTCTTCGCTACGAAGGCAGAACTCAACGCACCGGGGATGACTGCCTCGCAGGGTCATGTGTTGCGGCGTGCCTTCGATCTGCTTGAGCTAGACGGGGCTCTCTGCACCGCGAATACTCCTCTCGTTTATTTCAAGCAGGTGCAACGAATTGAGCCCGCAGAAGTCGCAAGGCTCCATCGCACATTCTGGAATCACGGCGGGGCACCTATCCTCGTCCTTGTAGCCCCGGATCAGGTCCAGATTTACTCCGGACTCGTGAAGCCCCTCCCACACGCAGATCCCAACGGAGGCATTCCCGCGCTTGTGCAGACTTTGGAAAGAGCGTCTACCGCCATCAAGGAGTTTTTGCCGACCGTCGAATCAGGCGAATTTTTTCACCGCAACGAGCGCTCATTCGACCCTGCGCACAGGGTGGACAGGGACTTACTTGACAACCTTCAAGCCACAAGGGAAAAACTGGTCGAAATCTCTCCCGGCAGGCTCGATACGCGTGTTCTGGACGCGTTGTTGTGCCGTCTCGTTTTTGCGTGCTACCTCTTCGACCGGGGAGTAGTTGGAGAGGCCTATTTACGCGGACTCGGGTTGCGCAATGCAAGCCACCTGCGGGACGTGCTCGGCATACAGCCGCGAGCAAAGGCCAAACAACTTCTCTACGACCTCTTTGGAAAGCTTGGGAAAGACTTCAACGGCGATCTGTTTAGCGATAATCTCGACGCGGAAGCCAGGCAGGTTTCCGCCTCGTATATAGACCCTCTGGACGATTTCTTCCGGGCGACCGAGGTTAAGACCGGCCAGACTTCCTTCTGGACCTTGACTTTGCGGCGATTCCCATCGAGGCCATCAGTGCTATTTACGAGCGGTTCCTGAAGACTACTGAAAGACTTGAGGGCGCTTTCTATACGCCCCGGTTCCTAGCTGAGCTTGTGCTCGACATTGCACTCTCCAGTTCACCCACATTGCTTGACCTCCGCTGCCTCGATCCCGCGTGCGGCTCGGGAATTTTTCTGGTAGGCATGTTCAATCGTATGGCGGAGGAATGGACTGGAGCCAATCCCCAGGCTCGAAATGACAGGCGAGCCAGGGAACTCCGTAAGCTCCTTTGCAGCCTCCGCGGTGTGGATATCAACCCCACTGCATGCCGGATCACAGCGTTCAGCCTGTACCTTGCGTACCTGGATCAGCTTTCGCCGAGGGACATTCGTGAACTGCAACAGAACGGACATAAACTGCCGAGGCTCATCCACGATTCGAAAGCCGCAGGGCAAGCGAAGGTTGAAGGCAATATCTGGTGCGCGGATTTCTTCGCAGAAGGGGCAGATTATCTCGCCGATGCCGATCTGGTGGTAGGTAATCCGCCATGGGGTAGCAATGCGGTTCCCGACACGCCCGCAGCGAACTGGTGTGCCAACCATCATTGCCCGGTCCCCGACAGACAGATCTCGGCGGCATTCGTCTGGAAAGCGGCCCATCACGTATCGGAGAGCGGGAAGATTTGTTTGGTGCTGCCTCACGGCACCATTTTTAATCACAGCGCTACCGCGCTGCAGTTTCAACGGACTTTCTTCAAACGCCACGCAGTTGACCGCGTGCTCAATTTGGTGGACTACCAATTCTTCTTGTTTGAAGAGGCCCGCCATCCCGCAATTGTGATGAGTTACGGAAAGAACCGCCAGAGGACCGTCGGCATGTCATTGAATACTGGGGGCCAAAAACCGATTGGCTTGTCACCCGCGCGGAGGTGATAGCCGTGATGCCAGAGGATCGGTGCAGCCTAACCACTGGTGAGGTGCTGGACGACCTCGAAGGCGAGGACGCTCCGCAAATTTGGAAGCAAAGATATTGGGCAACGGCGAGAGACAGACGATTGATTGATCGTTTGTTGCTTTATCCTCGCTTGCGCGACCAGGTACGGCAGAGCCGAGAAAACTCGCCCGCTAAGCCTTGGCTGATAGCCGAAGGCTTTCAGCCGATCGGTCAAAACGACGATCCCAAAAAAGCGAAGCCTTTGCACCTGACATCGAAGCTGTTCATTGACGCCACGTCGCCGTATCTTGACTTGTTCTTGTCTCACGCAGAATGTGCTCAGCTCCCGTCGAAAGACCTGAGCTTAAGGCGGACTTCCAATCCATTAGTATTCCGCGCGCCGCACGTTTTGGTCGCCAAAGGATTCACGAAGGTAGCTTATGCCGACTTCGACGTGTCTTTTCGTCACGCCCTCCGCGGAATCAGCGGACCGAAAGAAGACCGGGAGTTGTTTATCTTTCTGGCGGCATATCTGCGGTCCTCGCTTGCAAGGTACTTTTTGTTTCAAACGTCTTCGAATTGGGGAATCAGCCGACAGGAAGTTCACGTAGAAGAATTGCTGCGCCTGCCCTTTCCGCTGCCTGACCGACTGCCAACCCCAAAGCGAGCTTGGGAAATCGTCAAGCAAATTAGTCAGATAGTCACCACAGCCAGCACAAATGCTACGCAGCCACTTGTCAATCGTCAGGATGTTGTGCAGGCTGCAACCGCCTCGATTGAAACTTTGATCGACGAGTACTTTGACGTTCTCCCCTTGGAGAAAACCCTAGTCGATGACACCATGCGCGTCATAATCCCGAGTGTACGTCCGAGCAGGGCGAATCCGACTATCCCCACGATTACGCCCAGCACAACAGAGCAACAGATGCAGTACGTGCAGCGGTTGTGCGCCACTCTTAATGGCTGGGCGAAAAATGGCCCAGTCTCGGTTCAAGGGCACGCCGCGAGTTCCTCGAACCTCGGGATTGGTCTTGCAGTTTTGAAAAAGATCCGCGCGGGCGATCCTCCGTCGGCGCCACCCGATGATTTCGGCGATCTCCTCATTGCGCTAGACCATCTGCGTCAGGTCACATCGCAAAAGCTCAACACTCTTGAACTGATGCGTGGTGCGAAGGTTTTTGACCAGGACCGCCTATATCTCGTAAAGTTAATTGGCCAACGATTCTGGACGGAAACGGCAGCTTTGAACGACGCGGACGAAATTGTCGGCAGCATCCTCATGCAGACAGGGCAGGGGGTGGCGTGAGCATTATCGGTACTCCCTCTGAATGGGCCGACCTGATCGACTCGATGGTGCCCGAAATCCTCAACCTAGTGATAGCGAGCTGGCAAGAAATGCCGCCGACAGCACAGGATGAGAAGGAAGACAACATAACCATCGCATTGTGGCGCATTTTGGTCCAAAACCGGACCGCTCGCGGTCTGATGTTTCAGATACGTACACAAGTTGTGGAGTTGGACCCCATGCCCGGAGAGGAGCTCGGGCGGATGGACATTGCTTTCATCCCCCTGGTTCCGAGCGAGGACATCTATTTTTGTCTGGAGAGTAAGCGCCTGAATATTTTGAAGAATGGCCAACGCCGTGCGCTTGCGTCAGAATATGTTCTCTACGGCATGTTGAGATTCGTCACCGGCCAATATTCCAAGGCGGTTCACCATGGCGGAATGATAGGGTATGTTCGCGATGGCAATGTTTCCGGTGCGACCAGCAACGTAGAAGACAATATCCGGCAGCGACACAAGGAACTGTGTATGACTCCGCCCGGAGCCTTCGTGACATCGACGATCCTAAAGGGTGATGCGCGGGCTAGAGAGACTCACCATCAGCGCGCCCATGAGACGAATCTCTTCCGCATCCATCACCTGTTTATGGCGACCCCAGTTCCGGCCGCAAAATCTTGAGGTCCTCAGATGAAAGTTCCAAAGCACTCACTGCGAAAAATCGTCACCTTCCTTAATAATCCCGACGAAGATGGTGGCTTTTGGTTACCGAATATACAGCGGCCATTCGTTTGGAGTGAAGAGAAGACCTGCCGGTTATTCGATTCCATCCTCCGCGAATATCCCATTAGCACACTCCTGGTCTGGAAGACTAAGAGCACGATTCGGCGCCGCAAGTTCATTGACAATTTCCTGCCGCAGCACCGGCACCAACTAACTGCTTTTTATGTACCGGAGGACGACAAGAAAAAGTGTCTGGTTCTTGACGGCCAGCAACGCCTGCAAAGCCTGTACATCGGCCTGAAGGGCAGTTACGAAGGCCGAGAACTATATCTTGATATTCTCAGCGGCGAAGTTGCCGCACCAGATGACGTGAAATTCAAGTTTGAGTTCCTTGAAGCCGATAAAGGGAAATTTCCATGGATTAAGTTTAAGGACTTGGTGTTCAGTAAGCAGGACATGCTCACCGTAGCGGAAGGGCTAGTGAAGCACGCCGGACGAGCTCTTAACGATTCGGAGAAGCAGAAAATTAGCAAACACGTTGCTCTCGTTTTTAAGGCATTCCACAGCGACGATGGGATCGCGTATCAGGAACTGGACAGTATTGAGAACGAAGACCTTTATACCGAGGATGACGTAGTAGAGGTTTTTATTCGAGCCAATTCCGGCGGTACGCCGCTCGGCAAGTCGGATTTGCTGTTTTCTTTGCTTACCTCGACTTGGGACAACGCGGACGACCAAATGGAAAGCTTGCTGGAGAATTTAAATCGGCACGGCTTCGGGTTTACCCGCGATTTTATTCTCAAGACCTGCCTTACATTGCTTGACCAGGGTGCGCGTTACGACGTTGAGAAGTTCCGCAAGAAGGGTGTTCGCCAGGATATCGAAGAAAAGTGGGACGATATTTCCAATGCGATTGAAGACGTGCTCGATTTCGTAAGACAAAAGACCTTCGTCCAGTGTGACAAGGCCTTACCCTCCTACTTGCTACTGATCCCGCTGGTTTATGTCCGATACCACTTTCCGAAGCAGTGGGCTCAGGCGAAAGACGTGGAGACGTATCTTGTTCGGACAGCGCTAACTGGAGCCTTCAGCGGAACCCCGGATCAATTGATCGATTTGTTGGTAAAACAGCTGAAAACTATTGGCCGATTTGATCTAACCGAAGTCTTCGGCACTATCCGTTCTGAAAACCGCTCGCTGGAGCTCACCGAAAATCGTCTTTGGGAGATGGGCTACGGGTCGGACACCATCCACCTTATTTTCAATCTCTGGTATTCCTTCAATTACACTCCCTCCTACGACAACAATCTGCCGCAGGTCGATCACATCTTCCCGCAAAGCCTTCTGCGGAAAGTGAAGATGAAAAACCCGGATAACGGCAAAATGAATTTAACTCGCTACAAGGCAGACGATCGCGACCAACTCGCCAATTGTATGCTCCTTACAGCCGCGGAAAATGGCGCAGGCGGAAAGAGCGATACGGCACCGGATCAATGGTTCAAGGATAAAACGGATGAATATTTGGACAGACATCTGATTCCAAAAGATGCCGCACTTTGGAAGCTCGAGCAGTTTGGCGACTTTATTGTGGCGAGACAGGCGCTTATTCGCGAGAAATTCAAGTATCTACTTGCTGGCACTTCCACGGTCGCCACATGATCTCCTCTGATGCTCAATGAATAATCCCGCGTGACCAGCCTGGGAAGGCGCAGGATTAGCGGTCGAGCCATCGAGCTATACCCCGCCGTTGCGCGCGCGCATCACTAAATGAAAAACAATTCCCGTTTTTGGACGCAGCTTGCCCGTCCCCTCAGTACGTGATAATCCGGTTTATCGCGTGGGAAGTCAGCTGCTCGATGACGACGTACTGACCATCAGTGGCCAGCTATCCGTTAAAGGCGCACGCGCAAATCCTTCCTATTAGAAAGGAAGCGCTCAAGCTCGGTATTGTGGTATTGCGCAAGAAATTCATATTTTTCCCTCACTGCACCCCTTGTGCCACGGCGAGCTGACACAATCATCGCTTTGTGTTGCTCAAAGAAACCGGAGAGATTGCGCATGTATCCATCCTCCATAATCTGGCCTCTTTCATCCAGCGGCGCCTTCATGTAGGCATCGCGCGTAGCTTTGTCATATTGCCAATCCAGCGACGGTGCCACCAGCCGAAGGTAATTGATAAACCTAATTCGTTTTCCAGACTTGGGATGTTTAAATGAACTGAACTGGTCCGGGAAGGGATCGGAGTCTTTGCTATAAAACTTGCGCCCAGGGTGATCGCGCAGCAAATAGTAGAGCGGGTCTGATACGGCGATTACGGGATAACACGCGCGGTCGCGTTCCGCTTTGTAGGCTCTGACCATCGCGGGACTAACGAGCAAGTCTCTTGCCCTATCGTAGTACCAAGACCCAATGTCAATACCGCCTCGCAGGAAGTGGCCGCCGAGCGCGCAGCGGCTTTGACTGATAGCGATGTCCCAGATTTCCGAACCGAGAACATCAAACGCTCCCTCGACTTTCACCATTTCCGTTTCAAGGGAAACTGCGAGGATGACGCAATCAGAGAATGCCAGTACGGTCTTGTCCAGGATGCTGTGTACCTCATTGGTCGATTTCTTTGCAGAACGATATTCGAAGAGCTCTCTGATCTTCTCAACATCAGACGCAATGGCCAGTAGATCTTCTTCGGTTTTCACAGTCTCAACCCGATCCGAAAACCCCAGCAAATCAAGAAAACCTACCATCGCGAGAGTCGTTCTTACGCCGCTTTCCTCGGCGGGCGTCTTAGGTTCTTCTACCTCTTTCGGACCCGCAGCCGTGCGCGCGGCAGCCGCCTGTTTTTTTAGAACTTCGTTCACCAGCATAGCTATCACTTAAACGCAATCCTACGCTCAATCTCACTCAACGTTGCCAAATCCTTGCGCCGGTCGTAGAGCTTCGTCGTGCGAGGGTCCGAGTGATTCGCCATATCCTGAGCGGCTTCCAGCGCGCCGCCATTATGAAGAAACACCATAATTCCCGTCCCGCGGAATGTGTGATTGCAGAATTCCTCTGATAGTCCCGCTGCGATGCAACGCTCTTTTACGACGCGGAGCATGTCGCGCCGGCTGATGGCCTCTCCTGTGAGCCTATGAGACTTGTCGAGTGTCTGGAAGAGGGGAGCCTGGCCCGCGGTGCCTGCCTCCTTTATATATGCATCCAGAAACTCTTCCGCTTCCCGGTGCAGCCAAACCAGCTTCTCCTTGTTGCCTTTCTCCATAAGCCGCAGCCGGGCCCGCTTCCCTTCGAGCCGGTAATCGCCCAGGCTTAGCCCGACAACCGCGCTGACCCTCGCAAACGTGTAGGCCATAATGGCAATGACGGCTCGGTCCCGCAGACCTTTTAGATCCGCAACCTCTTTATGCCCCCCACCGTGTTTCCGCGGTATCTTTACCTTTCGCACAACGGGGATGGAATCGAGCAACTGGCGCATCTGCTCGGCCTCCATAATCGGCGTGATGCCGATCTGGCGGCTGAATTTAGGTCCTTTGACGAACATCGCCGGGTTATCAGGAACAACCTGCTTGATGACGAGCCAGTTGAAGAGACCGCGCAGCGCCGCCAGGTGCTGCTTGATGGACGGCGGGCTCATTTCCTTGGATTCGATGTAGGCGGAAACATGCAGCGGGCGGATATGAGCCAGCTGCAGGCCATTGTCTTGGCACCAGGCGCAGAATTGTCCGACCGCCGTCATGTATGCCGCGCGCGTGTTCTTGTTCCGAATTGTGGCCGCGAAGAATTCGAGGAAATGCTCGCTGGCTTTATCGCCGGCCGCGGCGATGAGAGCGGGGAGGGTAGAGCGGGGGAGGGCGGCCATGATCTCGGTGGAACGACCACGCATGCCCTGCCCGCCTCTATCCCTGTTGACTGAGGAATTGGGTCCAGGTGAGCGACGATGGCTCACCGAGAACTGCCTCACGCAGTTTGTCGCATGCGCGGGCCGCCGATTCCTTTGTCCAACCTTGGAATCGGTAACCCTCGTCGCCGCTGACGCTCATGAAGAACGGCATCGCACTCTTGTGTACCAAAGCATCCAGTGCGCGCGCTTCCGCTTTCGTGAGTTCAAGAATTATCGACTTCGCCATTCGTCCGATCGCGTTGAGTTTATACGCACGCTCTCCATAGCCCATTCCAATTGAACGGTCAACCAGATTACGACCCATAACCTCCTTTATGGGTGGTAATCCGTCGCCGCAAAATCCTTTCCATTTATTAACAATTGTAGGCATTATCGATGCATGATCGATCCGATCCTGAGCCTTGCCGTTTCGGTGTACCACAATAAGGGTATCTATTCACTGTTGCTAGGTTCCGGCATTTCTCGCTCTTCGGGAATCCCGACCGGCTGGGAAATCGTCCAGGATCTCATCCGAAAAATAGCGCACCTGAGAAAAGAACAATGTGAGCCCGACCCAGACGCCTGGTTCACGCGCACTTTCGCTCTGGAACCTAAATATTCTGATGTTCTTGACCAGATCGCCAAGACGCCGGCCGAACGGTCGCAGGTGCTGCGAGGTTATTTTGAGCCTACTGAGGAGGAACTAGCCGAGGGCAGGAAAAGACCGAGTCCAGGGCACAAATCAATTGCCCAGTTGATTGCCAGAGGCTACATCCGCGTTGTCATAACGACGAATTTCGATCGTCTTCTTGAGCAGGCGCTCGGGGAAATCGGTATTCAGCCAGTTGTAATCAGCACGGCAGACTCTGTTCGCGGGGCTCTCCCCCTCGCGCACTCACCTTGCACCATAATTAAAATAAATGGCGATTACCTCGACACGCGGCTTAAGAACACGCGCGGTGAGCTTGAACGTTATGACGATCAGACTGACAAGCTCCTCGACCGGGTGTTCGACGAATACGGCCTCATTATCGCGGGCTGGTCCGCTGAGTGGGATTTAGCTCTCTGCGCAGCGCTACAACGATGTCCCAATCGCAGATTTGCGACCTACTGGGCGCTGCGTGGTCCAGCCAAGGCAGCCGCAACGGACCTCATCGCTCTGCGAAGCGCAACCATCGTTCAGATCGCAGACGCCGATGCATTCTTCCGTGAGCTTGATGAAAAGGTCGCCGCGCTGGAGACATTCTCCATCACAGATCCGCTGTCCACATCGGTAGCTATCACGCGACTGAAAAAATATCTTTCAGCCGAGACCTACAAAATTAGTCTTTCGGATCTCGTTTCAAATGAGACAGAGAGAACGCACCGGGCAATCACGGACTCGCGATTTTCACCGCAGACCCCTCACAACCTGACTGGGGAACTCATCTTGAAGCGAATGCAAATTTACGAGGCGGAACTGGGTGTCCTTCTCGCGATGCAGGTATGTGGTGCATATTGGGCCAATGCGGCACAGAGTGACATATTCTTCAGAAGTTTCAAACGAATCGCAGACCAAAGCGGGCCTGAGGCCGGCAAGGTAATCTGGGTAAGCCTCAGGCGTTATCCTGCGTTGGTGTTGTTATATGGATTGGGACTCGGAGCACTTGCCAATGCAAACTACCGCTTCCTGAAAGCCCTTTTTGACCTCAAACTTCGCGTCGATTCCTACAAACCTAATGAGCCAACGGCAACCACGCTTTACGATCAAAAGGTCTTGGCACGAGACGCTCAGAAGATCTTGCCTGGACGAGAGCGCGAACATACTCCGCTTTCAAACCACTTGTATGAAGTCCTGCGCGAGCCGCTCCGTGAATACCTGCCCGACGATGCCGTGTATGAAGCCACCTTCGATTGGCTGGAGTTCTTACTCTGCCTAGCTCACATTGACCTGCAAGTCACCCGCTCTCAGCTTCGCGAGGACAAAGCCAAAGATCCGGAATTCTACTACTGGGCGCCCGCCGGTCGTTTCCTCTGGAAAAACCTGGAACGAGGTGTCATAAAAGACACTGAGCAGTCGCAAGATGGCACTCTTCCTTCCAATGTCCTTGCGGCTTTACAAGCAGGTTTCTGTGAGGCTGGAGATGGGACACGCACCGACAAATATTTGGATATCAGGGCAGCTCTTGGACGTTTCCTTGGACGAGTCCGGCAGCAGTGGGGAGTCTACTTCTAATCGAGCTGATTCAACCAATTGTTCTCAAACGCAATAATGGTTTTATCGAGTTTAAAGTCAATGGGTGCTTGGCATCGCAGGCGGCGGAGCGCTTTGGAGAATGATAGCGACTCCTTGCTCTGCCGGTGCCACTGTTACGTGCTCCCACCGCGCATAGGACAACTTTTGACCGGAGTCGTCTTCGATATCGATGGCCAAATTGCTGATGTCCGCGCTGTCGTGCGTGAGTTCCGGACCCATGCACAATTTTATTGTTGAATCAGCGAGCCCCTTTGCCGTTAAGCCCTCGCCACTGAACGAAAGCTCCTGCATTTTTCCATCGCTGCCATTGTGAGTCATTCCCGTCAGCAAAAGCCCATTGTTGGAGACAACAAAATTGGACCCAGGCCCAACTCCGTCCTTCGCTGTTGTAATCTGCATTGTTAAATCGATCTTGGAAATTCTGTGCACATCCACGTCAGGCCAAGGGATTTGCGAATGCACATCTGCCGGTGGCGTCAGAGTCAAGCCAGGATTTCTGAAGCACACATGACTTGGCGGCAAAGACTGCACGATTTGTATATATTCCAGATTATGCAGGCTATTCAGTGTTGACTCTACCAAGTCATATGACTCGGCTCCCGAACGAAGCTGGGTGTCTAGTACGTGGCGCGCCGATGCTGTCTTGTCGTTGAGATGCAGTGTTGCGAGAAGATGGCTTTTCGCCGGCCCGAGATCGTTTGCCTGGGGCATAGACTTGTTGATAGCCGTCTGTAGCCGCGCGGCCCACCGTTCAGGCTTGATTGCGAGCAGGCTACTCATTACTCGGTCGTTTGTCCGCATCGACTGAGAGAGTAATAAGCCTGCATAAAGATTCACCACTGCACTGAGGGTTTCGATTTCACGGAAATCTTTTGCGATTCTTACCTTGTTTTGCGCCACAAATTGGCTGTCTTCCGGGACCCTGCCAAACATCGCTTTTGCGACCTGCCCAGCCAGATTTCTTCGATGTTCTGCGAGATTTTGCTGCACCAGAGAGGTTATTAGGACGAGATCCTTGCTCACGCGGTCAGGTTCTTGCTCCGCGGCTGACGGAGAGTAGTTGCTGACCAGGCATCCCCAATGCTGGTCCCCATTGCATCCGTGCCAGAAGTCGGTAAAAGGAGACGGCTGGTCCGGATGATTGATTTTCACCTTGAGGTACTGTAGCGGCGGCCCCTGCTGCATGCACTGCCCGACGAGCGGCGGCATCTTCTCCGGCGCCAGAACGAGAATCGTCCCAGGCACCAATTCCCGGCAGTCAAAATCCCAATATTTATTAGGGGGTACATCTCTTCGGTGTGCCGCAATCAGCGTGCTATTGATGCTTTCACTCTCCGCCGGGAGTGTGGTTTTCGCATGGCTCCCCGAACGCTTCGACGCTGCCTTTGCTTTGCTGGCTTTTTTCATTTCCTCCAACACCGAAGCGGAAAGCGTGAACCGGACCTCGATGTCCGTACTCATTTGTTCTTTCCACATCTCTGGACGCCCTGGTGGGTGCACACCATTGGTCCACATCGGATTCGAATAACAGACGAAGATCGTCCCTAGTCTTAGCTCGTCGGCCATTCGGTAGACCTGAGGTATGATCTGAGGAATGATGCCGGTGTGCGGGAGTTCCTGATGCGCACCGTTAAGAAAGTCATCAGCGGGCGTGCAAGGAGCCAAGTCCTGGACGGCATCGAAAGTAGGCCCACCTTGCTGGTTTGCCTTCTTCCATGCCGGCGGGTCGGCAAGTGAATTGTGTTGATTCACATCACCCCATAGATCATATCCACTCGCCTGGGTCGTCTCATATTCTTTCTCAAGTGCTGCGACATCAGCGTCAACATTATTGACATTGTCCTGGAATTCGTTGAACACGGCGTCGAGAATTGTTACCCCCGCCCTGTTTTTTGACTTTCCGCGCGAAGATCCAAGGGTCTTAATCGCCTCCCTGATTTCATTACCGGAAGCAATGAGCTTGCGCGTAGGGCCCGGACCTGAAGCCAATTCCTTAATGGTCAAATCTGAGCCAGCGCGCCCGCTTGGTGAATCAGTGGATGAAACTCCCGGCCCGTACCCGGCAATCAGGTTCAGATAGCCTCTCGCCGCGGTAGCCCAAACCACCGGGTTGGGCACATTCACAGACACGCCGATCGGCTGTCCATAATTAGTGGCTGCCAGCTTCCCTAAGAGAGAAATGCTTTGCTCGGGAGGGCGGTTGAGATCGCCCAATGCATTGATATTGTCCGAAGGAAGGTCAGAAGACGTGGACCAGACGCTGCTTCGCGAGGTCACAGTCGCGGTCGTGACAAAACCTTCGATACACTCCGAGAATTCGTGCACACTGGAAGGCAAGGCACCACTCAAGCAATTCCCGAGCTTCGCATTAGTAAGCTGCTGGGAGAGACTTTGAGAATAGGACTGGCTTCTCCGGTCGATCTCTCCAAGCTCGTCTTCAATCTCAAGAAGCTGCTCCTGCAAGGCAAGAATTCCTTCTCTTGCCTGCGCCACCTTAAGTGCCAAATTATTGAAGCCGGCGATCGTTTCACCATAAATACGGTTCAGGGTTTCGTCGATATGATCGAACCGCTCGTGCATTTCCCGGCGCATTTGTTCCATCTGGTGCGCGAGAGCCTGAATTGCCCCAAGAATCGCCTCATCTCCCGATCCCGAGGATGTAAGTAATGACGCTAACGCAAGCCCTGCGCCGACATAACCGGCTGTCAGCCCGAGAGTCCCGACTTTCCCAATGGCAGCAAGTGCCTGGGTTTGTTGCACATTGATAAAAGTGTTGGCGAGTGTCGAAAAGGTCCGCGAGAGTTTCGCATCGCCAAAACTGAGGGCGGTCGTGATAAGAAAAGCTCCAGCACGCTCCTCAGCTATTTGTTTGTTTAGCTCCTCCTCCAGTTGCTGCGTTCGTGCGCGGTCACGAGTCTTCTCCATTTCAATTCTGATCTCGTCGATCTTGTGACCCTGCGTTATCAGATACGCAGGCAACTGTTGATTAAGCTGGTGATTGTCGGTCGGCAACCCGTTCTTGAGAATGAGGGTATTTGCTTTAGCGCTGTCGAGCAAGTAATCGTGTACCAGGTCCGGCCTATCGTCCGGCTTTAGTTGATATTGATTTAGGAAAAGATTATCGAACGCCTCCTTCAGAGCCGGATATTTTCGCCCATCATCGAAGATCTGCCCAAAATCACTCGCCCCGTTTTCGAGAAAAGACGAATGGATGGCGTTCATATCAGGCTGGTACATATCGTTCAATTGCGCGCGCACGAGATCTTGGAAGAGATGAATAAAAACCGGGGTGATCGGTTCGGCCGAAGGGAACTCTCGGCTCACCATGGAGCTTATGGAAGAATCGACGGCACTCGAATCCGGATAAAATGTATTAGCTCCTTTATAGAAATAATCGAGCGCTCTCTGTCCTATTGTAGTTAGCTGCTGACCGCTGAGTTCCCTATTTTCTTTCCCGATTCGGTCAACTGCGTTTACCACGGCATAGAAAGCGTAACCGTTATTGGGAATGCGAACTCCCATCCTCTCTATAAAGAACTCGCGCTCGTGCGCCGCCAGAGCTTCGTTCATTCGGTTAACGTCAAATCGTTCTTGCCTATGTATAACGATCGTGTCCGATTCCTGCGCGCTCGCAGGATCAATCGTCAGGAGAAACGATATGGTGATAATAAGAAGAACGGGAGTACCACAGGAGATAGTCAGTTGTCGTAATGAGCGCACTACGCCTCCCCTAGCCCATCATGATTGGATAGCGATTGTACACCACGAGCAACTAGTGATGATTTGGCTAAAGACTAAGCTATAAATAGGTCGATCAAGTTTGATTCGGGAATAGTTAACGGACCATACAAAACGAGAGACAGGATGTTTGCAGCCTTTGTGGTCTTTGCGATCCGATCCTCTGAAAACGGGATTAAACTATTTTTGTGCCACTTGACCCTGAATTTCGCCATCACCTTCACGAACTGATGGTCGAAACCAGTGACAAACTTCGGGACGAGCTGAATCAGCACAAACGAAAACTCATCTGGGAGGCTCAACAGACGCATAATGCAGCGGCCGTTCCCAATGCGTACAGCAAAGCATCTACATACGCATTTCGAACGAGGGTGAGTGCGACCATCGCCAGTTATTTAGATGCCCTGGAAGACCTGGGTATTGTTGTTGACAATTCTGTTGAGATCGAAATGCTTGCTGCAATCAGCCAACTGACGAGTGCTACCCCGTCCTTGTCGCTCCCACCTGCGCTAAAACCGCCAAATATTTCCGCTATTCAACGCGCGCACAAGATGGAGTCGATGCGGATCGGGAATGCGCTGCGCCGGGAAGCCGCGAACCGGCTCCGTGAGCTTAAAATGAAGGCGCGCCGACTCGCGCCCGCAGCAACGAGATCCATCATGATGCGTATAGAGCCTTTTACGATTGCCTCGGCAGCCAAAACGCTAGGAGATCTGAAAAAGCTGCCTGTCCAAGAGCAGGCTTTGCTCCTGCTTAAAAGGCTGATTCATATCGAGCCTCAAGTGCGCGGGACCGGTGGTTTTAGCAAACATAACCTCACAATGCCTGGCGATTCTTATGGTCTCGCTGCAGGTTTTCCGGACACCGAAAACGAAACGGTCAGACACCACCTGCTTGGAAGCCCATGGACGCGGCTGGTAAACGACGGTTTCCTCGTCGATCCGCGCGGGGGGGGATTTTTTGAGGTTTCAGAAGAGGGCCACGCAGCGAACACCGCTGTCCTGAACGCGCCCCCCACAAAGCAAGCAGACGGCATACCTACCGCTTTCATTTCATATTCCTGGGAAAGCGATGCTCATAAAACCTGGGTGCGGCAGCTTGCCGAGAAGCTACGCTCACAAGGAGTGAAAGTCATACTCGATCAGTGGGAGCTGCCCCCTGGAGGGGATCGCACTCACTTCATGGAAAGCAACATCGTCGCGAGCGATTTCGTAATCATTATCTGCACTCCCACCTATGCGATAAAGGGCAATAAGCGAGACGGGGGCGTTGGCTATGAAGCAATGATCATCACCAGCCAACTCGCTCGGCGAATCCTCCAAGACAAATTCATACCCATTTTGCGATTAGGAAATTTTGATGATTCGGCGGTTCCCGTCTGGCTTCAGTCGAAGATCGGCGTTGATTTACGAGGAGATCCCTACGACCCGAAACAATATGACATTCTTCTGCGGGCGGTGCATCGAGCCAATGATGTGGCGCCCCCGATCGGCCCAAAGCCGGTGTTTGCCGCAAGTCCCGACATAGTTGAAAACGCGGTGAGCGCTCTTCTTGCAGAAGAAGGCAAGCCCACGACGGCTTCGCTTGCCATGCCCACGACACACAGCACAAACGAGCCCGCACAGAAGCCCATCGCTTACGCATGGTACGAATTGAAAGGAACGGCAGATCGGATTCAAAGCTACGTTCGGCTGACCTTCGACAGCTTACTCACCTTCGAGACTTCCGCCGGCGAAACGCTGAAAGGCACGGAGTCAGAGATTTCCCGGAAATATTTGATGTTTGACCTGGACCTTCGTACCAAGGGCTACGCGCGCATGCAGACTTTCAATGGCTCCGGCGGCCAGAGTTTCAATCTGCCATCGTAATCTCGGCCCGTCACCCGGCCGTCTGAGCTTGATTGAAGCTGCTGGGAGTTTCAGACAGCACCGCATATCCTCTGCGATAATCGCATTGTGTGCGGCCGATATCGAGTTTCGAAACGAAAGCAAATTCTCGCGGAGCAGTTCAATGCCCTCCCGGACGAAGAAGACTGGGAACCGCACTACAACGTCGCGCCAACGCAATCCGTTCCTGTCGTTCGCCAGCACCCGAAAGAACCGGTGCGGCGTCTGTCGCTATTGCGCTGGGGACTCATTCCGTCCTGGATGAAGGATTCGTCGGGCGCGGCGCGCATGATTAACGCGCGTTCGGAGACTGCCCGCACACAGCCTGCATTTCGCAATGCGCTTAAGTCGCGCAGATGCCTCGTTCCCGCAGACGGTTTTTACGAATAGCAGAAAAAAGGCACGGCCCGCCAGCCTTTCTGCTTTGAGGTCAGCGACGGCAAACTCTTCGCGTTTGCGGGATTATGGGAACGCTGGAAAGACCCAGACGAAGAATGGATCAAGACATGCGCGATTCTCACGACCGAGGCTAATTCCGTCACCTCGCCGATACACGACCGGATGCCAGTCATCCTTAATCCTGGCGACTATGACCTATGGCTTGATCCCGGCATGACGGACACGGCGGCCGCCTCCGACTTGCTCAAGCCTTTCGACGCGCGCTTAATGCGCCGCTATCCAGTCAGCACCCGCCTCAATAATGTCGCCAACGACGACGAGGAATGCTCCCAGCCGATCAAACTCCCGGCATCGCAAACATCCCTCTTCGCTTGAGTGCGCCCCATATTTCTGCGCTGACACCATTCATGCAAAGGGACCGTGGTGTCCCATCGTCATGAACAGGAAAAAGGCCACGATGACGATCGCCGCAACCGCGATGCCGCTTGGCGATGTCAGGAAGGCAAAACCCTTGGCAAACCAGGCCGAGGCCGCTTTCCAGAGCAAACACATCCCCGCTTTTGCTTTGGCAATCAGTATCTTCGGATGGCATATGAGGAATTTCAGACTTCCCCAGGATTGTTTGACCCATGCGAAGAAGGCCTTAACCTTCATGTAAGCGATCTTCACTTCCTCGGGGAACAGGATTGCGTCGATGAGGGCCTTTAAGAAAATCCAGGCATGGCGCACCTTGGCCTTCGCGCGCTCCCATGACGACGAATCCTTCTGCTCCCTCGCCGTCGATGTCTCTTGAGTTCCTTCCTCTTTCTTTTCCTGCGTAGCAGATGCAGATTCCGAACCACCAAAAAGAAATATGATTGCTGACTTCACTTTGCGCCAGGCCCACCGGGCAGCCTTGATAATAGAAAACATGAAAGCCTCCAATTGCGGATGACTGAGGTTTTGGAGGAAGGTTGGCCTTCTGGGGTTGTTTGCATACGCGCCCGTCTTTCGGGCGCTTACAGAAATAAAACAAAGTTCAATACAACCCCCGTGACCCCTCCCTTCAGCGCGGAGCACGCTTGCTCTTACGACGAAGAAACCCCGCGCTTTTCAAAAGGGCGCCGTAGGGGTTTCGCAGTCGCGTTTTAGCGGCGGTCTGTTTCTCGAAGTCTCGATTCTTTCCAACTTGTTTCTCAGCATATGGCGCTACCGTATTGAATTTCCGCCATAATCCGCTCCGCTTCACACAGCCGCCTTCGCGATTGCAAAAGCGTCTCCGCCACATATAGTCGAACTCCCTTCAACTGGCACGGCGTTGGCGCCCATGGCATCTCTGCGTTTTCCCCTTCTCTCGTTCACACCTGTTGTCTGTTTATCGCTACTCGCAGTTTCCGCGCGCGCCGAGAACTCCGCCACGCTTGAGCAGGCTTGGACGCAGGCCTACCGCAACAATCCTTCCCTCGAAGCGCAGCGCGCGAGCCTACGTGCGGTGGACGAACAGGTCTCGCAAGCCTTGAGCAACTGGCGGCCGAGCGCCGACGCGACGGCGAGTGTCGGCCGCACCGATCAGTACGCGCCTGAGCTCGCGCCGTTTGAAGATCCACGTTATGACGGCAACGCGCGCAGTTATGGCGTGCAGGTAAAGCAGCCATTGTTCCGCGGCTTCCGCACGAAGGCTGAAACCGAAGCAGCGGAAAAGACGGTGCTCGCCGGCCGCGCCAAACTGGAAAGCGCCGAACAGCAGCTTTTCCTCGATACGGCCTCGGCCTATCTCGGCATCTTGCGCGACGAAGCCGTGCTCGACCTGGAGCGCAACCACGAGACGGTGCTGGAGGACAAACTTAAGGAAACCAACACGCGCGCTCAGGCGGGCGAGCTCACTCGCACCGACGAGCGGCAATCCGAATCGCGCCTCGCGCGCGCCCGAGTGAGCCGCTATCAGGCGGAAAGCACGCTTACCCAGGACCGCGCGGCGTACACCCGCCTTGTGGGCATGGACCCCGCAGGCCTGCAGCCCCCCGTCCTCATCGTGGAATCGGCGAGTTCGCTTGCCGCGATCTTTCATCGCGCGGAGACGAACAATCCGGACGTTCTGTCGGCGCAATATGCGGTAGAGGAAGCCGACGCGGAGATCAGGCTTAACCGCGGTGGTCTTCTGCCCGAGGTCGATCTCGTGGGCAGCTCGACGCGAAGCTACGGCGAGGACATCAGCCTGCCCGGCCGCGAAGATTCTAGCCAAGTGCTCGTGCAGCTCACCGTCCCGCTCTATCGTTCCGGCACGGACTACTCAAAGACACGCCAAGCCCAGCAGACTGCAACACAAAGACGCGAAGAGCTTGATGAGGCCCGGCACAAGGCGCACGAGTCGGCCGACAACGCCTGGCAATCTTTCATGACGGCCCAGGCCGCACTCGACGCCGACAGGTCGGAGGCCGATGCGTCGGCTCAGGCCCTTGCCGGCGTGAAAGAGGAATCGAAGGTCGGAACCCGCACCACGCTTGATGTGCTCAACGCCGAGCAGGAACTCCTCGACGCCAAGACCGATATGGTCAAAGCCCAGCACGACCGCGATCTCGCGGTGCTGCAGATTCGTGCGGCGGAAGGCATGCTCACGGCACAGAACCTGAAGCTTCCCGTCGAGCCTTATGACCCTAAGCGCCATTACGACGATGTGAGGGACCAATGGGCCGGATTCAGCGAGGATGATTCCCGCTACGCGGTAAAGTCTCTTTCCACTCCAACGGCGCGCTGATCGATGTCGGATCAACAGGAAATTCCCCACCATGAGAGCTCAGGGCTTTCCGTCCTGGCGCTCACCTTGAGGTTTCACGGCATCGCCGTGGATGCGGGTCAGCTGCGCCATCAGTACGGCAACGCCATCGGCGTCACTGAGATCCTGCGTTGCGCGAAGGACTTGAAGCTCAAGGTGCGCGCGATTGAAAGTAAGTGGGAACGCCTGGCAAAGACGCCGATGCCCGCCATCGCGGAGCTTCGCGACGGCAGCTTTATCTTTCTTTCCAAGGCAGGCGAGGAGGCGGTTCTTATTCGTGACCCCACTGTCGGCCGCCCGCAGTCCGTGACGCGCGAGGAATTTGAGTCGCAGTGGGGCGGGAGGCTCATTCTCCTGGCCCGGCGCGCGGCGCTCAATGAACTTTCGCGCCGCTTCGACATCGGTTGGTTTTTGGCCATCCACAAATACCGGCGCATCCTAAGCGAGGTACTCGTCGCCTCTTTCTTCCTCCAGCTTTTCGCGCTCGTCTCTCCCCTTTTCTTCCAGGTCATCATCGACAAGGTCCTCGTCCATCGCGGGCTTTCCACACTCGACGTGATCATCATCGGCCTGCTTGTCGTTTCCATCTTCGAGAGCCTGCTTACAAGTCTTCGCACCTACGTCTTCTCCCATTGATCGGCCCCGGTATTTCTGAACCAGGAGGAATGTTAGTCTTCGGCAAAATCAGAAAGGAGATTTTGCGGATGAAAAGGAAGCGATTTTCTGTGGAGCAGATTGTGGGAGTGCTGAAGCAGGCTGAGGTGGGCGTGCCGGTGGTTGAGCTGATTCGGAAGGTGGGCATCAGCGAACAGACGTTCTACCGATGGAAGGCGAAGTATGTTGTCCTGGAAGTGGATCAAGTTCGTCAGATGAAGCAGCTGCAGGAAGAAAATCTGCGGCTGAAGCAGTTGATAGCGGAACTGACGCTGGACAAAGCCATGCTGCAGGATGTGCTCTCAAAAAAATGGTGAAGCCCTCGCGGCGTGGGCCGATGGTGGAGCACCTGGCAAGTACTTACCAAGTCGGTGAGCGGCGAAGTTGCCGGGTTCTATGCGTGGCGAGAGCCACGTATCGTTATC
>Ga0182015_10002626_pt1 | contig 21340 bp, 17 predicted proteins | sample 712P3MmetaG_FD_120478 | JGI IMG/M metagenome (GOLD analysis project Ga0182015, IMG submission 120478) | Permafrost microbial communities from Stordalen Mire, Sweden - 712P3M metaG | ecosystem: Environmental > Terrestrial > Soil > Wetlands > Permafrost | place: Sweden: Stordalen | collected...
CCGGCGGCGAGCGCGACCAGTTCTCCGAGCGAAGCCAGCTTGGCTTGTTGGACGGCTCTTCCCTGCAGCCGTTGCAGATTATCGAAGCTGCTGCGCGAATGCTTGAGTAGTTGCAGAAGTTTCTGGTCCAGCAGATGTTGTTTGAGGAAAACGATAAACGCCAGCAGGGCAACCCCGCCCATCGCCGCCCCAAAGCGGACTTCGCGCAGATAGGGCTGGTCATGGCCCAGGAACAGCGCCCAGTATCCCATCACGGGCAAAGAGAGCAACGCGAGCTTGGCAAGTTGCGGAGCGGCCGAGCGACTGGGACGCAGAACCGAAGGCGTCATCTGGGTATCGCGCAGGCAGTGCCGCCCGTAGATGCCGACCCAGAGGAACCACAGCAGAGCGGCGAGAAACGCCAGGTCGTAGATTCCTCCAGTCTTGTAGGTGCCGCGCGCGATGGCCGCATTCATAGATTCCGAAGCGAATGTGTAGAGAATGCTGGCGAGAAAAATGTTGCGATAGAGTACCCGCCATGATCCGGAACTGCTGAAGAACGCCGATGCGGATACGGCAATCAGCGTTATTCCTTCGACAACATATAGAAGATCCCAGCGCAGGTTGCTCACCAGGAAATCGGAGACGATATATTCCTCCGGAAAAACGAAATAGACGTAGACCACGACCCACCACACGAGCAGGATCAGCACATCGAGCGCGCTCGGCAACATCCCCTCGCGCTCATCGGCCTGATGGGGCCGGATGGCCACGGCCCCCATGATGGGGACAATGTGCAGGAACAGGACCACGTCCCCCGGGAAGGGATCGGGCACCGGCTGGCGAATGATCACTTCATACCAGACCCAGCATGACTGGTTGAACCACCACATAGCCATGCCCGCCGTCACCAGGCTCCAGAACAGGCGGGTATGCCCTCGGCTGTCGAAAGCGTTTTGAGCGGCAACGGTGCAGGCCGCTGTAATCACCAGCAGTGGGATCATGTCTCCCATAACCAGGCGAAAAAAAGGATTGGGAAACATGACTGGAGCCAGAGCAAAGACCAGCAGCAGACCGACTCCACCGAGGAGTGACGAAATTTGGAGCCGAGACACCGCTTGCATCATATGACTTCACCGCGAGATTGGTTAGATCACGGGCTGGTTGTCGGAGGTACTGCGGTAACGTTCGAGTCGTGTGGCGACGGGGCTCAGCCCCGTCCCGGCGGGTCAGAGACCCGCCACCACATGGGCAACTGCTAGAATTGCGCATTATGGCATTCCCTGCCAACCGCCTTCGCCGTTTGCGGCGCACTGAAACGCTCCGCGCCCTGGTCCGCGAGACCCGGCTCACGCCCGAATCCCTGGTCTATCCGCTATTCATTTGCCCGGGCAACGGAATCCGAAAAGAAGTACGTTCCATGCCCGGCGTCTTCAACCTTTCGGTGGACGAGGCGGTGAATGAAGTGCGCGCCACGAGGGCGTTGGGCGTGCTGTCGATCATCCTGTTCGGCCTGCCGGAGAAAAAAGATGAAGTTGCCACCGGCGCCTGGGCGGAGGATGGCATCGTGCAGAGGGCAGTGCGCGCCATCAAGAGCGAGGTGCGGGACGTGGTGGTGATGGGCGACGTTTGCCTGTGCGAATACATGTCGCACGGGCATTGCGGCGTCGTGGCCCAACCGGGCAGGCCGCAATCCCTGGGCGCGGCGGCCATCGCGGTCCGGAGTCCTGAGGAAAAAGAGAAGGGGATCGAACGAATGGCAGCGGCTGCGGCTCGCGGGGGTGCATCGGAGTACGAGATTGTGAATGACGCCAGTCTCGAGTTGCTGGCGCGGACCTCGGTTTCGCTGGCGCGTGCCGGTGCGGACATCATTGCGCCCTCCGACATGATGGATGGACGGGTCGGGGCGATTCGCGCCGCGCTCGACCAGGCGGGCTTCGAAAATACTCCGATTCTCTCCTACGCGGCGAAGTTCGCTTCCGGCTTCTATGGTCCGTTCCGCGAAGCGGCGGATTCAACCCCACAGTTCGGAGACCGCCGTTCCTACCAGATGGACCCGGCGAATATCCACGAAGCCATGCGGGAAATCGAATTGGACATTGAAGAGGGCGCGGACATGATCATGGTAAAACCCGCGATGCCCTACCTGGACGTGATTGCCGCCGCCCGGGACCGTTTCGATCTGCCGTTGGCGGCATATCAGGTATCGGGCGAATACGCCATGATCGAGGCTGCGGCCCGTAACCAGTGGATCGACAGGGACCGCGTGATGATGGAATCCCTGCTCTGCATTCGCCGCGCCGGGGCAAGCATGATTCTGACCTACTACGCCCGGGAAGCGGCGAAACTGCTCGCCTAGCAGCAAAAAGTCGCGAAATCCGGCCCTAATCCGCGGCCCAATCTTTTAGCGACGATCGTAGCCGGACTATTGTAGAATGCGCCGAGTCTGGAGTGGACCCGTGCCGCGCTACGCGAAGCTCTCATCGTCAGAATTGGTAAGAGCCTGCGCTGGCTCGAAAGACGACAGGGCGTGGGCGGAGTTCATCCGTCGATTTCAAGTAGTAATCGCCACGGCCGTCCTGAGGACGGCGCACCGCTGGGGCGAAAAGTCGAGGCCCCACCTTGACGACCTGATACAGGATACCTACCTGAAACTGTGCGAAAACGACAGCCTTTTGCTGCGCTCATTCGAACCGCGGCACGAGGAATCGATTTACGGGTTCTTGAAGGTCGTTGCGGCCAACGTCGTCCACGATCATTTCAAGTCTGCATCGGCCGCAAAGCGGGGCGCCGGCCAGGCCGACGCCATTTTGGACCCACTCCAGATCGACTCGAAAGCGGCCGATGCCGACAGCTTTGACCTTGTGAGCCGTCGGCTTCAGCTCGAGCAGATCAACCGTATCCTGTCACAGGTTACGGCGGGGAAGGATCAGGAACGAAACCGAACGATTTTCTGGCTGCGCCACCGGCAGGGCCTTACTGCCAGTGAGATCGCGGCCATCCCATCCGTCCGATTGACCACAGAGGGAGTGGAAAGTGTGCTCCTGCGCCTGGCAATTATGATTCGTGGTCACATATCCAGTTCAACTCCCCACCGCGAAGTGAAGGTTCTCCCCCGGAAAAATCGTTCTAAAAGATCAGGGAGCTAGTGTTTGGGAGAAAGTCCCCAGGGCCATCTTGGAACAGCGGAATTAGCGAAACTGCTGGAGCAATCACGCCTGCGTCCTGAATCCCGGCTGGACGCGACGGATTTGCACCCTCATCTTTCCGTCTGCCCCACCTGCCGGGAGCAATTTGAGGCACTGGTGTTGCTGGATCACCAACTGACGAGCCTGCCACCGGCTCGGTCTGGACCGCGCCAAGGCGACTGTCCTGACCCGGCGGTGTGGCACGATATTGCCTCAGGCCTGGCCCCGGCTGACCAGACGCTCGCCCACGTCGAACACGCGAGTTGCTGTGATCATTGCGGTCCATTGCTGCGCGAAGCGGTGACCGAGTTGACCGAGCTGAACGCAGAGAGCACCGAGACGGAGAGAAAGTATATCGCAACCCTCGAAAGCGCGACCGCGGAGTGGCAACAGAAACTCGCGCATCGCATTACTGGAACGCTGCCCTCGCCTGTTCGAAAATCCGAATCGTGGAGACAGTGGTGGCTGGCGGTTCCGGGTCTGGTAATCGCGGGAGCATTTCTTCTAGCCTTGATTGGCGTGGCGTCATGGGTTCTTGTCCATCGCAACCAGCCCGCCGCCGCAGGCCGGCTCCTTGCCCGCGCCTATACCGACAAGCGCACTCTGGAACTTAGAATCGCAGGCGCCGGCTTTGCGCCGCTGCGCGTGTCCCGCGGACCGTCCGCCTCTTTTACCAGCCGTCCGGCGGCCCTGTTAAAAGCGGAAGCGCTGATTGCCAGCCAGCTTGAATCCCATCCCTCTGATCCTGCCTGGCTTCAGGCCCAGGCGGAGGCGGACATGCTGGAAGGCAAGTACGACGCTGCCGTGGGAGCTTTAATCCGCGCCCGGGAGTTAGACCCAGGCTCACCGGCGCTACTCACCGATCTCGCCACCGCTTACTTTCAGCGGGCCCAGCAGGAAGACCGCCCGGAAGACTCCGGTGTAGCGTACAAATACCTGAGCCAAGCCCTGAGTCTGCGTCCCGACGATCCGGTCGCGCTCTTTAATCGAGCTATCATCGCGGAGCATCAATTCCTCTACCACCAGGCACTCGACGACTGGGAGCATTACCTGCGTGTGGATCCGAGCTCGCAGTGGGCGGAAGAAGCCGGCGACCGGGCCAACGCCCTCCGGGAAAAATTGAAAAAGCATGAAAGCAAAGCGACGCCGCTGCTCTCTCCCGCCCAGATAGCTGCCATAGCGGCCAGCGACAGCCCGGATTCCGAGGCCGATCGACGCTCCGAAGTCGATCGACGTGTTGAAGAATATCTGCACGAAGCGGTCGCTCTCTGGTTGCCCCAGGCGTTTCCCGAAGCAGGCACCCCTGCCGATCCGCATTCCCCGCAGGCACTTTTTTTTTTGGCGGATCTGACTGCCCAGGAACACGGCGACCGCTGGCTGGTTGATCTTCTTCGAGGTCCTTCGTCGCCACATTTTCCGCAGGCGGTAGCCGCCCTGGCCCGCGCTGTCCAGGCCAACGACGTCAACGACTTTAGCGTTTCCCGACAACAGGCGGATCTCGCCGAACAATTATTTCGCGCATCCGGCAACACCGCGGGCGTGCTGCGCGCGCAGTTCGAGAAGTCCTTCGCCGACCAGATTTCACGCCGCAGCGAAGATTGCCGGCGCCGGTCATTCGTCGCGGGAGAGGAATCCAGACGCTATTCGTACCCCTGGTTACAGATTCAGCTGGGATTGGAGCAGGGCGTCTGTTCCGGACTGATGGGTGATCTCGGCGGCAACGAAAAAGCCACGCGTCGCGCTCTGGACCAGGCGGAACTGGCCGGTTATGGCGCTCTCTATCTGCGGGCCCTGGGCTTTGTCGTCGGCAGTGGATTGGACACTGGCAATTCCTCCAGTAGAAATCTCGCCAACTCCGGGTTGGAACGCTACTGGTCAGGCCAGTTCCCGGCCATGCGAGGCTACAACCTGTACGCCGAGCTGGCTTACGCCGCCCAGCTTGCTGGCCAGTCGGACTTGCAGTTGGCGATGTGGCGCGAAGCCGTCGCCATGATCGATGCCGACGAACTGCCCTTACGTGCCTCGTCCCATAGCATGACGGCCATGGCGGCCATGGCCGCCCATCAGCCCGAAGTGGCCAAACAAGAGTATGTAGAGGCCGCCCGTCTCTACGCCCTGGCCCCCCAGAATGAGGACATTCGAGCCCAGCGCCTGGAGAATGAAATCAGGACCGCTCAGTTGGAGGCGCAGCAGAGTGTCTTCGATGCTGCTCTGGCCCGTTTGATTCGTGTCCAGGACGAAGTCCGCGGCCTTTCCAATAACTATCTCGCGCAGATTTTTTATTCCACCTTGGGCGAGGTGCAGCTCCGCAGCCATCATGCCACCGAGGCTGAGCAGGCTTTCCGGCCGGCGCTGAGCTTCGCCGAGCGAAACCTCGCGTCCCTGACTTCCGAAGCGGACCGGATGGGCTGGACCAGAGACGCAGCTCCCGTTTACCTCGGATTAGCCGAAGCCGAACTGATTCAGGGGCGCGAACCGGAGTCGCTCGCTGTGTTTGAGTGGTACCTGGGTGCGCCGCAGCGGGTCGGCATGCGCGGTCTTGACCCATCGCAACCGCTGGCCGATCCGTCCCGGCTGTTGTCCCGCCTCCCGGTTCTCGCACACGAGACCGTGCTCGCCTACGCCGCCCTGCCCGACGGCCTGGCGATCTGGGTCTATGACAATCGAGGCATCACCGCGCGCTGGATTCCGCAACCCACCGACGGTCTGCAAGAGTTAGAGGGAAGATTTCACGACCTGTCTTCGGATCCTCGATCCGAGATCAGCGCCTTGCGTCGGGACGCTCGCAGCCTTTATGGGGCGCTCATCGCTCCGGTGGAACAACACCTCGCACCGGGACGAACGCTGGTGATCGAAGCCGACGGATGGCTGGCTCAAGTGCCCTTCGAAGCGCTGCTCGATTCGAACAATCGCTATCTGGTCGAACGGGCGTCGATTGTTCATTCGCTCGGTCAGGATTCGCAGTCGCGGCTGCGCAGCGACACCGGCATTTCGGCAGACCTGCTGGCCCTGGTGGTGGACAGCACCGCCTCATCGTCGGCGGATGGACTCATTCCTCTTCCCGATGTGGCCGCGGAAGCGGACACGGTCGCCGGCCGCTTTCATAATCCGCGTCTGCTCAAAGGTAAAGAAGCCACCCTCGGCGCGGTTCGAAGCGGACTCCAGGGAGCCGCCGTTTTCCACTTTGCCGGACATTCGTTCACCACTCCCCGAAGAACGGGATTAATGCTGGAAGGCAGAGGCGAAATGGGGCGAACGAACACGCCGCGCTTGATGGACGCAGTCGCTGTGCGACAGCTCCACCTGCAAGGCTTGCAGTTGGCGGTCCTTTCGGCCTGCAGCACGGCGGCCGGCAGCGGTGGATCGAGCGGATTCGACAGCGTCACCGATGCCTTCCTGCGTGCCGGTGTGCCCCACGTGGTCGCGAGCCGGTGGGCCGTGGATTCTTCCGAAACCCGAGGATTTGTAGAAAATTTTTATCGCAATGCGCTGTCTGGCCGGACCGTCTCTGACGCCATCCGGGTGACAGCACAGAACATGCTGGCCAACCCGCGCACCTCTCATCCCTACTATTGGTCGGCATTTGCAGCGTACGGACGGCCCTAATCCCTAACCTAAAGGAGGCCCCGATGCGAACCGAACGCTCCAACAGCACCCCAGTTGCTCTGGCCAGTATTTTGCTGGCTACGTTGTCACTCATCGCTTGTCAACAATCCCAAACACAGGTTCTAGCCCCGGTTGAGTCCAGGACTGCCGGCACCGAGAAAGTTTTTATCGAGTTTCAGGGACCATGGGCTTTTGTTCCCGACCCGAAGAACGCCAACAGCGTGCTGGCCATTGCACCCAGGAACAAAGGCCATCGCGATCTCTTCGTACTGGCTTCCAATCTGTCGAAGTTAGCTGCGGGAGTGTATGAGCTTTCCCTTCCCGCCCACAGTGGGACCGCTGCCGCGACCGCCGATCCAAGCATTGCGCAGGCCAACATTGACGCTCAAAGCTTGCAACGCGCGCTCGATAGCAAGTCCGCGCGCTACGTGATCAGTCTTCCCAAACCCGAGGAGTACCTGGTTACCGGACGGCACAGAAGCCGGTTTGGCACTGCCTATCCGCCCGATGCTTCGACGGAAAAGGACTATGCCACCGCCGTGTCCCTGCGCTACAACGTCAGCAGTCTGAACGGGTTTTCCCTGGCAGGCACTCTCGACAGCGGCGAGTTCAACCCATTGTTGCTGCAGGTCGAGACACCGATCATTCGCTTTGACATCGCTCCAGCGCTGGACGACGATCCCCGGGACCAGTGCGACACTCATTCCCGCGCGTCCTTCCACCAGCTCGCGGCCCTGCTCAATTTAACTTTGTTCGTGGACTTCCCGGACAACCCGGAGGTCTGCCACAAGAATGACGTTCAGAACGCGCACTCAACCCAGGCGAAGGTAGATTCAATCTCACCCGTCGAACCCTCCCGCACGCTCTGGAGAGGACTCACGGGCCGACCGACGGTGAGTCTGGCCAGTGTCGATCTTTTCACAGCCATGTCCAACTTCCTCTCCACGCCTGCCGCAAATATGCGACGTCATCAAGCTGCGGTCATGCTTCTATTCGACAAGCCGACGGGCAATTGCCAGGCTCCCGTACTGATTCTCACGATCAGCCCGTAATGCCTGTGTCGTGGGCTTGGTGTTGAACAGTGTTTCGTGATTGCGAGGCGGATGAACCACCTATCCGCCTCGCCTGTTTTGCGCAAATGAATAGGCCATCCGCACCAGGGTTCTCTCGGAGAAAGGCACGTAAAGCAATGCGGCAGTCGCGGCGAACGCCAAGCCCACCCCGATCTGCGGCAGCAGCAGAAACGGCGCGAGGGCCCAGAGTTCATCGAGCGCCAGAACAAATGGGAAGAGCCGGCTGAATTTTCCGTCCAGCCTGCGGAAATCGAAAGCGACCGCCGAGATCAAATAGAAGCGCAGCGGGATTCCGATCGCTCCCGTCACCAATACCGCGCCCGCGACGCACAGAGCTCCCCATCCCGGGAGAAATCTGCCGGCGACGCGCTCCGCAGCGTGCAGGTGAGCGAGACCGCTCACGTAGAAAATGAGATACATCACCTGAATCAGCGCGAAGAGAGCGCGCACCAATCCGCGGCGTGGAATCGGCACCTGCAGTTCGGGGTGCAGCGCGACATCGGCGTATGGCGCGGCGGCTCCTGCCGTCGCGCCGATGTTGTCAACCGGGGCAATGAAGCGGTATCCGCGGCGAGCCAGAGTTTCTACGAAGCGCGGGCTCGACGCCGAATCGCCCAGCGAATCGCGGATCTTGTTCACCGCGGTATTCACGCTATGATCGAAATCGACAAACGTATCCGCGGGCCAGATTTTTTCGCGCAGTTCGTCGCGTGTAACGACTTGACCGGCATTCTGCAGCAGGGCAGCGAGCACCTGAAAAGGTTGTTCCTGGAGCCGTATGCGAGCGCCGCTCTTGCGTAGTTCTCCGGCGTCCAGGTCGACCTCAAAAACGCCGAAGCGCAGCAGCCTGGCTTCGCGGTTGGAGGGAGGCATCGGCATGACGGCGCGCCCGTAGTTTACACCGCGCGGAACGCAGAGCTCGCCGCCCGACAGACGTCACTTTTCGCTGTTCACGATGAAGTTCACGACGAATTTCCGCCGACCATGCTTTTCGACCATGTTTCCGGCGAACAATGTTTGTTAACGATCACCAGCGAATGACCAGCCACTATCCACAAGGGAACGGGCTACAATGTCCCCGTGAACTCCCCCGTCACGCCGAAGCCGGTTTCTGCCGACAAGCATCAGCATCGCCATTCCATCTATGCCGCCGAAGCTACCGGATTGCTTCTCATGGCGGTTCTGTTGCTCATTCTCACGATCATCCGCTACTGGCGATACATTCCCTGGAACGCGCACTGACGTTGCGCGCACTGAGGTTGTCGAAGTTGCCCGGTGTGCCAAGGTGACGGACCGCGAGCCTTTGGTCGTGGTCGTCCTCGGCCCCACGGCAAGCGGAAAGACGGCTCTGGCGCTGGCGATCGCGCGCCGCTTCAGCGGAGAAATCATAAATTGCGATTCCGTCGCCATGTACCGGGAATTTGAAATCGGCACGGCCAAGCCCACCGCCGCGGAGCGCGCCGAAGTTCCCCATCACCTGCTGGATTGCGTGGATCCGCTGGCTGACGTCACTGCCGGAGAATACGCGCGCCAGGCGCGGCAGGTATTGCGCCAGATCGTTTCGACCGTTTCGCGCCCGGCAACTCCAGGCGAAAGCCAGCAGCCCAGACACTTGCCCATCGTCAGCGGCGGAACCGGTCTCTATCTCCGCGCTCTCGTCGAAGGACTTTTCCGCGGCCCGCAACGCTCCGAAGAATTGCGAAGCAGGCTGCGCGACCGCGCGCAGAAGCGCGGGACCGGGCATCTGCATCGCATTCTGCGGCGGCTCGATGCCTCGGCTGCGAATCGTATTCACCGCAATGACGTGCCGAAGATGATCCGGGCGATCGAAGTGTGTCTCGCCTCACGCCGGCCGATGACCGATCTGTGGCAGGAGGGCCGCGAACCGCTGCAAGGCTTTCGCGTTCTGCGCCTCGGACTCAATCCCGATCGCGAAGTTCTTTATTCCTGCATCAACCAGCGGGCCGCGAAGATGTTTGACGAAGGATTGATCGCCGAGACGGAAAGGCTTCTCGCAAAATATGGCGAACTGGCGCGCCCCCTCCCGTCGTTGGGATACAAGCAGGCGCTGCAGTTTTTGCGCAGCGAAATGGATCGCGAGTCGGCGCTCGCGGCCGCCCAGCAGGCGCATCGCAACTATGCCAGGCGCCAGATTACATGGTTCCGGCGCGAACCCGATGTGCATTGGCTGGCTGGACTTGGCTCTGACCCGGCGGTTCAGGCGAAAGCTATTGCAACTATCGAACCGGAGATTTGAAGAGTTCGTGTTTCCAGCCCCTTAATCGGAGGACGTTCCCAGCCGTTTTTGCTATTGTCAATTGCATGCGCATGCTCAGACACCTGCTGCTGCCCATGCTGTTGCTGGCTGCGGCGTTCTGCTTTGCGAAAGATAAAAGCAAAGATCGCTTCCTGCAGCCCGGCCCCATCCATATCGATAAAGCCGGCCAGAAGTGGGCCGACAAGACCTTGCGCAAGATGTCGCCCGAAGAAAAGGTCGGCCAACTCTTCGGCATCAGGGTGAACGCGCAATTCCTCAATGACGCCGATCCGATCTGGCTTCAACTGCGCGACAACCTCGACAAGTATCACATTGGCTCGCTGGTGATGAGCGTCCCAGTGGATGGAGCGGTCCTGCTCAAGAGTCCGCCCGATGTCGCGGCCGAGTTGCTCAACCGGCTGCAAAAATCATCGAAGCTGCCGCTCATTGTTGCGGCGGACTTCGAGCGAGGTGCATCCATGCGCCTCACCGGGACGACTGTGTTTCCCCACGCCATGGCCTTTGGAGCCACCGGCAAAACGGAAAATGCCGAAGTTTTTGGACGCATCAGCGCGCTCGAGGCGCGGGCTATTGGAGTGCATTGGAATTTCTTTCCCGACGCCGACGTGAATTCGAACCCGGCGAATCCCATCATCAACACCCGCTCCTTCGGAGAAGATCCGAAACAGGTGGGCGATTTCGTGGCCGCATACATCAAGGGCGCTCACGAGGCCGGCATGCTCACCACGGCTAAGCATTTTCCCGGACACGGCGACACCGCCACCGATTCTCATCTTGGTCTCGCTCAAGTTACGGGCGACCGCGCTCGGCTCGATACGGTGGAGCTGCCACCGTTCCGGCGCGCCATCGAAGCCGGCGTCGATGCCGTGATGGTGGCGCACGTAACCATTCCTGCCCTCGATTCCGAGGCGAACCAGGTTGCCACAACCTCGACTTCGATTGTGACCGGACTGCTTAAAGAAGACATGCGATTCAAAGGGATCGTCGTAACCGACGCCCTCGACATGGCAGGACTGACGCGCCTCTACATGAAGGATATCGGCCGGGCTGCAGTCGAATCCTTTAAGGCGGGAAATGATGTGCTGATCATGCCGGGCGATCTTGACGCCAGCTACCGGTCGGTTCTGCAGGCCGTGCAGAGCGGGGAAATCAGCCGCCAGCGACTCGACCAGTCGGTGCGTAAGATTCTGGAACTAAAGGCTTCCCTCGGCCTGAACAAGGCGCGGCTGGCGGACCCCGGTCAACTCTCCATCGAGGTTGCGAAACCGGAGAATGTCGCTACCGGGCAGCGCATTGCCGACGAAGCGATTACCCTGGTCCGCGACAACGGGAAAGTGATCCCTCTGCAATCCTTTACTTCTCCCGGAACTGCCGGGGCTGGGCTTCCGTATCAATCATTGACAGAGGCCAACAATCGTCTGGTCGTGGTGATTCTGTCCGAGGACCTGCGCACCGATTCAGGACGTATGCTCGAACGTCAAATTTTAGCCCGTGCCCCTAACGCTCGCGTGATGTATGTCGATGCCCGCTCGGCTGCAGGCATGACGCCGGCGGTGGTCGAGGCGGTGCAGGCGGCCGAGCATGTGATCGCTGCGGTCTATGTGGTTCCGACCGCAGGCCGGGCCATCCGCGCCGCCGGCGGAGGTTTGAAGAATTCGGTGGCCATGAACGACTCCACCGGATCTTTGCTCACTGCCATCCTCGATCACGCCGCCAGTCGTACTATGGTGCTTGCGATGGGCAATCCCTATCTGGTACAGGATTTTCCTGCCATCGAGAATTATGCCTGCGCGTTTTCCAACGTATCGGTGTCGGAAACCGCCGCCGTGAAGGCTATCTTCGGCGAGATTCCCATCACCGGTCATCTGCCGGTTACAATTCCGGGCATCGCATCCCGAGGCGAGGGCCTCGAACGTCCCGTCCGGTCCAGCTCAGCCCAACTCATCTCAGGAGGTTCCTCCCATGTTCAACCGTAACCTTACTGCAAGCTCGTGGAGAGACGGGCGTCCCGCCGGGCGAGGGCGCCCGGCTCTCCACCGACTTTCTCTTGGTGCGTTGTTGGTTGCATTGTTGGTCGCACTCTGCGTTCTTCCCGCATGCACCATCAATGCGAATGACAAAGGACAGGATGGCGAGAAGCGAGTTGACATCAAGTCCCCGGTAGGCGATTTGCACGTCAGCGAACAGGCCGATATTCGCGATGCTGGGCTGACGCTTTATCCCGGAGCCAAGCCCGCTCCGAAAGAAGATGGCGACGATAAGAAGAGCGCCAACGTAAATCTTTCGCTGCCGGGATTCTCCCTGAAGGTGGTGGCCGCGGAGTTTCTCTCCGATGACGCCCCCGAAAAAATCATCTCTTTCTACACCCACGACCTGCAGAGATACGGCAAGCCGATCCAGTGCCACAGCGGCTGGAACGGAGGCCACGTAAATTACGACAATAAGGATGAAATGTCCAAGCCCGTCTCTTGTGACGGTGTCAGCAGCGAAGACGCGGTGGAACTGAAGGTGGGAACGGAAGGAAACGAGCACCTCATTTCGGTGAAGCACAGCGGCCAGGGAAGCCGCTTTGCCCTGGTTTATGTGCGAATTCACACCGGTAAGGACGACACGATTTGATCAATGAGTCGTTGCGGAGTCATTGGGAGTCATTGAGTTCGATTGATTCAAGGCTCCGTCACTCGATGATCCGATCGCTCGCTGCCTTGCTCTCCTGGTTCGTTCTGCGCTAGCTTCAATGACGTGGAGCACGCTTGCCGACAGTGCGGGACGACGGTAGAAGACGGTCGGCCGTTTTGTCCGCAGTGCCACGCTCCTCAAATCCACGTGCAGGTTGCGGTTCCGGAGGATGCCGTTGCGGCGGACTTGCAGTCCGCGCAGGACGAGTTCGCTCAACCGACGACTCCATCCGGACATTTAGATCGCCCCCGCACGATGGCCGGCGCGATCGACCGAGGGACTGCCGTTCGGGCCGCGATTAAGGCCGGATTGCTTGGCGTTTTAATAGCAATTATCCCGCTACTCGGCATTGTGCTGACCGGCGCCCTGGCGGTTTATTTCTACCGCCGCGAAAATGGATTCGTACTTCCCGCCGCCCTCGGATCGCGGCTTGGAGGAGCCGCGGGAGTCGTTGCCTTCGCCATCAACGCTCTGCTGGTCGCCATTCGAATTTTCGTTTTTCATGCCCGGGAGGAATACGCTGACTCCATTCTGAAAATCGCGCAAAGATTTGGCGCGAATGCGGCGGATCCTGACTTTCAAGCCGGCATCCACAGCCTGCTCACTCCGGCGGGGCTGGCGATGACCTTCTTCTTTTGGATGATCGTCACCGTGGTGCTCGCCTGCGCCGGCGGTGCGCTGGCCTCGCTGTTTATGCGGCCACCTGATCGGCGCGCGTAATTTCTATAATCCGCGGGCTTCAGCAGGCCGCGGCTCCAGCGCCGGCCTTGCTCTCATCTTTCTGCCCGCGTATGATGCACCGTCTATGAATGTGCGCGCTCCAAGCAGTCCCGTCGAGATCCATCAGAAAGCGCAGTTGATGTCGGCATCCGAGGTGGAGCGCACTCTGATCCGCCTCGCGCACGAGATTCTCGAAAAGAATAATGGCGTGGAAGATCTGGCTCTGGTCGGCATCCGGCGCCGGGGAGTCCCGCTGGCGGAGCGGCTGGCCAAAATTATTCAGCGGATCGAGAAGAAGCCGGTGCTGCTCGGCACGCTCGACATTACCCTTTATCGCGACGATCTTTCCACCCTCGATTCCAAGCCGGTGGTGCAGAAAAGCGACATCGGAATTCCGATCGAAGGTAAGTCAGTGGTCCTGGTTGACGACGTGCTCTACACCGGCCGCACCACGCGTGCCGCCATGGACGCGCTGTTCCGCGTGGGCCGTCCGAGGCGCCTGCAGTTGTGCGTATTGATCGATCGCGGCCATCGCGAGCTGCCGATTGAGGCCGCATTCATCGGACGAACCGTCCAGACCACCGAGAATCAGATTATCGAGGTCAAACTTCGCGAGGTGGATGACGCGGAGAAAGTCCTGCTCATGGAAAAACAATAGAGAAATTTGTAATTGGTGATTTGTAATTTGTAATTGACAACCTGAATCCGCATCGCTCGCTCTACAATTACAAATTACAAATTGGAAATTACAAATCTAACTATGAATCCAGCGCGCGGTTCCCTGCTCGGTATCGAGCACCTGGAAGCAGCCGAGATCCTGAGGCTTTTGAAGTTTGCCCGGCGCATGAATCCGGACAAGCCGCGGCCCCTGCTTAAGGGCAAACGCGTGCTCCTCCTTTTTTACGAGGCTTCCACGCGCACGCGAAGCTCATTTGAAATCGCGGCAAAATCGCTGGGCGCGTATACCGTCCTCATCCAGTCCGCCGGTTCCAGTATCGAAAAGGGCGAATCGCTGCTGGATACGGGATACACGGTGCGCGCCGTCGGCGCCGATGTTATCGTCATTCGCCATCCCAACGCTGGCGCGCCTTACGTGATGGCGCAGCACATCGATGTGCCCGTCATCAACGCCGGCGACGGACTGCACGAACATCCCTCGCAGGCCCTGCTCGATGCTTACACCATTCTGCGTAACAAAAAAGTATTCAAGGGTCTGCAGGTCGCGATTGTCGGGGACATCTTCCACAGTCGCGTGGCACGGTCGGCGTGTCACCTGTTAAGCAAATTCGGTGTCAGGATTATTCTTTGCGGTCCGCCCGAACTGGTGCCTGACATTGCCACCACCCTTGCCCCCGGCGTGCGCGTAACCCGCCACATTGAAGACGCCCTGCGCGGCACCGACGTGGTCATGCTGCTGCGCGTCCAGAAAGAGCGTCTCGCCGGGATGAAGATTGACCTCGCGGAATATATCGCGCGTTACCAGATGACCTCCGCGCGGTTGAAGATGGCGAAAAAAGATGCCATCGTGATGCATCCTGGCCCGATCATCCGTGGTCTGGAACTGACGAGCGAAGTCGCGGACGCCGCGCAGGCGCGCATTCTCGAGGAAGTGCGCAACGGCGTGCCCACGCGTATGGCGATTCTGGCGCGGGCAATGGGAAAGATGCGATGACGACTACCAGCGCGGGAAAAAATCAATCGGGCTCCAGTTTGCTGATCAAGGGTGGTCACCTCATCGATCCGGCGGCTCGTATCGACGCGCCCATGGACGTTCTGCTGCAGGATGGCCGCGTTGCCGAAGTCGCGGCTCCCAACAAGATCAAGGGCGGCGTCAACGACAAGGCCGAGAAATTCGATGCCCGCGGGCTCATCGTCGCGCCGGGCTTCATCGATCTGCACGTGCACCTGCGCGAGCCCGGGCAGGGGCACAAGGAGACCATCGCAACCGGCACTGCCGCTGCGGCGGCCGGTGGCTTTACATCTGTCTGCACCATGCCCAACACTGTTCCAGTCGTCGATTCGGTGGAGTGGATCGAATGGCTTCGCCAGCCGGAACGCGGTGCCATCGTCAACGTCTTTGCCATTGCCGCCGCCACGCGAGCGAGCAAGGGAGCCACGCTCACCGACTTCCGTGCGCTGCACACCGCCGGAGCGATCGCCGTCACCGACGACGGCAAGCCCATCCTCGAAGACGACATCATGCGTGAGGCTCTCTTTCTCGGCGGAGAGCTGAATTTCCCGGTCGTGCAGCACGCCGAAGACACCCGCATGACCGAAAATTGCTCCATGCATGCGGGCGCGCGTTCCTTCCGTCTCGGATTGCGCGGTATGACTGCGGCTGCCGAGGCTTCCATCGTCGAGCGCGACGTGCATCTCGCGATGCAGATTCCCAACGCCCGCTTGCACGTCGCCCATCTTTCCACGGCGGACGCGTTGAAGAGCGTGCGCCGCGGCAAGCGCGCGAAAGCGCGCGTCACTTTTGAAGTTACACCGCATCACTTCACGCTGACCGATGAGGATATGCGGGACTATGACAGCAATTACAAGATGAATCCGCCGCTGCGCTCGGCCTCCGACCTCGAAGCGATTCTGGTTGCGCTCGCCGACGGCACGGTGGACGCCATCGCCACCGATCACGCTCCTCACGCCGCCCACGAAAAAGCGATGGAATTCGAGCGCGCCGCTTTCGGCATCACCGGGCTTGAAACAGCGCTCGCGCTGGCGATCACCCGGCTGCATCGCGAGAAGCGCATCCCGCTGGCCCGCATCGTGGAGCTCTTCACCGCCGGTCCGGCGCGTTGTTTCGATCTTCGCGGCCGCGGTTCGCTCGTCCGTGGCTCGGTGGCCGATGTCACGATTTTCGATCCCAAGAAGAAGTGGACCTTCGACGCCACCAAGTCACGCTCGAAATCGAAAAATACTCCCTTCGATGGATGGCAGCTGACGGGGAAAGTGGTCGCGACCATTGTCGGAGGAAAGATCGTGTATTCCGCTTGACGGCGCGAAGACGGGGCTTGCCCCGTCTCTACACAAGATCTCCCCTCGTTTGCGGAATCGGCAGCTCCGGCGGTGCTACAATTTCTCCGCCATGAAGCGCGTACTGTTCCTCCTCCTGCTGATTCCATTCCTGGCTGCGCAGACCGCGACCGAAGTCGAGATCACATCGGAACCCTCGCACCACCTTGCCCTGGAGAACGAATACGTTCGCGTTTTCAAAGTCGAGGTTGCTCCGCATACTGCGACGCTCATGCATCGTCACCGCCGCGACTATATCTATGTCACATTCGGCGATGCGCACATTTCGAACGAAGTCGAGGGCAAATCGCCGGTGGACGTCAAGCTCAGCGATGGCGAAACGCGATTTACGGCGGGGAATTTTGCCCACATCGCGAGGGATCTCTCGGACCAGCCCTTTCGCAACGTGACGATTGAGTTGATGCAGGATGAAAAATTGCGCCAGACGCCGTCCCATTGGCCGGAGGAATCCGGCGAAAAGACTTTCCCGGGCGGCCGCAGCAAAATTCTTTTTGTGAAAGATACAGCGCGGGTGTCAGAGGTCAATCTCGAACCGGGCGCGACCGTGCCCAGCCACCATCACGACGGTCCGCATCTGCTGGTCGCGATCAGCGATCTTGATCTACGCAGCGATGTTGAGGGAAAGGGCCCGATGCCGGGAAAATTTAAATCTGGCGATATCAAATGGGTGCCCGGAGGCTTCACTCACACCTTGACGAACGTAGGGAAGAGCCCGGCTCGATTCGTGACCGTGGAATTCTGAGGTAGAGACGCGGCTTGCCGCGTCTTCTGTGTCTACCCCGGAAAATGTTAGGTGCGCTAGGCGCTCTTGATCAGCGGATTTCCCGGAGAAACCAAACCGACACGATGCAGCTTGGCGGTGAGGCGGTCTTTGTCACCGGAAGCGGAGGCAGCGGCGAGGCGCTTGCGCAGCTTTGCGACTTTTTCTGCGCGGGTGCGACGGCGGCGAATTTCCGGACGACGGCTGGGTGCGGACATGAAGTTCTCCTTTGTTATTCAGTACGGCTGTTCGGCGACTGGTCTTCAGTTGAATTATAGCCGCTGCACGCCAATACCGGCAGGCGCGGATATTTCACAAACCGCGAGTCCTCAAACGATAGCTTGCACATCAGGAAAGTCGAACCGCGATCGGATTCAATCCGGCGGGCATGCCGGCAGTTCCGGCAGAGGCCTGGGTCAGGACGGGTCGGCGTCTTGTCGATCACGGTCGTATGTGTCCCCGAAGGCTCGGGGTCGTCATCCACTGGCCCACTCAAGCCAAAACCGGGCTTGAGTGGGCCACCCACCGAGTTCGGCCTACTTCGCCGCCCCAAGATTCTTCAGCACTTCTTCCGCATAATAATTCGTGACCTTGGCGTCGTCGCGGAGGCTCTCGTAGTACGCCGCCTTCAATAACTGCTCCCGGCGATCGCGCAATTGCTGGCGAATGTGCTGTTGCACCCGCGGATCATTCAAATCCCTCTGGCCCGCCGGCTCCTTGGCAATCAGCTTCCAGATAATGTAAGCGACGGGCTGATGATTGGCGGGATTGAGCATCGGAATCACCTGCGTATATTGCCCCGGTTTGAGCTTCATCACTGCATCGCGGGTCGTCGGATCGGCCTGCTTCAGCGCGGATTCTGGAGCCATTCCCAAATCGCCGCCGTTGTTGCTGGTATCCGGATCCTCGGAATAATTCATGGCCATCGTGGCGAAGTCATCGCCGCTGTCGAGCCGGTTGGCAATCATCTGAATTTTCTTGCGCGCCTCGGCATCGTTTTGCGCCTTGTCGTTACCGCGATTGTGCACCTGGGTGTTGGCCATCCCGGAAACCAGGATTTTTGCCAGATGGTATTGCGCTTCGATCAGGTTGAACTCGGCCTTGTGGTCGTTGTAATAGCCGGAAACATCCTGGTCGGTGATGTTGATGCGCGAAGTGATTTCCTTGTTCAACACTTTGTCGCGGGTCAGCGATCGCCGCAGGTCACGCTTGAAATCGTCGAGCGATATCTTTTTGTCCTGCAGGCGTTTGTTAAATTCTTCCGCCGTGTAGGGCGACTTGATTTCATTCAGCTTGCGGTCTACCTCTTCGTCGGTCGCCAGCAGCCCGAGTTTCTCCGCGCGCTGCATCAGGATTTCCGTCTCGACCAGCTCATTGAGGATGCTGAGTCGAAGGCTCACGGCCTGCTCGCCCGTCGGCTGCTGATCCGATCCCGCCGTCTGGTTCGCGTAATACTTGTCCACTTCGCTGCGGTAAATCTTCCGCCCATTGACCGACGCCATGACGTCTCCGCCGCCGCTGTCGCGGTTGCAAGCCGCTAGCCCCATCAATAGAACGGCGCCGACCATGACCCGGCCCGCCCGCCCAAACCCGTTACGGTTTTTCAATTTTTTCCTCCGCCACGACGGCGAGTCCATCCCGAGATCTGCATAAGACATGCATAAAGCGATGACACTTTACTTCGACGACTTACTTTGACGACCCAGCCGGCGGAGCCTTGGCGTCGGCCGCGGCTGGCTTATGTTCGGGAGGTGCTATCCCGGCATCCGTCAATGCCTGGTCGAGCGCCAGTCGTACGTCCTCCACGGGCACGGCTCCGTCGAGTTTCTGTCCGTTTACGAACATCGCCGGAGTTGCGTCCACTCCGATCTTGTCGCCCTCCTGCATCGAGGCGCGCACCGCCTTTTCATCTTGCGCCTTCACGCATGCCTGCAATTTTGGAACGTCGAGATTATGCTTCTCAGCCTGTAAAGTGGCGAGCTTGTCGAGTTCCGCATTCTGGCCCTCGTGGCCTTTTTCTTCGGTGATCGCATGCTGGTTGCCGTGCAGGTAGTCGGCATAGTCCCAGTACGCGTCGGTGTTTTGCGCAGCCAGGCAATTGGCATTGACCGCCGCGTGCACCGCCCAGGGATGAATTTCTTCGAGCGGGTAATCCTTGTAGATGAAGAGCACGCGATCGCCATATTCCTTGAAAAGCCCGGGAAAGAGTGTCTGGTGCATGCGTGCACAGAACGGACACTCGAAATCGTCATAATTGACGACTGTTACTTTCGCATCTTTGTTGCCCCGCGTTGGACGCCCACTGACATCAATCTTCTTCATCATCTCGGTGTAGGGATCGCGGGTCAGATCGAACCGGGTCACGCGCAACAGCGTCTTGTGGTCGTGGGAGAGCAGAAACTCGAAATCCTTTTTCTGACCCGGACTGGCGAACGTTACGGTCAGCGCGTCATAGTTCGGAAACTCGCTCGAGCGGGGGGTTCCAACTTTCACTTGTACATCCGGCGGGAGGGAATACTGCGCCCGCACATGCCGCTCGACCACCTTCGTAATGTCCGAAGGAACGGCGGAAACCGGACCACTAGAAGAAGAAGGAGGGGACTGGGCCGAGCAGCCCAGACAAATCACCAGCAGAACCAGGAACGCGCGCCGCACAATCATCAACAGAAACCACCTGAACATGAGGGATTTGATTGATTATCTCACGGCGGCGGTTGTCAGACGCGGCAAGCCGCGTCCCTACGGAAATTGCCAGACGCGGCAAGCCGCGTCTCTACCGAAATTGTCAGACCCGTCCTCGCAGCAACTCTTCGGTCGTCAGCAGCTGGTTCATCGACCCGGAGCGGAATCCTTCCAGGTCGAGGGTTACAAACTTGAACCCAAGAGCTTTGAACACGGTCGTGAACTTGCGGGCCATCTCGGCGGTCAAAGCGCGTGGAAGTTCTTCGGGCGCAATCTCAATTCGCACCGTTTCCCCGTGATGGCGCACGCGGAATTGCCGGAAGCCCATGGCCCGCAGCGCGCCTTCTCCCCGCTCAACTACATTGAGCGCTTCGGGCGTGACCGCGCGTCCATATTCCAAGCGGGAGGAAAGGCAGGCGGAGGCCGGTTTGTCCCAAAGTCGCAAGTCTGCCTGCCGCGCCAGCTCCCGGATTTCAGCTTTACTTAGCCCGGCTGCGAGCAGCGGAGCCAGCACATGATGCTGGCGCGCGGCTTGCTGCCCGGGCCGAAAATCACCCTCGTCGTCCGCGTTGACTCCATAGGCAATCGCGTTGAATCCAAGAGTTTCGCGGTAGCGCTCGAGGACGCTGAACAACTCGTCCTTGCAGTGAAAGCAGCGCATGGAATCGTTGCGGATGTAGGCGGGATTTTCCAGTTCCCGTGTCTCAACAACCTCCACCGGAATCTGGTGCTCGCGGACAAAGTCGAGCGCGTCTTCAAGATGAGTTCGCGCCAGGCTGGCGGAATCGGCAATCACCGCGCGCATCTGGTCCCCAAGCACCTGATGAGCCTGCCAGGCTAGGAACGCGGAGTCCACACCCCCCGAGTAAGCAACCACCAGGCGACCGCAGTCCGCGAGAATCTGACGCAGGTGCTGCGCTTTCCGATCGAGCGTGGGAGCGGTCGTCACGATTCCATTATCCACCAAAAGTAGTCAGTTCCCATTTCAAGCTTTTGAGTTCGAAGGCAAGGGCGCGATTTTACTTTGGACTGATAACTGACAACTGAGAACCTAGTACAGTCGTTCCTGCCGTCTCAGGTTGCCGAACGTTCCAATATTCGCCAGCGAAAACGAGAAACGATACTGATTCTCGTTACGCACCGATCCCAGCGCAAAGCGCCGGTATTCCACATTGAGGCCGCAACAGTCCCAGGTGTAGCTCGCCTGCGCCGAGGCGTACTGCAGCGAATTCAGGTTCGCGTCAAAACCGATGCTGGTGGCGGCGCTCAAGCCGCGCTTGTTGAGTTGACCGTAGCCAAACAGCACGCGGAACTGGTGGAAATCGCTCTCGCTCGCGAC
>Ga0182015_10002627_pt1 | contig 21340 bp, 35 predicted proteins | sample 712P3MmetaG_FD_120478 | JGI IMG/M metagenome (GOLD analysis project Ga0182015, IMG submission 120478) | Permafrost microbial communities from Stordalen Mire, Sweden - 712P3M metaG | ecosystem: Environmental > Terrestrial > Soil > Wetlands > Permafrost | place: Sweden: Stordalen | collected...
TTCGCACCAAGACTGGTCGAAATAGAAGACGATCCAGATAGGAATTGTCTATCTTGGTCCAATGGAGGCGCGAAAAATAATGAATCCCTATAATAAGCCCATAACGTTCAAACGGGGAGAACAGGTTTTCCATGACTGCTCGTTGAGGAGAGACCGGAGTGGGCGCATTAGTCTGTAGCGCTGGTGAGGTATAATAGACACATATAGTTAATGAAGCAGCTTCAATGGCCCCGTCATCACTTAGTCCCGTATCCCGCATATCGAGGTTTAATCAGAACTCTAAACTTCAATCGATGATATGGCGATGTATAGCGGTGTAGCGAGAACGAATTTCGAATTCCACTCTCTTCCGCGATGTTACGACCCACGACGAGGTCGTCCCGAATATACTCACTTAATTGGCAAGGCGTTCCTGAATGCAGAGAGTCTCTTTTGTTCGCCTTCGAGGGCACAATTAATTTCGCATCGCCCATTTTAATTTCGGGAGCTGAAATTAGTTGCAATTACATAAAGGCACATGATGCAGCCCATCCATTTTTTCACCCGACGAAAATTGATTGGTCCTGAAATTACTTAAAGTTTCAGAAAATCAATTGTTGGGCTGAAAATCCGCGATCATTGATAGTTGCCGGGTAATCCAACCTTGTTTCAATTGTGCAACTATACAATTTGCCGCAATTCATGGGCTTTCTTGATTGGCACATCCCATCCGAAATTATTCTGAGAGACAATAGACGAGCGACCGGCCCATAGAGTTGTCGTTAGCAAAGGCTTTCCCGAACCTGATTTCTTCAACCGACATAAAGACTCCCGGCCCTCCCACCTTTTGCTGCTCCCTCCTGGATCTCATATGTTTTTGCCATTCAGGTTGACCTCACACACGTACAAAATGCTGGATCAATTACCACGGTCCACGGCCAAGTCAGCTACCCCTGTGTCGATTTCTGTTCTCGGCATGAGGGATTTCGCCATTTTTGGGCTTCGGCCAGTACTGCCAATAGAGCGAGAATGGAATCTATAAGCATCGTATAACTTCAACACATTCGCTCCGGATATTCAAGCTGCCCGACATCGGGACGAAAAGGCCCGCCGCCTTTCCACCGCTTCCAATTGGTTCGCCCTCATGTATTCGCAGCGCCCACGGTAGTCAACGTCACGAGCCATGATGAGCAGAGTATTTCCCAGTCGTTATCGCAGTCATCATTCACCGCCATGAATGCGACGATATTTCGGTAAAAGATGTTCGTGATCCTCTGTCCGAGAACGCCCGACCCTTCGCCGCAGCGCACGTTTGAACCCGTGCCACTGACGATGACGTGTTTTTGTCACATGTGGCCCGCGGAAGGTTTGTTCCGGTGACTGCCCACCGAGGTCGGCAAAAATCATTTCAGGACATGAAACACAAACGGTAGGCAGCAGATAAACTTTAGGATAAAGCGTTTTATCTCCTTTTTGCAATTCAAAAGCTTCTTGCTGAGTCGGGTGTTCGATTATTTTTTGGTTGAGGATTGGTCGAACGTTGCAGGGTCAGAGATGTGATTGGGCGCCCGCGATTCCACCACCGCCACCCAGGCACATTTTTGTAATATTTATTCGAGAACATCCCAGAAAACTTCCCCTCCTAACGGTGGAACCATCGCCTTTACTCAACATCCCTAATTTACTCAGCCCAAAACAAAACAACTCTCTGGCGTCCGAAACATTATCCAAGACCTTCTTATTGACTTACGACCTCAAAATGACGATTTCCCCACCTGTTTCGGAAGACGCTAATTCCCGTACACTCCCGATACGAACCGTAGACGCGGAACCTCACTCAATCGGCGGGAAAAGTTCAACAACGGGAAAACTCGATGAGGCTGCAAAGGTCACGCGCACACATAACAACGGCACTCTACGCTGTACTTTGGCTTTTCAAAGAAGGTAAAGTCATCTTCCAAAGATCAACCTAATCTGTAGGAGAAGATTACCTTCGTTGGGGCAAAACTGGTCGCTTGTTCCATCCTCCCCAGACGGTGGAGGGGGAAGAAGACGAAGATTTGGGAGACCCTCACTGACTCTGTCGACTTGTTCGAAATGTGGACTCGGAAACGGTGTCCACCGAAACGGCTGTGAGAACAAGCCGCCGGGGACGCGAGTCATGAAGAGGGATTAGGAAGGACATATATTTCCGAGTAGGTGTTTACAGGATGGATTTAGATGGCATTGTACAAACGCAAGGGAAAAAGGAAGGGTAATGGACAGGCTTCGCATTTGTAGGCAAGACGTCAAGTACAGGTTTATTGAGTCGCTTTATATTGTGTAGTGAATGGACATGTCGTAGAACGCCGAAAACAGACTCGAAGTGAGAACGGCTCCACTCTTCCTTTGTTCCTGAACGTTGCCCATATTCTTAACATACGGTTACATACCCAACTCTCACAATAGCTTATTTGTAATGCGACACTTGTCAGAGACTCAGAGTGCGTACCTAAGGGTTTCGCAATGCACGTAACTGATCCCTTTGTTCTTGCAAAACGCCGACATGTATCACTGATGTACAAGCAAAACGGACGTAACAGAGCAAAGTGTATTGAGAATAGTTGTGCCTGCTTCTCAAAACGCTGCCGTAGGTTAACCTTCATGCTTCGGTTCGTGCGGGCCGCTAAAAGGACAGAGGGGAAATGGTGGGTGAGTGGGCAGAAGGTTGAGCCAGGCGGCTCAGACACCAACAAAAGGCGGGTGATTTATGAAAGGTCTAACCCAAACTGTTGAAGTTGATCGAAGAATGGAGGAAAAGGTTCTTCGATCTGAATGTAACGACATCTAGTAAGGATGTCTCACCGTGCGGCAGAACGACTCCAACAAGACCGGTCGGCGCACAGTGATGATGCGGCCAAGAAGACCGATTACTCAAGATACATCAGGGCACATGTATATGTAGTCACTTGAATGCATTTTCTCTCTCAGGTATAATACAATCTCGTCCGGCAATGCTATCAAGTACAAAGTCCGATTTCCCAACACCATCGGCAACCCCTCCCTCTCTTTCCCTCCAATAACCACTTCCGCTCCAACATACACTTCCCCCGAAACAGCCCCACGTAACACCACCAACCTCACGCGTCCTGCAGATGTTCCGGTGCCCACGTCTTCAACAGCGCCTCCGCCCCCTTCTTCGTATCCACATCTACAACACCATCAGCAAAACTCTTCCCAAGTGGCCTACGATTCCTCCACAGATCCACCAACAACTCGACACAATCCTCCCTCGCCGGCGGCCGCAACATCAATAAATACTTTATCGCCGTAAACCCCAACTTCTGTCTCTCCGGATCCAAACACAATATCCTCAACTTTTGTACATGCACCCCCGCCAAAGACGGCAAATCTCCCAACAACCGAATAAACAACCTCGAATCCTTGGCCGAATTCTCAATAAACGGCAAAACGTTATCAAAGATCCTCGTCGCCCATTTCACATACACACTTGACGACGGCGGCGTAGGAAGAACAGACTCGTTATACCATTCCTCTGTAAGCCACGCAATCGTCAGATCCATATGTTCCCGGAAATTAATCATAATATACTCAAACAGTCGTTCCCGCAGGACATTCGCCAACGGCGACTGTTCATCATCTGGTCCCGCGAGTCCCCGTGCAGAAAGTCTTGAAAGAAGTGTGATCCATGCGTCCTTATCCCATTCCGTGAAAGCGAGAGAGTCGAGTGTGGCAGATTTATTGGCGAGACCGGCACGGTGGGAGGTAGTTTGGTCCATTGTGCGGATGGAGAGGAGGATTCTGTCTATGGAGGATTGGAATTCTTGACGGAGGGAGGTTTGCGCGAGGGGTTCTGGGGCAGGGAGTTCAAAGTGGGAGATTGCGAGGGAGTCGACTTCGGGGGGGAGAGTATCGGCGGCGGAGATGGCGGAAAGGTCGTAGTCGTCGTGAGTTGGGAGGGGATCGAGGGGGATGGCTTCGGGGTCGTAGTCGTCAAAGTCACCGTTTAGGGTATCGTTGGCGGACGGTGCGGGTAACGTTAAGAGTCGGGCACGGACAAACTATAGGTGTCAGATGGGCTTTTCGGGGGCTGTACGTTTAATCTGTCCTCGAGGAGTTGAGGGGGTAAGATTGCGAGTGTTCTGATTACGATTTCAGTGACGGTGGGAAGCGGGATAGATTGTATATCGTATAATGCCATTGGATTAGTTGGGTCAACGAGGAATGCCATTGAGATGGCAGGATCAATTGTAATCTGAGGAACTTGCTGATCCGATTTCTGTTTTTTCACGGGGGAGGATAAGTCTTCTGTCGCAGGCCGTTTTCGTGAAAGTTCCTCCCCCTCGAACGTTATTCCATTGACTTGAGATGTCTTGAGATACTGGTCTATCCGATTCGATAATGGTCCCGCTGCGTTCGTTCTACCAATCAGCACGTGTTAAAGTGGGTGGGGACTTTAGGAAATGAGATACTTGTAGTCGAATGGTTTTGGAGACGGAACGGAGTTGTAATTGCGCTTTGGCTGGGTCGGGAGAGGTTTGTGGGATACTGACTATATCCACTGCCAAAAATGTGTTTATGATTTTCGAGGAAAGAGTATGACGAAGTTTAACCAGCGGGCCCAACGCATTAATCACTGCCATTGCGACAATTGGATCACTGTTATTAGTCACATCGGGAATAGGGTATTGAACATTGGTTTTTCGATGAGTAGAGCGAGTAATCTATCTAGAAAAGCTTGACTCTCTGCTTCGAGGGCGGCAAGATGAATGACGGGATGGTTTAACGGGACGATAGTCGAGGAAATATCAGACTTATCAGCCAACTAGATATTAGCAAAAGATGCAATGAGGAGGGGGTGGTGCTCTTGGGTCTTTTATTCCGGGGGTTTGAGTGGCTACGACTCTCTCTACGAACTTGACGCAGGCGATCCGAACGCCTTCATTCGTTGACGTATCCCAAACTTGTAATATCCGCGTCTTCAACTGCGACAACTTCCCCCACAACTCACCCTCTCCATGGTTCTTACATCTACAATCAGTCTCTATCCACACGCCCCACAATTTCACTACAATGGGTTTCTGAGGGCGGGTGGTTACATTCGCCGGAACAAAAGTGAATAAATTAACGAACTACAAAGCACACAGCTTTTCACCACTCTGAAATCTCCACCATCAATCAGCGTCCGCAAGGCATCAAGCACAGTCGTCGCCAAGTCCTCTTTGACTTGTGCCTCAAGTCTTTTATTGGCGAATGTGTTTGTGAGGAAAGTTGCGATCCAGCGGCGGAGGGAGGTTGAAGGCTGGACGACGAGGGCGAGAATTGCGGGGAGGATGGACGGGTAGTGCGAGGGGTCTTGTTGGACAAGTGTTTCTGCTTGTAGGCGCACTACGTGGTCGACGTCCGCCATCCTTCAACTCAGGACGTCGACTGCAGTCAAAGGTTTTCAGGTTTCAAGGCGCACAAAATAAATAAATATGCACACGAAATTCTGATCCTGCCTGATCGACACTCAAGTCATGGCGCGACAAACTTCTTCCACAGGCAGCATGCACGTACTCGTCGGCTCTTTTGAGAAGAAGAATCGAGACGGACGAAATATTACACCCCCACCACCCATCTGATTTCTGTTCCACACTCGATATAAAAGTTGGCTTCAAGAGCGAAAAACCTCAAGAAACTACTTCCGGGCTTTCCTCCTCAGCGCAGGCACTACTCGCTTTATCCACAGAAAATCACACTCCCCCCCACACTCACAACATACTCCCTACGACATGAACTCTCTCCCCGAACAGATCCTCCAAATGGTATTCGACTACCTAACAGTCGACCTCCTCTTGAGTATTGTGTACAACGACGTTTCCGTGGCTTTGACACGCATAGCCCTTTCTTCATTGCGAAAAACCGCCTAGAACGCTGTACGAACGTCTACTTTTCGAATTTACGCCAGAGAGCGTTAGTTTGCAACACAAACCGACCTCGCCGTCCGTCTGCAGAACCCGCGTCCATTCCATGAAGATACCACCAGACTAGAATATCGCGTGTATGATCCTGACTGGGACTTCTCCATTCCCCTCCTGTTCCCGTCGATATTCTGTATCAATGTCGTACTCCCCGTCGAATGGATAGAAGAGGAGGGTCGATCCTGACTGGGACTTCTCCATTCCCCTCCTGTTCCCGTCGATATTCTGTATCAATGTCGTACTCCCCGTCGAATGGATAGAAGAGGAGGGTCGATGGCAGAGAATTGTATTCCGGACAGAAGAAACGGTTGTTTCGGATGGATGTGTTAATTCTCCGAAATACTTCGTCCGAGCTGTGAATGATGAAATTGTCCATGTCCGATTCTTGCTCGACAAGATGAAGGAGGATGATCCTGACTCCGACGATTCGGAGATCGCAACCTCCTCTGCGGGAGACTTGTTCAGTGATGTGTTGGATGTCGATGTTTAAATACGTTATGGAATTGGGAGAATGTGCTTTTAAAGAAATATTCGTACTTTAAAGTAGAGGCCTCGCTCAAAGGTATCTGATAGTGGATTCATAGACGGTTTGTTTATAATTTCAACGCACCCGAATTTTTGATTTCCTGACGTCGGAAGACCTAAATATTTACTTGAACATTAACGAACTGTGTCATTGAGCCGAGACACATCGCCTAACACTTTCGCGACAGGACAGAGGAGAAAAGAATGGCGTCTGCGGAGAATGTCGTGGCTTTGTACATGGTCGCAGCAGACTCTGATCCGAAAGAGGAAAAAGCAAACATCGACGAGCTCTCCCGACGTACCATCCCCATTCTCCGGCGGAGACTGACTCAAGGAATACAAGCCCGGCAGTTAAAGCTCCTAGACTTTGTACGTATACTAGGAGAACACTTGACGAACGAAGACTCAAACCATAGAAAACACGGTATCCGGAAAGATGGGATAACAAGCTGATTTTAGCGCTGGGATGTCTTTCCGAAGTAATTTCTTCATTCCCCCCACGAACGATGAACATCCAAGAAGTGGATGTCATGACGACGTTCTATTGTGATAGAATGGAAGATGACGTCTCTACAAAGGAGAACATTGCAGGATTGACTGCGTTACAAACAATGTCTGGATTTGGCGAGGAGGAGGTTACGAAAGTGTGTAATGCGTACTGTCCGTCGTTCCACTGTTCTGACGACAGATTGTTCAATGATGTGGAGATGACGAGACAACTTCAACCGACGAGATATGCCATATTCACATTAATAGACAGTATGATGAAGAAACAAAGGAAAGGTCAATTCATTCTCCCCCCACAGTTTCTAATGAGCAGCATTGAAGAAATTGGGCAAAGCGTTCATTGAGGGATTTGTCGGATTAATGACAAACGAAAAAGATCCCCGAAATCTCATGTTGGCATTCTCCATCGTAAAAGTAATCCTAATCGAATTCGACATCGTCACTCTCCAAGAAGTACCCCTCCATATCCCTATTGACAGCGCTAATGTGAGAAACTTTTCGACGCAGTATTCTGTTACTTCCCAATCACCTTCAAAGCACGACCAGATGATATCTACGGCATTACAACAGACGACTTGAAATTGAGATTACGAGAATGTATCTCTGCAACCCACTACTTTGCCCCCGACTCAATCCCCCAACTCCTCGAGAAAATGAACTCTTCCTCCCCCGTAGTCAAGGTTCCCCCTCCCCCCCATTCCCCACTAACGCGCCAGATCGACACTCTCCAAACTCTCACCGCCTGCGCCAATAACTACGGCCCCCAAACCATTGCCAACTACGCAACCTCCATTTGGGATACCATCCGTTTCGAGATCCTCAATGCAAACGACGAAGACGTATCATCTCAAGCTCTCGATCTTCTCCGCGCCATAACCGCAACTCTCAGTTTCGGTCTCTCGGGAGAAGCACCACGAGTTTCCGCCCTCGCCACATTCCTAAAACACATCGTCGAAACATGTTCCAAGGAACTCCGTGACATAGAAGCCAAAATGGCTCGTCCAGCAGGAAAAGTCCTCTCGACATGTTCCTCTGTGTCTGCACCGTCCAATAAATTCATTGTCGAAAGGTGTATACCCCAACTTATAATGTTGTTTCGGGAGACGGATTCGACGAATAAACGGACTGCGATATTAGACGTCTTGAATGGGTTTCTGGATGCTACGAAGGAGGTGTTCGGGGAGATAAAGGATGTGGAGGAGGTGCCGATTATGTTGTGTAAAGATGACTTGTTTGAAGTTTATTCAAAGGGGTTTTTGGGCTCCGGGTCAGAGGAGACGACGTATAAGATCACTGCGTTGGAAGGGTTCCGAAAACTTTTGGCGTTGAAGGGGATCTTATCGAATAATGAGATTGGAATTGTGGTGCAATACTTCGATGAGGTGGTTTTACGAGATGAGAATGAGGAGACTTGGTATGTCCTACGTTTCACACGGGGTTGATGTGTTAGTGAAAAAGTTCTTTCTGCATTGGCGGAGTTGGCAAAGACCAAGCCGCAGTTGATTTTGGATATTAGTTTTCCGGCGTTTTTGGCAGAGTTGCCGGATTCGGAGAGCGTGGAGAAGAGAGAGGGGTCGGTACGGCAGAGGAAGGGGTATAAGACGATTCTTGCTGGACTTGCTCAGATCTCATCAGAACGTGTCATCTTCGAGGTTCTACTACGAAGATTGTTCAGTAAACTCGATATCGTTTTGTCAAGTACATATCTCCCTACATCTTGCTGATTCTAGACATGACAACGTCAATAACGTATCCTCACGCGATTCTCGGGACGATCTTCCTTGTTATACAGAAGAAATCGTCGACAAAGGACGCGGATTTACCCTCGTACATCGACAATCTCGTCCCCATGTTACTCAATAAAATTGTCGTCCCCGCCACTATCCCCGGTCCCAAAACGAAAATCCTGTGCAGTCGCGAGGTTCTTCACGTCGTGGCGTTAATCGTCAACGCTATCGTCCGTGAAGGAGACCTCAGACAGCAAAACCTCTTTTACAGGGAACTATTCAAATTATTTGTTACCGGCGAACCCTCAACATTAGTCTCTTCCCATCAAGAACAAGTCGCTACACAATTTCGACCATTACTTCCAGAGGCTGAGATCCAACAGGCAGAGACGGTGCAGGTGTTCGTTTTTGCTGTCGCGGCAATGAGGAAACATGTACTATTACCCCATGTGCATTTGGTAACGATAGGCTACTCTTCCTGTGGCGGATATCAATAATTTACTACTTCAAGTGGCTAAACTCGTGACTAGTTCACGCGATGATCCTCGTCGTCAAAGTTTGTTGAAAATGATTGCGTGCGTTCTGAATAAGCAGAACGAGGACTCTAATATCTCTCCGTTCGTCGATCAGGTGGTCTTTGATCTGTGGACCTCAGAGTCGGATCACGATCGAAGGAAAGAGACTCTCGAACTTCAATCATGGGTCCGTTCTTATCTGAATGTCGGGATTGATGGTAGATTGCAAAGGCATTGGTGTTACGGACAAATACGAGGGGATATGAGTTGGTGCAACTTCTCATTGACTTGTTACCCGACGAGAAATGGGGATTGGATGCCGCGAGAGCGTTCCAAGTTATCACGAGTGAGGATGATCTGCTCAATAAATCGAATCATGCGGTGATAAGATTACTCTACAAACAGCGATTCTTTGCATTTGTCTTCCCCAAACTCCTGGGACATGCATCTCAAACCGGAGACTCTGGTATTCCCCTCGTAAAATGTAACTAAACAACAGGTCTACGATCGAATTATCTGATTGCATTATCAAACATCATCGCCAACATCCCCAAAGAAATCCTCCTTCCAGAACTCCCTTCCCTCCTCCCTCTACTTCTCCAATCCCTCGACCTCAAATCTCCCGTCCTCCGAGCAAACGCCATCAACACACTCTACGTCATGGTCATGGAATCCCCCGAAATAATCTCCACTCAAATCAAATCCATGATCCCCGCCCTCCTAACCCAAATCGAAAAGTCCCCCTCCAACACCCCCAACGTACGAATCTCATCCCTCCGATGTCTAGCTATTCTCCCCACCCACCTGTCCTTCGAATCCATCGATCCCTTCCAAAAACAAGTTGTCCGGGCACTGGGTGCGGCGCTAGACGATCCGAAACGACAAGTCAGGAAAGAGGCTGTAGATTGTCGGCATGCATGGTATACTTCATCGGGAAAATTATCATAGCGCGAGGTTATATTGGGATAGATTTCATGCTAGATAAGGTTTACGTGAATAGTTAATGATGTTGAGAGTTGACTAGTCTTTCTTCTACGCCTTCTAGGATCCATTCGTGGCGGACGAGTTCGAGGTTTTCGGCTTCGGCTTGGAAGAGTTTTTCGGGGTCTTGTGCGCCGAGGGGATTCTGATTCATGCCCTGAGTGGGGTTCATTCCCATTTGTGGCATTTGACTAGCTGCCGCGGCTACTCATCAGACTTTTCTTCCTGGGTGAAGGGGAGTGGGATTACCGTTATCGTCGCCAAGGATGAGTGCGTAAATTCCACGAAGTCCAAACAAGTTGAGAAAGTACCAGGAGATCGAAGATACCCAGGTAACATCCAAATCAGGTGTATTCACACCAGACTGCAACATACTCTTAAACCGAATCGTCAACGGGAACGGTAGCTTGACTATCCATCAATCACGAACACAAAAAGGCAAATACGTAGAACAAATCCCGAGAAGAAGAAATTAATCCACCCCATGATCACAGTCTGAGGGATAAACATAACCATATTTGACTTCATCATATTCATCATCTGATCCATCCCTCCAGGATCCGTAAGCGGATTTCCAGGCGGTTTCCCTCTATTCTCCGGATCTTTCAAGTACTCTCCCTTCTGAAACGCAGCCTGCATAAACCGTTTACGGTTCTCAAAGCTCGTCCGGGGGATATGATGACCGGTTTGACGGAGTAACTGTGCACGACCAAGAGCTTGTCTATTCGTTAGTCTTGTAGGGCAGGGAGGATGGACTGTTCGCGGACGGCTTTGAGGGATTCCATTTTTGGTGAGGATTGGAGGAGGAGAGTTGCGTAGTGGCGGAGGACGCCAACCATGATCATAACGATGAAGATAGGCAGGAGGACCCAGTCGCGAAGAGCTGGGTCCAGGAAGAGGGACTGGGTGGACCCCGTCATCGCGATGGTTGATTACTGGAGACGGCGACGATTCAAAATTCAAGTTCAAGCTGCAGCAGCAAAATCGGCGATCATGTGCTTACGTTATGCTATTTCCTCAAGGTACAAACTCCAACCTTATTCCTGTAGCCCAATGCTACTATTAATGCCTTAATATGTCTCCAGAAATCTCGAAAGATCTCCTGCCATTACATGATGCATACCAAATGTAGGATGTATAGGTGGGTCTTCGTCAATATTCCACATACATTCTCGAGATGCACAAGCCGAGTGATCATCTCTAAATCCAAATTGCCCTGGATTCTCCAACATCTTCTCCCAAGAAGGACCTGTCGAGAATAGACCAACACGAGCGTCTCTATGTTTACTCCGAAATGCATTTGTAAGTTTTGTTAACTGGGTATTCCATTCATTGATACGATTATGAAATGGATCTTGCTTCCGGCCTGAGATTAGCACTGTGGAAGGAGACTAAGTACCCCAAGGAGTCCGATCGAATGGTGGGACTGTGAAGAAAACAAAATTTCGGGCCCCGAGGCCGTATAATTTCTCTTGTAGTTGGAAACTGAGAGATAACTGGAATTGAATGTTCAATGAATATAAGATATCATTAACCCCGATCCAGGTAACTTTCTATCAGCACAAATCTAAAAAGGATAGTACAGAAGATAGTGTCTTTGCCGGTCCATGGAACATAGGATGGTTTCTTAGCTGCATGGGGGAAGAATCGTAGATTCAGATCGTCCCTCAAGTATGTGACGGTATACCCACTTATCGCATAAACGTGGGCCATGACGGTAGAATGATTGTGTTCGGTAATGAGATAATCGACCTACTGTCAGATGGCCAACGGACAAGGCCGATACCCAGTTTGGACCAGCCGATGTTGTCCAGCCAGGATAGGGCGGATTCCCAAGGGGGTTTGAGATGCTCGGATGTTCCCCGAATGGATTGTACCCTGTCTGCGATAATGAATCTCCGCTAATCCGAGTTAGCAAAGTCTTTCAAGGATCCCATACAATACAAAGATATTTCGAGTATCCGGCCAAACAGGCTTATCGGTCACCACCTCCGAGCTCGAATAAACCCCGGCCATCACATTTAACAATCTCCAAAGTAAATACGCGCCGACAACAATCCACAAAAACCCTCCGACATTAAGCCTCCACCATCGCCGTACCCTCGAGACCCAATTCAAGGGACCCAGTTCCCGCTCCTCGAATTCAACCTCTGGCTCTTCGCTAGTAACGCCAAGCTCCAACTTCATCATCGAGCTTTGTGTTTGCCGTAGTGGAGGACGAGACACACTGCTGGTGCTCATGACGTGCTTAAACGTGCCTGGAATTTTGCCAAGACTTTTTGGCGGTGCCAAGATCGCCAAGTATTTTTAGTTTGTAGTTCCCTCTACCCGATTGCAGCTTACAAGCCGTGCGCTCGCCACTTCACGCGCCGGAGAGTTGACAAGGGGTCCAAACGACGGGGGAAGGGAGAAATTTTTGCGAAATTCAGGAGAAAAATGTCCGTGCATCCGTTCGAGATCAAACCCAAGAATCAAAGTCTAACGTCAGCTCGGACCCTCAGTGGACAAAACAGGAGCACGCTGCATCATCCGCGGAAATTATTGGTCGGTAAAATTGACAACGAATGAACATCTCATCATAGGCCAGAGATTGGAGGCGCCACAAAAGGGAATAATTTAATTGGCCGATTGGATCTACGATCATCCCTTTTTTAGTCTCGTCCCCAGCCACCACCCCCCTTTTTGCAATTGCGGGTGATGTTGTTTGGAGGGCCTTCGATATGCACTTAACGGTATGAAGAGCTATATCCCGCTCAGCCCTGTACGTCGCTTCCACGAGAGGTTCGCGGGCAGCTGTCGTCCCCGATCGCCCGCGGCACAGTTTCTTCGAGCGTGTCTGGACCTGGTTCCATTCATAGTGGTGTTTTCACACTCTCCAAAGCACGCGAGCCTTTAGTTGGAGACACAGCATCTTTGAAATAGATTGACTTAATGTATTATCATGCAAGCATCTCAGTTTGATACTTGATAGAATTTTGGTCTGCAGCGGCAGTAACGGATATGGCTGTTCATAAACTTCACATTACTACCCCAAAAGAAACACTCTACAACAAAACTTGTCAAAATAATTAGCCTCCAAGAATCTAGCAAGTGGAGGTAGTTGACGTGGACAACGAGCGCTCACCACCGACGACAACCTCTGTACTTTCCGGCTGTTTAATCATCCAGCTCGGCGCAGTCATCCCCGTCTGATCCTGAAGCGCCGCAAGCACAGGCGGAATAGTCGTAAACATATTACGAATAGGAGACCAAGTATCCGCCCCCGCATTCTCCCCACCCTGCGCTGCACCTTCCCCCATTAGCCACAAATCCCATAAAAGAGGGGGGAGGGAAGAATACCAGTATTCCAGACATTAATCTTGGGATTGAGTCCCTTGATGGCAGCAGCATTTGCCTTGGCAAGATCCAAGTAAGTACCCTTCTGCAACATCAAGTACTCCATCAACCTCCTCTCTCCAAGCGTCTCCTTTATCTTCATCAACCCCTCATTCTCCGCCTGATAAGTCGCCATAATCCCCTCCGCCTCCTTCTCCTTGGCATACAACATTGTCTCCGCCTCAACCTTCCCCCTCATCAACAACGCCTCCGCCTCCTTCTGCTGAGCATAAAACTCCGCATCAGCCTTCTTCTTCGCAGTATACAACTCTGCATCCGCCTGTTCTGCCATCTTCTCCCTCTGAATCCTCATCACCGTCAAATCACTCGCCTGAAGTCTCGCATACTCTGTCTCGGCACGCGTCGTCTCCACTTTCATTTGCAATTCCGCGTCCTTGACTTCTGCGGCGCGTTTCGCGTTGATCTGGGCACATTGAAGTTGCATGTCTAATTCGACTTGCGTTTTAGCGAAATCGGCGTCTGCGGAGGCCTTTTCTTTTTTACGGATGGTTTCGTTGATGGCGGTTTGGGCGTCGATTTGTGAGATTTTTTGTTTTGTGAGGCCTTGTTTTTCGCGTTCGCCGATTTCGCCTTTCATGCGGGCTTCGGCGCATTCGACTTTGGCTTGGGCTAGGGCACCTTCAACGGCTCGTTGACGCATCACGCTAAAGTAGGCACTTCCTTCCGTATCGTGCAATTCTTTCACGTTTGCATTGTCTGTTGTCAATTACTGCAGGAAGAGGGAGGGGGGTACAGATTTTGATGCCGAATTGGTCGAGTTCGGCTTGGATGTGTTGGGTGATGTGTTGTTTGAATTGTTGACGGCCTTGGAAAAGTTCTTCCATCGACATTTTTGCGATGAGGACACTGTTGTCAGAAACGAGGTAGGGAGGGGGAGGGAGGATACCGAATTTCACCTTCAATGACACCTCTGATGACGTTTTGAACGTGTGTGGAGTCGACGCGTTGGTTTCCAGTTAACAAAATGGCATACTTTTTGAGTTTGTCGACTTCTGATTCTGGACCGACGGTGAACATGACGGGCAAGGCAAGAGAAAGCTTCTCCTGGGTCATTGCTTGGATTGTCAATGACATGTCGAAGGGAGTACTGCGGTTAATGCAAGCGGTTAGGAGAATCGTACACATAGATCCTCATGATCTAGAATTAGCATGGACTGAGATGAGACGAAACCTTTTGAAAGGGGAACTTGAAGCTCTTCTTACAGATCTTGATGTCATTCTGGACTCCAGACCCGGTAACGGCGAGCCAGGAATTTGCCTACAATCAGTCTTATCACACTAAGGAAAGATACCGAACTAATGTAATACAAAGGCATGTTGTCAATTCTTCAAAAAGAAAGTTCGTCGTCCAAGATTCTGTAGATAGAAGATTGTTGTCGAGAAACACGAGGATGTTCCGTTCAGGATCTCAACCGCAAATACTTATACGCCAAAGTCTGAGCAGCGCCCCAGTCGAGGTCCATCTGATCCCCTCACGTGAACCCGTGGCAACTCATCTGCTCTCCCCAGGGCCCATGTGAGTAGCGCAACTCCTGATAACACGTCGCATCTCCCAATGATGATCCAGCTTGAATCGCGAGATGCATCACGTGGTGCGGGGGAATCAAACATGCAACTCAAAGTCTCAGGATGATTGGACCCGTGTGAGCCTATTGCCGACGATTGGAGATAGTGAATCTGTCTCGTCTGCATGATATGATAAGACGAGTAAATCCCGTGAGTGACCCGTATTTATAATACCGCAGCAAGACCGGAGAAAGGTTTTGATCATGGACAAGTCCACGGTGGTGTTTAATGTTGGGGGGAAGGTGTTTGAGGTTTCGATGCAGTGTGTGTACAAGTCGGAAGTGTTGACGAGTATTGCGAATGATAATCCCGGCGGAGTGGTGTTTTTGGATTATAATTATGATGCGTTTGCGGTGGTTTTGGATTTTCTTCGGCATGATAGGATTCTCGTTCCTCCCTCCGTCAATACCAACCTCGTCCAATTACTCCTCGAAGAACTCAAAGTATACTTGACCGAAGGCGACAAGAAAGCATTGCAATCCTCCGTCTCAGTAACGGCAACTTCCTCCCCCCTCGAAGACTGTCCACCGCAATACTTCCCCTCCTACTCCACACCCCCGGGAAACGAAAAACGCACTTTCGACACCAACCCAATGGCGTCCACCAACCTAACCGACCAACTAACCCTCTCGGTCCACCAAAAAATCGCCAACCTCATCATCAGCACCATCCGTCCCCGCATCGAATCCCAAGCTCTCCAAGGCGCGTACCACACAACCTACCTCCTCCTCCCCCCCTCCCTCAAATCCGCCACCCTCATGTCCAAGTTTCCAACCTCCACGTTTACAGAACTCGTGTACCTCGACTCCGAAACGGAAAAGTTTTTACGTCAATCGCCTGTGATGGGGAGGTTTGAGGATGCATTGAGACGAAGTTTGGAGGTTCCTATGAAGATTGGGAGGAAGGATGTGTTTTTTAGAAGTGAGAATGAGTTTGGGATTTTGGGGACGACGACAATTGATGCTATTGTCATTGACTTTGAATTGGGGAGACGCGCGTCGTAGAAGTAGACGCCAATAGTTAGAAAGCTTAATTGAGGTGGGATAGGGTTACATATTTGAGGCTGCTGTCACATGTTGCCGAAATGTCTCCGCTCTTTTGGGGAATAAAACGCCCTGTGTTCCCCCGGTCCGCAGTGTCCGTTTAAATAGACAATCCAAGGTCGGGACAACCTCTTGACTCGCTCTCTCCCTCCAAATGTCTTCAATAGACCACATAAAAGTATCCTTCCTTTAAATGTAACGTATTGATGTAAAGGATATTATGACAAACTTTCTGCTAGATCCAAAGAATAAACCGTTGCTAGCCATCCTCAAGGGTCTACGGAATGGTACCTCCCCAGCCCAAAGTCTCACAACTAACCAATCTCAGGAATCGTGTATGGAATCAAAATCCGGTTCCCCCATGCCCTCATCATGACCTTCCTCTTCCGTCCAGGACCGTACCACCCTCTTTTCCCCACAACGTCTAACCCTCTCCAGGTTAAAAGGCAAATTCGGCGGAATCTTCAAATTAACCTTCCAACACGCCCGCAATCTCGGCGTCTTTGTCACAATATACAAAACACTAATGTACCTCCAACAATCCTCCCGAGGAGGTCGTGAAGAACGACTCGATTCCTTCATCGCCGGTCTCGTCGGAGGGTGTTACATCTTTGGCAACGACTCTGCCGTCGTACAACAGGTACTATCACCCCACACTTCCCTTGGTCCGAAATTGATGGCAGATGAATTTGTATGTGTTTGCACGGGTGATGCAGGGGGTGACAAAGTTGGCGATACAGAAGGGGGTGGTGAAGGATTCGAGGGGGATTGTGAGTAAGTACTCGTGGCCTGTGTTTGGGAGTTTGACGTGGGCGGCTGTCATGTACATGTTTAGATGGCATCCGGAGGTTATTCAGGTACTCCCCCACTCCAACCTCTATTTTCAGAGTGAATGTGGCTAATGTGGTGTTTAGCCGAGCATGAGGAGTTCGATGAAGTATTTGTATGTGAATTCGGATAATTGGGATTCGTGGAGGAATTATCTGTGGCATAATACATAGATGGAGAGAGTGGGGACAGGATAGATGGTAAATGACATGGACAGTTGGCGTAGAGTCAGGATGAACTGTAACATAATAGACAAAATTCGTTTGTTTTCAAAAGTATCCTTATTACCTTCAAAATGGGATATTTGTCTCGAGGTCCTTTTACTCTCAGAATGATGACCTTCGATATGGACCTTTACGTGAGCCTTTGACTCTGCACAATACCAAAAAAGAGATATATTTCTATTGAATTGACATAGAATACATCCGATGCAAGTCTGAGATTCTCCCACTGCCTTTGTCGACGACTCGACGCGTGTTGATTTGCTTACATACTCGGCTTTCGAAAATGTGTGCGAGCCTCTGGAAATTCTGCCACACAAAAACACATCCCACACACAAAATAACACAGCGAATCCCAGCCTTTAGCGCGTCCCACCACACACAACCACACACAGACACAGACACATTCCCATTCCCCTCCTTAATCTCGACCCCTTCTCCCAAAAGAACGTACATCACCATCCCCTATAGTCGTTTTTCGGGAGTCTGACTTGTAGTTTTGTTGATTCTTGTCGTTTTCTTCCATTACAATGCGCGAAGTCATCTCGATTCACGTCGGACAGGCAGGCTGTCAAATCGGAAACTCTGCTTGGGAGGTAAGAAAAACAACACCCCTTGAAATTTCTCAACCCCCCAAAATCTCCCCCTCTCAATCCGCGCACGCTGCCATAACCTCTTTTTCTTTGATGCTGATGAGTGTAGCTCTACTGTCTTGAACATGGAATCAATGTACCCTCCCGCTGCCCCTTGTTTGTGTGTGTGCTTACGTGTCATAGCCTGATGGTCGTTTGAAAGCCGAACAAACTGAAAATGGAAGCATGAGCACTTTTTTCTCCGAGACTGGTAATCACCCCCTTATGTATGGTGGTTGATGGTTAGGAAATGGAAAGTATGTTCCTCGATCTGTGTATGTGGATCTTGAACCTTCTGTTCTCGATGAGGTCAGGACTGGTCCTTACCGTCAATTATTCCATCCCGAACAACTCATCTCCGGAAAAGAAGACGCGGCAAACAATTGTCCTCTCCCCCATCTACCACACCATTCTAATTCTTAGACGCCCGTGGTCACTACACCGTCGGAAAAGACATCATTGAAAAGTCTCCTCCCCCACAAAAAAACCGAAAAACTGACTTGTTAGTGTCATGGAGAGGATAAATCGTCTCGTCGATGCCTGTATGCCACGCCCAACACGCGTTTTTCAGGACCTAATGTTGTGTAGGTGATGGATTTCAAGGAGTTTTCGTCTTCCATTCGTTTGGTGGAGGTACTGGATCTGGATTCGGTGCTCTTTTACTCGAACGTTTGGCTGTGGATTACACGAAAAAGAGTAAACTTGAGTTTACTGTTTATCCTTCTCCTCAGGTTGCAACCAGTGTCGTTGAACCGTACAACTCGGTCCTTACTACCCATGCTACCCTTGAAAACGCGGATTGCTCGGTACGATCACTTACTTCCTGGTGTTGATGGTTAGTTTATGGTCGACAATGAGGCTATTTACAATATTTGCAAGAGAAACTTGGACGTCCCTCAACCTTCATACGAGAACCTCAACCGTCTCATCGCTCAAGGTCCCCTCCCCCTCCAACCGCACCCCTTCCGTTGAACAAATGTTGACTTTGGTTGTAGTCGTCTCCTCCATCACTGCGTCCCTCCGCTTCGAAGGATCCTTGAACGTCGACCTCACTGAATTCCAAACAAACTTGGTCCCCTACCCACGAATCCACTACCCCCTCATCTCCTGCGCCCCCATCATCTCCAAAGCCAAAGCGCAACATGAATCCCATCGTGTCCAAGACATTACCTTCCAATGTTTCGAACCTCACAATCAAATGGTTGTATGTGATCCTCGTACGGCGCATTACATGGCTTGTGCCTTGTTGTATCGTGGAGATGTTGTCCCTCGGGATGCAAATCAGGCGATCTCGTCCATTAAAATGCGCAGGACAATTCAATTTGTTGATTGGTGTCCTACGGGATTCAAGTTGGGCATTAATTACCAGAAGGTACCGTCCTTTTAGTGTGGGGGATTGAGACTGATGGTAGGCTGTTGTTCCTGATGAGTGGGATCAAGCACAGACTGATCGATCGATTACGATGCTGTAATCCCTGGTTGAGGGAATTGATTGATTTTTTAGTTCCAATACCACTGCTATTGCTGAAGCATGGAACCGACTTGACGGGAAGTTCGACATGATGTACAGCAAACGCGCCTTTGTCCACTGGTTCGTCGGTGAGGGTATGGAAGAAGGTGAATTCAGTGAGGCTAGAGAGTACCCAATCCCTCCCCCCCCAAATACTCGAAATGCACACTAACTTGTTTTCAGGGATTTGGCTGCATTGGAGAAAGATTACGAGGAAGTCGCAGAATCGTCGGAACCTGTTGCTGAGGAGGAATATTAGGTGTGTGTGGTTGGCTCGTTTGATCTCTTTCTCTTTTTTGTTTTCTTACTAGTTGTTTGTCATGTAGGGTGGTGGCTATGGTAGTACTAACGATGGGAGGTACTATTTAATGGTTGATCGCTTGTAGTGGTGGTGGATTCTCTCTTGTGTGTCTCTTTTAGTGTATTCCTCTAATGATACGTATCTACCTCTAGTCACTCGATGTTTGTTTTCCCATTGACGTCGTGCTCTCCCCTTGACAGGGATTAGAGTACAGTCCAGAAGTCTGGAAGATTGAAGACATGTAAAACGAGAGATTTAAAACGTTTAATTGCTAACATCTGACGAAGTGTCCTTTTCTTAACGATCGTACTTTGCCCGAATTTATATACTGAAAACCACTCTCCGTCCAATGCTCACCATTGCCTCAACGAGGAAGAGGCATGGAAATTCTTTGCATATATTGACTCTCCTCATCATGATGGTAATGAGACTTCATATCCGGAACCAATTCCTTGGCATCCACTGGTGGAGGACTCAAATCCCCAATGGGTAAATGAATTGGAACACCCATCTCATCAAACATCGTCATACACAACAAATAAAACAGCAACAATCCAACTACAAAAGTGCATCCGGCACCAACCTAATACCCATCAACCTCACTCGAAGCAGGGGATTACCTTTGTCAGAATTGCTGCAGTGGCAAAATTTCCGGAAGCGGTCTGGAAATGCGAGGCCGAAAAGATGAAAAACCCGGCATCGAGAATCGTAAACAAGATGACAAAGGTGATGTTGGTTTTGATACTGCAGACGAGGATGACAAAGAGGGCGAGTCCCCAGCAGACGAGGTAGATGCCTAGATCGGCGTTGAATCCCGGATCCAGTAATCCATCGTTGAAGTCCCCAGTAGCGGAATATGAAGCGATAATTCCAAGGGACGGGACAAACAAGATGGCGAAACTCAGCCAGAAGATAGCCATGGCACCACTACAAATCAGCCTGATTGCGAGATTGGGTATACTAGACCACGAATGCGAAAAAGTTGCCGGCAAAGTAATCTGAGATACAAGCAAACAATAACGGAATCGGTCCTGTGAAGAACAATGATCCACTAAAATCAGCCCTGTAAGAGTATGCAGAGATACGTTAATGCATTCAACGTCGTCGCACCACCCATGTTCAATGAAATACACGAAAACGCCATTGCCGTAATGAACAAACTATCATCAGCCGACTCTCCTCGAGATTCATACCCAAATAATCCGAACGGTCCAGCGTTCGCTCGTTTACTTCCAGCTACACTTGCATCCGGTGCCGAATGCTTCGTCGCATGCAATAACCTCTCATATAATTCCGTTGAAATAGTCACAGTATCTTGAGCATCTTTGGCTGAGTGGTGCTTGCTTCGAGCCTTTTCCCCCGTCGACCAGAACTCGAGTTCTTCAACGCGCGGAAGATGAGATGGAGGCATGACTGGAATTGTGAATGGAGGGTTTTCTTTTGGGAGGCAGCGCAAGTGTAGACTGAAGTTGTGTCGTGGGAGACTACGGGTGGAAAAGGTCTCGGCTATTATATACGTCCCATCTCGAGATCGTGTTTTCGGGAATGCGGGGCGCGCGCAACGGCTTGCACATGTCCGTTGGGGATGGTGTAACGTGTTTCGCATAAGTGGATGTCACATTATGTGTTTCAGGATGATTGACCAA
>Ga0182015_10002628_pt1 | contig 21338 bp, 18 predicted proteins | sample 712P3MmetaG_FD_120478 | JGI IMG/M metagenome (GOLD analysis project Ga0182015, IMG submission 120478) | Permafrost microbial communities from Stordalen Mire, Sweden - 712P3M metaG | ecosystem: Environmental > Terrestrial > Soil > Wetlands > Permafrost | place: Sweden: Stordalen | collected...
ATACCGGGACTCATCGTGCTCGCCAAGCAGGAACACCTGAAGCTCTATCCCGTCGTCAAAGAGGCCTGCGCGTACGAGGCCTTTCCCGATCTCAACCACGAATGGAACATCGACAACGAATGCACCACGTTCTACGACTGGGCGAAGACGACGATCAAGAGACTGCACCCTGACGTCATCGTCATCGGTACGTTCTCCAGGACGCCGCACTGGGTGGCGGGCGAAACGTCCGTCATCAACACGCTGAAACTGCTCACACCGCGTCTCATCTTGTTGGGTGACACTCCCTACACCAAGGCGCCGGCACAGTGTCTGTTGCAGTCCGCGGCCACGCAAGGATCGTGTCTTACAAGCCAATCGGTGCTGAGCACCAAAGTCGAGGCGAAAGTCCAAGATATTGCGTCGAGCACCGGCGTACAGTCCCTTGACATGACGAATCTCTTCTGTGATGACGCACTGTGTCCCGCCGTCATCAACGGTCTCATCCCGACGTGGGACGGAAAACATCTGACTCCGCAGTACTCCACGTTTTTGGCCCCGGCGCTGGAATCGGCGCTTAACGTGCTCGGTACCAAGGTGGTGCCCATTGGATCACTGACGGTGGCGAGCACGACGAAGAGCAGCGGCGGCACTTGACAGTGATTGACCCTCCAGAGAGAATCCTTCGGTTTCCCGGCCGTTCGAGGACAACACCGAGTACCCTGCTCAAGCCAGCGGCGTAAGGAGTTTCCCTTGCTGAAAGACCGGAAGTACTCACATCAACCACGTCACGCTGCGAGCGCGGCGCTGCTGGCGCTGGCGATATTGACGCTGGCGCCGGTTGCGACCCCGTACGCGTCGGGAGCCGTGGCCTCGAATCCACTCGCGGTGCTCGCTCAAGCGGTCGCCGATGGAGAGCAGAACGATCCGTTGCCGGCAACAACGACGCCCACCGTCGCACACGCATTGCATGATCACGTCAACCTTGGACGTTGTAGCGCGTTTCATCGACTGCGCAGCGCCATTTGCAACTACGGCGATCCGAATGGCACCAAGACCGTCGTCGTCTTTGGCAACTCGCATTCCGCGATGTGGGTTCCGGCCCTCGCCGTGGCGGCCAAGGCCGATCACTGGAAGTTGTATCCAGTCGTGAAAGAGTCGTGCGGATACGACACGTACACCGATGTGGTGCCGGGCCTCAATGCCGCGAATCAGTGTTCTTCGTGGTACGACTGGGCGAAGACGGTCATCGCACGACTTCACCCCAACGTGCTCGTGATGGGTAGCTATACCAAGACCACCTACTGGGCGCTCGGCGAGCGTACCGCCATCGCCCAGCTGCGACCCCTCACGAAGCGCTTCGTGCTGCTGAGTGACTCACCGTGGATCCCGGCACCGGCGGGGTGTTTTCTGATCCCGAATGCGACGCAAGGCACATGTCTGCGCTACGAGCCACCACTACGCATCGGGGCGCAAGTGAAGACGCATGACATCGCCAAAGTGATGCACGTGCAGTATCTCGACATCACGCCGCTGCTCTGTGACGCGCATCTGTGCCCGAGCGTGATTGATGGCATCATCCCGACCGCAGACGGCTCGCACGTGACACCGCAGTACTCGGCCTTCGTCGCTCTGGCACTGGACGAGGGGATCAATTTGACAGGTGGCCACACCATCGCGATCGTGTCCGTACCGGTACCGGTGCCGTCGCCGTCGCCGTCGACGACAACGTCGACGGTGCTGGCGCAGTGATCCGTTGACGTACACGGCCGACAGTCGAGACTAAATGAGAGACGCGTAGGGAATTGTCAACGAAGTTGCGCGTCCTCAGATGGAAGCCAGCGGTAGATGAACACTCACACCCGAATCCCTCCAACCGCACCTCAATTCTGGGATAGGTGAAAGGGACATTCGAAATGTCCGCATCTCCTAGAACGTCCTGAAATTCTCGCGGGCGAGAGAGGTTACGCTTGCGGTAGGCCCAAGTTGCCAAGCACCATGAGGCCATCCTTGTCATGAGTCAATGCCTGCGGATACCGACTATTGATGCCCTCAAACTCAAAGGAACGCGATGAACCATAACCTGAGAGTTGTCTTCATTGCGACCCTGTTCCTGGGCCTCGTCAGTCAGGTCGGATGCTTCGCCGCGGCCTCCGCAAGTCCCTCAACGAATTTTGTCTCGCCGGCGTCGGTAATCGCCGCAGTGAAGGCGGCGCAGTCGCTAACAAACTTGCCAAGCAACCTAACGCCACCACTCGCCCAGGAGGGCACGGGACCGATCGACTTTCAAGATTGGGGCGGCGATGTCCTCGTATCGAGCAAGTGCGTTGATTTGACGACCAGTATGTCGAGAGAGAGTTACAAAGACTGCTACTTCGGTGATCTGAATTCGAAATTCACGGTCGCCCTCGTCGGCGACTCTCGCGCTGAAATGGTATTGGATGACTTCAATAACCTCGGCCTCGATGAGAGTTTCCGCGTGCTCTACATTGCCAAGGACGGTTGTGAGACACCGATTGCGTCGTACAGCCTTCGTTCAGTGTCGGCCTCGACTTTGTGGAAGGCGTGCGTGAGTTTTAATGACACGATGCTTTTAACGTTGAATGCGATCAAGCCCCAGGTAATCGTCATCTCATCGGCGTATCAGTTGGATGTCACGAACCCCAAACCACACCAGGCGACACCAGCAGAGATCACGGCCGACTTCGAGAAGTTCTTGGTGAAGCTGCCGAAGAAGTCCAAGACGCTCGTGTTAGGAGGTTTTCCGCAGCCGGCACCCCTCTACGACCCGATTCAGTGCCTTGCTCGCAACGTCTCGAACATCAGTAAGTGCGATTTCGTACCGCCGCTTAGCGTGCGAAAGGATAACGCAGCCTCAAAGGCCGCGACACTGAAGGAACACGACGTCTTCCTCAATCTTCAGCCTTATTTCTGCGCGAAGACGTGCCCCGCGGTGATCAACAATGACATTGTCTATACGGGCGATGCCTACCATTCCGGTAAGACCTATCTCAATTATCTCATGGGAACCTTATGGTCAATGCTGAAACCTGCTTTCACTTCCCGCTGAGGGGTGTCGCCCGGGCAGGGTCTTGGCGTTACCGATTTGTCATCGCGTCAATTGCGTCGAGACGCCCATCAACAGGTTGCTTGGCCACTCAGCCGTAGTGGGCGAGGTGCCAGTAGATGGCACTGTATGTCAGACCGATTAGCGCCACGCCCATTGCGTAGGTCAGCGCACGGTGTCGAACGAGGAGCGGCTGTCGGCGCAGTGGAGACTCGACGCTGAAGTAGAGAATGGCGGCGAGAGCGATTGAGAGCGCTACGAAAAGCAGATTGACGCCCCAGGAGAGTGAATGTGAGGAGTACTCAGTAGCGATCGCAAAGATGGGCCAGTGGACTAGATAGAGCGAAAAACTGATGAGTCCAATCCATTGGACGATGGGGTGGTCGGTAAGGAGGTCGTAGCCCTTAGAGGCACTGAGGGTGCCGCCCGCGATCATTACCGCCGTTCCGACCACCGGAACTATTGATGCCGCGCCGGGCCACAGGGTCGCCGAGGTAACCCACCATACCGAGGCCAATATGGCGAGCAAACCGAGGCTACGAAACCACTTTCCTAGCCGAGGTGCTCGGTCGTGCATCAATGGTGCGGCGATAGCGAGGGAGGCCCCAAGGGCAAGTTCCCATGCTCGAGTGAGTGGACTGTAGAAGGCGAGAATTGCGTTGTTGTTCGTCTGAATAATTGACCACGTCAGTGAGCCAGTGATAATGACCGTCAATGATGTGAGGAGCGATCGACGCAGGTGGTCACGTCGGCTGATCGCCGCAATGATGAGGAAGAGCAACGGCCAGACGAGATAGAACTGTTCTTCGATAGCGAGCGACCAGAACTGCTGAAGCGTCGATGGAGGTAACGTTCGGCTGAAATAATTAGTACCGAGTGCGGCGAAGTGGTAGTTGCCAACGAAAGCGGCCACCCACTTGGCGTCGTCAGCCGCCTGTGCGCCCGAGATGAAGCTCAGCCAGTGATAGGTGGCGAAGACAGTTGCGATAATAACGACGGTGGCTGCTGGCAGAATCCGTCTGATGCGACGGGCGTAGAAATCGAGGAGCGACGTGCCGGATGTGGATTCGCGTTCGCGGAGCAGTACGTTCGTAATGACGAATCCGCTTATGACAAAGAAGACGTCGACGCCGAGGAATCCTCCATGCACACCGGGTAAGTGTGCGTGGTAGGCCACTACTAGTAAGACCGCCAAAGCTCGAAGGGCCTGTATATCGCTTCGGAATCCCTTGTCGACCGCGGTTGCAGATAGTGAGTCGGGACTATCGGTCAACTTGCTCATTTCTCGCACTTACTGATGGTTCGATTGTGATCCAAAATCTTCAAATAGTCGCCGTCGCCCTCTCGACGTAGGGGAGTGGTCGAGTTCTCAAAGTCAGCGGAGAGAATGGTAAGGGTCTCGATTAGGGAATCGTATGGGATTGGACCGGCAGCCCATCTGGACGCTATCGCCGGGATTCACGATGGCTTGCGGCCTCTTCTCAATGCCAAGGCCGTGAACACGGAGTCGGAGTACTGGGTGACGGAGTCGAGCCGCTCCATCTCCCCGTCGGTCAGCGCGAAGTCAAAGACTTGTGCGTTGCTCTCAATCCTTTCCTTCCGTGCCGACTTTGGTATGACGATAAAGCCGCGCTGAAGGCTCCATCGAATGAGGACTTGCGCCGCAGACTTGCCGTACGCCTCGCCGATCGAGACCGGGACCGGGTCATCGAGGTTTTTCCCGCGCGCGAGAGGGCTATAGGCCTCGACCGCTACGCCGAGGGCCCTGCAGGATTCGGCGAGGTCCTTGGAGTAGTGGTAGGGCGACATATGGATCTGATTCACGGTGGGCGCGATGTCTGCGACCTGGAGCGTTTTTTGGATGTCAGCGAGCTTGTAGTTGCTGACGCCGATCGATCTCGCCAGCCCTTGCTTGGCGATTGACTCCATCTTCTGCCAGGTCGAGAGGAGCAACCCTGGAGGTGGGAAGTGGACGAGGTACAAATCGACGTAGTCGAGACCGAGTCGTCCGAGGCTCCTCTGGAACGCCTTCGTGGCCGAGAGGGCCTCCAAGGGGAAGAGCTTTGTGGTGACCCAGATCTCCTCTCGAGGGATGCCGCTCGTACGGATCGCGTCTCCGACGCCACGCTCGTTCCGATAGAGCCGTGCGGTGTCGATGTGTCGGATGCCGGCTTCGAGCGCCCAGTGGACCGCGTCCTGCACGGGCTTTCCGTCGGGGATCTGCCACACGCCAAGGCCGAGCACCGGGATCGCGCGGCCATCCGAAAGCACCCTCCGTGAGCCGATGTTCAGAGGCGTGACATCGTCGCCGTGCGCGTCTTGCATACTGCTCCAGTCTGTCGCAGCTTCGACGTTACGCCACCCAACCGGCCGTCGCACCGGAGATCGTGGTTGACATTGCGGATGCGATGTGCGGCCGACGGCGGAGGACCGGTGGCACTAAAAGGCTCACGACATCAAGGTCACGTCTAAGCCCGACCCGTTCTATGAAGGTCGAACGACATAGTCCGGCTACTCGCAACTATGTGAGCCGCCCTGCAATCGTTGCTATTGCGCCGACTCCAACGAGGACACCGTAAGTCTGTAACCACGTCGACCAACCACCGGGCCGCGCGCGAGAGATAAGTCCCGCGAAGGTCAACGCGACGGCACAAGAGACCAACGCGGCAGTGTCGCCGGACGTGAAGATCCACGGCACGGCGGGCACGATGATGGTGATTGACGTCGCGACGCCCATGATCGTCGCCTGCCGGAGATTACGCGTCGGATCGGAGAGGAACTGGCTTGCCGCCATCCCGAGCCCTTCGGCGATGAGGAGTCCGATCACGGCAGCGAGAACGACCCTTCTTCCATGGGTCATAGTCGCCAGTATCAACGCGATACTCGCGACGAGTCCGTCCGACGCCCCGAAAATGGTGGTCGTAAGAGTCACCGAATCTGTGACTTTCAAAGACTTGCGCTTCATCAAAGTCAAAAATCACCCCTTGATCTTTCAATTGTCTTGAGGACACCGCAGAAATGTCGCTCATGGACATGTCCACCGCTCATCTTTTCACGTCACCGTGATTGAAGAAGAACACAGCTACGGAATGACCAGCGCGAGAAGGGCTTATGAGAAAACGGTGACCGATGTGGCGGAGCAACATCAATGGAAATTACGAATGAGAACGGATCACAACCACTGGGCACGCCGCATTGGCGACGCAGTGCTCGCTCGTTGAGCCAATCAACATTCCGGCGAATTCACCGTGGCCGCGACTACCCACGACAAGAAGATCCGCGCCGATTGACTCGTTAATGAGAACTGGCGCCGGATGACCTTCAACAATCTTCGACGTGACAATTATGTCGGGATGAGTCGTGCGCAAAGTCGCAAGAACGGGCTCAAGTATCTTCTCCAGATCGCCCGCAGGATCGTATCCGTCCGGAATGAATGACCAACCATAACTGGTGGGCCATTCCCACGCTGCCACAACCTCCAGGGAAGAGTTCGTGAACTCCGCTTGGTTTGCTGCCCACTCGAGGGCAAGAATCGACGCAGACGAGCCGTCAATTCCCGCGACAATTCTGTGGCTCGTATCTACCTGAACATCTGCAGTGGTAATCGCCTGAACCGGAGCAGTCATATCTTCGCTTTGATGTTGTTGTTCACGTGAATTGCGTCACTATGACGTTAGTACGAAGGTACTGCGTCGCACTCGGGGTGCTCGGTCCGTCCGCGAACGAATCAGGAGGTTATCGATCGCAGACAATCGTCCGAGTGCGTCACGGAATTCAAGAACAGCGTGAAGAGGCTCTTTGTCCGTCGGCGCACTGTTCGCCCGTTCCTAGCAGGAGTGGGTGATACCGCTTAGTTTCAACATGGCCAACAGCAGCTTGTCTTCGTCCTTATTCGCTGCGAGAGTGTAGGCAGTCTCGGGAGCTTTGATAGAGGTGCTGGCTGGAACCAAAACATTTCCACCGTTGAGCAACCCTTCGAGTGCTCGCGTATACGCCGACGAAACAACACCGTGGTAGCAACCTATTGAAGAGCGGACGCTCTCTACATTTTCGAGCACGTAGTGGTACACGCCGTGGAGATAACCGGGAACCGGCGAGAAGATCCCATTGCAAGAATCAAGCGCCGAGACAGGAACGGTCTTCCCATTCATCGCGATGTTGTCGTAGATCCCGTAGCCGTCGAACGCAAAACCAAGAATCACCGGTCTCTTCGACGCTGAATTCACCTCTCTCACCGCGCTCGTGGTCGTGTCCGAGATCGTAGAGACTGACGTGACCGTCGAACTACCACCAGTGGCGTACGAAACCAAACAGGCGGGTAGCCCGTGATAGTGGTACTGACCTCCGGGGCCGGGGTGTCCGTCGCACGAGTCGAGAAATGAGGCGGAAACTCCATTCACCGTTGCGATGAAGTTGTCGCTGGTGGCGACGGTCGAGCGGTTGGCTTCGTAGGGGTTGTACAGCGCGGCACCGTCGAGAAGAAAGCCAATTGGTCCCTGATTCGTCGTCGTTACCTTCTTCGAATAAATTGGCGTCAGCGGAAGGGTGTAGTCGTAGTTCTGATCCCTGAGCACCGTTGCCGAGGCAATCACACTCGCCCCTGCGGCGCTCACGTCCAAGGGATTAGATGGGACCGCGTAGTTCGTAGCAACGAAGTTGGACGGCGGTAGTCCGTCGGACTTAAATGTCCACGATCCTGTTCCGAGCCTTACGACAACGTTCGACATCCACTTGACGTCTCGTTCGGCGACCACTTCGCTTTGATGGGTGTTCACACCGAACGTGCGCTTCGCACTCGCTGCTGCCACTGATGGTGCAACGCTTCCAATCAAAAGCGTCACGGCGCAAGCGGTCAGTGAACCCATGTAGCGCGCTTTCATTTCCCCTCTTGAAGTTCGAACCGCATCTTGATGGGCAGTGACTCGGATATCGATAACTTAGTTGAGCATTCCGTCGATGATCCGACTCCTCATGAAATGCGAAGCAGGAAGTTTGCGCGTGGCCGTGGAACTGAGTGAGCAATCTGACTTTGCGACGACGTCCCGCAACGAATCGTGCTCAGTCGGCGCGCAGGACAAACGCCGTCGACGTTCGGGCCGCGATCCGGCCCGGCAGGGTCGCCACGAGGTTGGCGAGTACCAAAGCGCCCAGTGCGGTGTAGACGAGTTGCAGTACGGGCACCGTAGGTTCGGGGACGGCGTAGATCTCGCGCGCAAAGATGATCCACAACCATCGTCCGAGGAATATTCCCAATGGCACGCCGAAAATGACGCCAATTAGTGCACATACTGATGACTGCCACGCCACTGCACTGGCCAATTGGCGGCGTGTGAAACCAAAGGTCTTCAAGAGCGCTAACTCTCGTCGTCGGCGTCGGACCGAACTTCCGAGTGCCAGGCCGAGGGCCGTGACGACGCCGAACACGAGTCCCGACGCCAAGACAGTTGGTGTGGCACCGGTCGATTGGTAGGCCACGATCTCCGCTGGTCGTTGCAAGCCCTCGACGAACGTGGCGTCGCCAGCACTACTGGGATCAGCTTGTAACACCTTGTTAGAAGCTCGGGAGATCCGTCGCAACGATGCCAAACCGGCCGCGAGCGGCACGCCACTCCGAAACCGCACGACGTCGATCGCCGGCCCGTTCAAGTTTGGATCGGGTGAGCTGGTGGCCTTGGAAAACGATGGCGAAAAGTTCGTATCGAAGAGAACTCCGGTGCCCATTGACGTATGAAACGTGCCACTTGTGCCAATCGCCGGGAAGGTGGCCGTGCCCACGATCACCAGCGGAGTAGGCGGAACGTAGATCGGCGCGTCTTGCGGGCTGCCATAACTAATGGTGACGGTGTCGCCCAGCTTCTTGTGCAAGGCGGCGAGCGTCGCCGCTCCCACCACGAGTTGATTCGCCCCGTCCAGGCCGTGGCCCGAAAGTATCGTCGGTGTGAGTGGCGCGTGCGGCATTCCACTCAGTGTCGGTACGGTCTGACCGTCGATCTCGATGTCGCCGAAACTAAATCCCGTCCACGAGGCAACGTCGGGATCGTGATTGAGGAGCCGGCCCGCAACTGGCGGCACGCTGCCGCCGGCCCCGGTGCCAATCGCGTAGTTCCAGTTCCACCCGTAGAGTGCCGGATGGGTGTCAAGGTTGTTGAGGCTGCTGCCAAAGGCGAGGGTGGCTGTCACCACCAACACCGCGAGTACGGATCCGACGAGGACTGATCGTACGGACACTGCGGTTCGACCGCGGCCGCGTTGGAGGGCAAAACGAAGTCCCACGAGGGCCGGGATCGATAGTCCAACTCTCGCCGCCGTAGTGACCAGGACCGAGTCGCTCTGGAGGGCTTCTCGACCAATCGACGGTCTCCGTCGCGCTCTGCGATAGGCGACTGCCAGCGTTAAGACGCCGAGACCGAGCACGAGCACGGTGAAACCGACGCCCAGTACGGTCCAATCGAGGCTGAACCCCGGCGACGGTTCAATCTGGCGAATCGGTCCCACGAGCGTCAGGGGGGAGAGCAGAATCGCGAGCGCTCCGGCGACAATCGAACCCAGGAGTAGTGACCCCAGCAGGCCCAGTGTGGCGACAATCGTCACCGTGACAGAACTAGCGCCGAGTGCTCGCAGCACGTCCAGATCACCACTATCGGACCAGAGTCTTCGCGCAATGGTTAGTCCGCCAATCAAGAGCGCGGCCAGCGAAGCGATGAGTCCGAAAACGCCAAGGGCGACGGCCTCGGGTTTGCTCGCGCGTTCCACCTGACCGCTGACGACTGACGTCACGTGGAAGGCGTAGGCGGTTCCCTTGGGCAGGACGTGAACAATTTCGCGTTCGACCTTCGACACGTACTTGTTGCCATCTCTTAGTTGCAAACCATAAAGAGGAAGCGTTTCGGTGCGCTGGAGTTTCTTCGTCAGGGCCGGTGTCATCAGGACATCGGTCGGGTAGCGATCAACGTCGTCGTGAGCGACCTGGTCGGCAAAGACCACGAGGCCGACCAGTTTGACTGAGACCACCGAGAAGGCGGTCGTTGCCGACGGTGTGAAGCTCGAGGACTGAGCTTGTTGCGGCGTGAACGCGCCGAAGGTCACCGTCTCGCCGACGTGCCATCCCAAGATGTCGGCGGCCGCAACCGTTGCGTCCATTTCGCTCGCTCGACCCGGATCCGCTAAGTGGCCCTGGATGACGCCGACCCGATCAGAAGTAAAATACATGCCACCCGTGCTGCCAACGATATTGACCTGGTTATCGAAGAGCGCTGCGTCAATTGGCTCCGGCTGCCCATTACGCCCCAACATCGCGACCAACATCGTTGGAGAGCTTGCGACGTGCTTTACGTCACCGAGACGGGACAACTGGTTCGCGAGGTTTGATGTTGCGGGACCGCTCAGGGATTCTTGAAGGTTCCAAATCTGTGGTTGGAGATTGGAGGCGTTTGACGCCACAAGAAACTTGGGGAACGCCGAATCCGTGCGTCGGGCACCGGCAATCGAGGCCATGCCGATGCCGCCGATGAGTCCGATGAGCAGCACCACGGCGAGGTAGGCGCCCCAGTCGCCAGCCAATGTGGCGCGGAAGCGGTACCAAGCGAGACGGAGCGCGGGGCTCTTCATGGAACCATTTCCAACCTTCGCAATGTCGACGACCGTTATTGGAAGTATGGCCAGGCGAGTGAGTACGCCACAGGTAGGCAGCCGACCCTTTTCATGCGTGTTAGTACCACTTCAACCACCAAAAGCGGACGGATCAATCGCGGCAACTCGCCCTTTGGATGTGTGTAAACGCAACCGATGCCACTGTGAATCACGGGGTGTGCGCTCCACCTTCGGCGAACAGGGGCGGTCTCTTCGCCCTCCTCACGCTCCCACTTTCCAATAATCAACGACACAAACCAACATGGCGGCCGATGACCGAGGCCACCGACCGCCATGTTGGACAGCGATTGATCAGGTACTGACGTGACTCACTATGAACCGGTGTATCCGCCCGTGGCGAGACCGATGATGCTCGCGTCGTACGCGGCGTACGCCAGGTCGATGTTCGCATCAAGAATGCGGTGATTCTGGGTGACGAAGGTATGCGTGTTGCCCGGGTAGCCCTGAGGTGTCTGGGCGAGCACGATGCTTTCAACGTTCACGATCTTCGTTGACCAGTTTGCGAGACGTGTGACGTAGTTGTTGTAGTGGTCGAGGGCATTCTTGTAGCCCGGCAAACCTACGATTGACGCAACTTCTGACTGGAGCGTCGATTCGCTGCCCTGCATTGTCGTCACCTGACCCGCGACGACCGAAGCTTCGATCATCTCGAACACCTGTGGCGACATCACGGCATACACGCGGTTGTCCTTCAGCATCGCGGCGCGGTCCGCGTTGAGCTCGGCTCTGGTTGTGTCATTAGGAACCTTTGCGATCAAGGCGTTAATGCTCGTCTCCTCGGTCAAGAGGCGTGCTTGCAACACCGCCGAAGTACTCGTGGAGAGCGTCGTCGCCGCCGTCACGTCAGCGGTCAGGTGCCCAAGTTGCGTTGCCCGGTTGGCCAACTGGGTTTCGAGCGCCTTTTGCGCGGTGAGGAAACTGGCACTCGGAGCAGTGGTTGTAGTGGTCGAACTGGCGTACGCCATGGATGGTATGCCGATACCCATCGCGGCGACTAGCGCGAATACCGCAATGGATCGGGTGGTTAGGTTTTTCATGAGTTCTCCTTTCAAAGGAACAGTTCCCAACGTAGAGAACGCAATTGTGAGAGTCATGTGAAGGCGTTGTTAGTTGACTGAGAGATGACTCTGAAAGTGATGAGAAGAAATCACTCGTCAAGCCCAGAAGAGTGGACGGGTTCCGTGGGCTACCGCCCTCGGCGCCGGTTCTCTCAGGAACTGTTACCCTCCCACTAGGACGTCCAGACCCCGCATCCTCCTCACCTGACACGCAGTCAGGGATGATGTAGGAGGTGTGAAATCGGTCTTTTAGTTATGGTCCTTAGCTTTGTTGCGGCCGCCGAACGCGAATGATGGACACAGAATCGCTTTCGATGGCGACGCTCGTGGAGCTGGCGGAACGATTAGTCGGCGACTACGACGTCATTGACGTTCTCACCGTATTGAGTCATCGCTGCGTGGAGGCAGTGGGTGTCGATGCCGCGGGCGTCATGCTCACCTCTCCGTTGGGAGAACTACAGTTCATCGCCGCTTCGAGTGAATCGATGAAAACGCTGGAGCTCTTCCAGATTCATTCGAATGAAGGCCCCTGCGTTGACTGTATTCGCAACGGGCTCGCCATCACGAACGAAGCCTTGAGCGAGACCGATGGCCGATGGCCGATGTTTGCACCACGTGCCATTGCCCAAGGCATCCACGCCGTGCACTGTCTGCCGATGCGCCTACGTGGTCGCACGATTGGCGCACTCAACCTCTTTCGGGCCGATCAAGGGCCCCTCACTGAAGCGAACGTGGTCGTAGCCCGATGTCTCGCGGACGTGGCGACGATTGCCATTCTGCAACACCAGTCGACCTACGACGCGAGCACTTCAAACACCCAATTGAACAACGCCATCAATAGTCGCCTGGTCATTGAACAGGCGGTGGGGATGATCTGCCAAGCGACGAGTTGCGACAAGGACGATGCCTTCGAGAGATTACAAGCTCACGCCATGAATCACCAAGAGGGCCTCACCGTCATGGCCAGGCGCGTTGTCGGCAAGTCGATTGGCCCGTCCGATCTCGACGAGCGCGAGAGACAAGTAAGCGCGTAGCAATTCACCAGGATCGGAAATCGTTCTGGAATCGAGTACCGTGATTCGTACCCTCTCTGCGCAGCCGGGTATCTCGTCTTGGATCCGTAGTGGCCCGGTTGGGAGAAGCAGTAAGAGGTTGACGCGCGGCTGTAGCTCAGCGGATAGAGCATCGGTCTTCGGAACCGAGTGTCGGGGGTTCAAATCCCTCCAGCCGCACCCAGTCGGTGAATCGACGTCGTGTTTCACGGTTTCGGTGACCATGTCCATGTAGTTGATGAGGGGGCGCCGTTTCGATTCCACGCTGCCGAGTTCGCGCCGCCCACCGCACAACCACTGCGAGAGGACTCCACCTACTGAACCTTGCTACGACCGCGCGAGCGACGTATCGCGCGATCGTGGACGATCGAAGTTGGAGTGCCACTTGATATCAGCTGCACGAATCTCCAGAATGTGAAGATGCGTCGCGCCCTTGGACTCGTTAGTGCAAGCGGTGCCGCGTTGGTGGCTCTTGCGTCGCCGGCCGCAGCGTCATCGAATCAAGTGACCAACGGGAATTTCTCCTCGCCCGTCGTCGCCACCGGTTCGTACACGCTCATTTCAACGGGGACCACATTTGCCGGTTGGCGAGTGGTGGGGGCGGCCGGAAATGTCGGAGTAATTGGGGGCACGTTCCGCCAAAACGGATTCGCGTTCCAATCTGATCGGACGTCGCAGTGGCTCGACCTCACTGGAGACAGCGACACGGTGACCGGCGTGTCACAAGCCGTCTCAACACGCGCCGGTACTCGGTACACACTTCGGTTCGCGGTCGGCAATGTCTACAATCCCGGCGGCATATTCGGCGTGCAGAGCACGATCGCCGTCTTGATCAACGGATCGAACGTTCTCACCGCGACCAATTCCAAGGGACGAGGAACGACTCGCCAGGTCTGGGAAAGCTTTGAGACCCCATTCGTTACCGCGTCGAATGTGACCACCATTGAGTTCCTAAATGAGGATCCGACAACTGACACGGAAAATGGTCTTGACGACGTGTCGCTCACGCCTGAAGGTTCCGCCATCGTGCCTTCGAGTATTGCGACGTCGATCCCGACACCTCGACAAGCTCTGCTTCCCTTAAAGTCACTCGCCGTGAACGGGGGCATTGCGGCGGCCGTCGCGATGCTGCTCACCTTCCCGTCGCAACTGTTCAATCAGACCCTCCAAGCGAACTACGCCGAACTCGCACTCTGGTGGCGAAGGCGGCTTCGCTGGCTCTGGATTCCTTACGTTCGAAAATCCCCGTCGGCCGAACCCGAGGTCGCGACGGCCCCCGCGACGGGTCGAGTCGCCAGGGATCTGTCGTACCTCGAGAAGCGCTGGGTGTTCGCTCTCGTCTTCATCGGAGGGGCGTTGGCCAACGCCTTCAATGACGGACACTTCGGAATTTCGTGGAGCTCGCTGGTGACGCTCATCGCCGTCGCTTGCGCGTTAGCCCTTGGAGTGGTCGTGCCGGCATTGGTCGCGAGCACGTATCACACGGCGCGACACGGCAGTTCGCCGCGCAAGCTCATGGCGCTGCCGGCGGGGCTCGCTCTCGCCGTGGCCATGGTCGTGTTCAGCCGACTCATCAACTTTGAGCCGGGCTATCTCTACGGATTCGTCTGCGGCGTGCTGTTCACCAGAGAGCTTCCGACCAACGAGAAGGGGCACCTCGCCGCGCTGAACGTGTGCACCACCCTGGTCCTCAGCGCGCTGGCGTGGATCGCGTGGGTCCCGGTCAACGCTGCGGCGTTGCGACCTGGCGCCTTCGTCGGCGTGGTGCTCGCGGACGACCTGCTCGCTGCCCTCTTCGTGAGCGGTCTCGTGGGATCGTTCTTCGGCATGTTGCCGATCCGCGGTTTGCCCGGGTGGACGGTGAAACAGTGGAGCACCTGGGCGTGGGCCGGGGCCTTCGGCGTGACGCTCCTCGGTCTGTTCCAGATCCTGCTTCGGCCCGGTATCGCGGGTCACGGTCACCGGCCGCTCATAGTGTCGGTGATCCTGTTCGTACTGTTCGGTGCGTTCTCCATTCTCTTTCACGAACACTTCGAGAGCAGGGCCCGCCATGAAGGAACCGAGTGACTGGTCCGACGACGTCGAAGAGACGTCCGTGGAGAATCCTGGCGGACGTCAGTTGCTCGAGCGCTGGACGCTCATCTCCGGTGCGGCGGTACGCTCTGCTTACGTTCAAGTGAAGAGAGTTGGCCGTGGCCGACGTATCGATACAACGAAGTGACGACGGGGCGGAAGTCGAATCGCCGGGTGACCCGACGGGTCCCTCCAAGAGAGTGGCAATCGTCGGAATCGCTCTCGTTGTCATCGTCGCGGCCGTGGCCGTGGGAGTGCGACTCTCGGGAACTTCGTCGGCCGGTGCCACCAGCGCCGTTCGGGGCGCACTCGTGTCAACTCTCGCGAAGAGGACCGCCAACCTCGCGATCACCGAGACCATCGACGTGGAGGGTCAGATCGGCACGGCCCTGGGGAGTGCGAAATGTGACCTTCAGGTCGATGCCTGCGCGGCCACGCTGGATTACAACGGTGCCCTGAGCCAATTGGGCACGGAGTCAATGGTGTACTCCAATCGCATCATGTACCTCAAGTTGGCAGGAACCGTGGGTGCCAGTTTCCCGACACCGTGGATCTCTCTGCCGTTCAAGGCATCGAATCGTCCGTCGGCGTTGGGCTCGACCGGTAGCCCGCTCGCGGGTCTGGCGTTGTTGACGCGTGCGGGTGCGGTCTTGAAGGACGAGGGGATGGTCCGGGTCGACGGCGTCTCGATGCACCAGTACTCGGTGACACCTAGTGGCTCGAGCTCGACGAGTGTCGTCAGCCGCACCGCGTCGAGCCTCCCGTCGTGGTTGGTCAATCCCGCGACGGAAGGACCCTTGGGCGCACGTTCGATGACGCTCGACGTCAACGCGGCGGGAACCATCGGTCGAATCACGTTCACGACGTCGGCGACTCAAGACCACACCTTCGCCACCGTCCACGCGACCGAGACGATCACTGGGTACGGCTCGCCGGTGGCGATTGCCGTCCCGTCGAAGAGGCAACTGACGTTCGTGAACGCCTTAGCGGGCACGCTGACGAGGTACTGCTCGCCGGCGCCGGGACTACGGCTCGGACCGGCCTCCAAGCCGATCGTCACTCGTCACTAATACCAACTGCGCGATCTCTATCTTCGTGGTGGCGACCGACTGCTCGAAGTAGTCGATGAAAAAGTGGACTTCCGCGACGGAGTGCTGCTCGTGCAGCTTCTGGAACGCGTCGGCGACCGAGTCGTACACGTGGCTCATCTTCTCGAGGCTGGCCAGATCGGCCTCGACGATGACTTTCCTTCGTTCCTTGGGATCTTCGGCGTCCCGGTGCCCCTGAGCGCGCCCGTGCTCTGGTGGTCGACGCGGGTCTACCAAAAGGCGATTTCGTAGAAGTTGACGCAACGGCGAAGTTGGCATGCGAGAACGGCGCCGGCGAACTTTGTCTAGGGTTCTTTCTATTCGCAAGACGCGACAGCGTCCGTTCGAGAGGAGGCACCCATGGCCGACGTAGTGAGAGCGGCGCTCGTGCAGACCGCGTGGACCGGCGACAAGTCCTCGATGATCGAACTGCACGAGCACCACGCCCGAGCGGCCGCCTCACAAGGCGCTCAGGTGATCTGCTTCCAGGAGTTGTTCTACGGCCCGTACTTCTGTCAGGTCCAAGACGCGACGTACTACGACTACGCCGAGGCCGTGCCCGAGGGTCCGACGACGCAGCGCTTCATGGCGCTCGCGGCCGAACTCAACATGGTCATGATCCTCCCGGTCTACGAGATGGAACAAGAGGGCGTGCTCTACAACACGGCCGCCGTCATCGACGCCGACGGGACCTACCTCGGCAAGTACCGCAAGACCCATATCCCGCAGGTGAGCGGGTTCTGGGAGAAGTTCTACTTCCGCCCGGGCAACCTCGGCTACCCGATATTCGACACCGCCGTCGGTCGAATCGGTGTCTACATCTGTTACGACCGGCACTTCCCCGAGGGCTGGCGCGCGTTGGGTCTCGCCGGCGCGAAGATCGTCTTCAATCCTTCGGCGACGAGTCGGGGACTGTCGGCCTACCTCTGGCAGCTCGAGCAGCCGGCATCGGCCGTGGCGAATGAGTACTTCGTCGGCGCCATCAACCGCGTCGGCGTCGAGGACCTTGGAAGCAACGACTTCTACGGTCAGAGCTACTTCGTCAGTCCACGCGGACAGTTCGTCGGAGAGGTCGCCAGTACCACCGACGAAGAGGTCGTCGTGCGCGACCTCGACATGGACCTCTTGAAAGAGGTCCGCGAGCAGTGGGCCTTCTACCGCGACCGCCGTCCCGACATGTACGAACCCCTCACCGACTGGTAAGTGATGACACGCGTACTCATCGCCGGTGGTCAGGTGGTCTCGGCCACGGGCCTCCAGGACTACGACGTACTGATCGACGGCGACGAGATCGCCGCGCTCGGCACGCCGGGATATTTCGAGAGCGTGAAGCCGACGTGCGACCGGGTGCTCGACGCCACGGGGAAGTACGTCATCCCCGGCGGCGTCGACGTCCACACCCACATGGAACTGCCCTTCGGCGGTACGAACGCCTCGGACACGTTCGAGACCGGCACGATCGCGGCCGCCTTCGGGGGCACGACGTCCATCGTCGACTTCGCGGTGCAGCGAACGGGCGAGGACGTGCACGATGGACTGGCCGCGTGGCACGAGAAGGCCGACGGGAACTGCGCGATCGACTACGGCTTCCACCAGATCATCGGGGGCGTCGACGACGCGGCCCTGAAGGCGATGTCCGATCTCACGAACAACGAAGGCGTCACGAGCTTCAAACTCTTCATGGCCTACCCGGGCGTCTTCTACTCCGACGACGCACAGATCCTTCGCGCGATGCAGACGGCCTCGGACCTCGGCGCGACGATCATGATGCACGCAGAGAACGGCCCGGCGATCGACGTCCTCGTCGCCCAGGCGCTCGAACGCGGCGAGACCGATCCGCGCTTTCACTCCCTCACGCGACCGGTCGAGATGGAAGAGGAGGCGACGCACAGGGCGATCATGCTCGCCAAGGTCGCCAAAGCACCTCTCTACGTCGTGCACGTGAGTTGCCGAGAGGCCGTCGAGACGATTGCTCGCGCGCGCGGCATCGGCGCCAACGTCTTCGCCGAGACCTGCCCGCAGTACCTGTACCTGAGCTTGGAGGAGCATCTGTCGAAGCCCGGCTTCGAGGGCGCGGCCTACGTCTGCTCGACGCCACTTCGTTCGCGCGCCGAGGGCCACCAGGACTCCCTGTGGCAGGCCCTTCGCACGAACGACGTCTCGGTCGTGAGCACCGACCACTGCCCGTTCTGCATGAAGGACCAGAAAGAACTGGGACTCGGCAACTTCTCCAAGATCCCCAACGGCATCGGTTCGGTCGAGCACCGCATGGACCTGCTCTACCAGGGCGTCGTGACGGGTGAGATCACGCTGTCGCGCTGGGTGGAGTTGGCCGCGACGACGCCGGCGCGAATGTTCGGGCTCTATCCGCGTAAGGGAGTGATCGCTCCCGGCTCCGACGCCGACGTCGTGATCTATGACCCCAAGGGGACGACCGACATCAGCGTGAGGACGCACCACATGAACATGGACCACTCGGCCTACGAGGGCATGCACGTCGACGGCCGCGTCGAGACCGTGCTGTCGCGCGGTCGGATCGTTATCGAGAACAACACGTTCACCGGTGCGGTCGGGCACGGGAAGTTCTTGCGACGAGGACTCAGCCAGTACCTGGTGTAGGGGCGACGGACTCGATGTGACGTTCGAGCGAAGGGAGTGATCATGGAGTTCGGGGTCGTACTGCAGACGAATCCACCGGCCTCTCGCGTCGTCGAATTGGCCATGCGCGCCGAGCAGTTGGGTTTCCACTATGCGTGGACCTTCGATTCACACATCTTGTGGGAAGAGCCCTTCGTCATCTACAGCCAGATACTGGCCTCGACGCGTTCGATCACCGTCGGCCCGATGGTCACCAACCCCGCGACGCGCGACTGGACGGTGACCGCGAGCCTCTTCGCGACGCTGAACGAGATGTACGGCAACCGCACGGTCTGCGGGATCGGTCGAGGGGACTCGGCCGTGCGCGTGACGAACGGCAAGCCGACGACGCTCGCCACGCTACGCGATTCGATTCACGTGATTCGCGAACTCGCCAACGGTCGATCGGTCGAGTACCACGGCTCGAGGCTGCATTTCCCTTGGGTCGTCGACAGCGAACTGTCCATCTGGGTCGCGGCCTACGGCCCGAAGGCCTTGACCCTTGCGGGCGAGGTGGGCGACGGATTCATCTTGCAGTTGGCCGACCCCGACATCGCGAAGTGGATGATCACGGCCGTGCGCGACGCAGCCGCCAACGCCGGTCGCGATCCCGAGGCGCTGACGTTCTGCGTCGCGGCGCCGGCCTACGTGGGAGATGACCTCGCCCACCAGCGCGACCAGTGTCGTTGGTTCGGGGGCATGGTGGGCAATCACGTCGCCGACATCGTCGAGCGCTACGGCAACGATCCCGATTCTCCGATCCCGGTCGCGTTGACCGACTACATCAAGGGCCGCGAGGGTTACGACTACAGCGAGCACGGTCGCGCCGGCAACACGCACACCGAGTTCGTGCCCGACGAGGTCATCGACCGCTTCTGTGTGCTCGGTCCCGTCGAGCGCCACGTCGAACGACTCGAAGCGCTGCGCGAGCTCGGCGTCGATCAGTTCGCGCTGTACCTGCAACACGACGACAACGACGCGACACTCGAGGCGTACGGCGAGACCATCATTCCGGCGTTTGTTGATTCGACCGCCGCGTCGTCGTAGCGACGTGATGCTCGCCCCACGTTCGTCGAGGTCAGGGGGCGACCAATGACGGGCCGTCGCATGGAGTCATCGCGATCCTGATCACGATCATGGTGCTCCACTGCACCGGCCGGCGGGTCCCTCGTTCTCGGACCTCCGCTCGGTGTACCCCTCGCTGTTGGCCTACGTGCTCAGTTTCGTCTTCCTCGGAATCTACTGGAGCAACCATCACCACCTTCTGATGACGGTCCGCAAGGTCAGCGGCGCGATGCTCTGGGCGAACCTCGCGTTGCTCTTCTGTCTCTCGCTCTTCCCGTTCGCGACCTCGTGGATGTCGGAGAACGGATTCGCGACCGACGCCGTCGCGAGTTACGGCGTGGTCGTCTCCCTGGCGGCGATGAGCTATACCGTCCTTCAGATTGTCATCGTTCGATCGCACGGCACCGACCTACGACTCAAGAACGCACTGGGGCGAGATTTCAAGGCCAAGCTCGCATTTGGCGCCTACCTCGCGTCGATACCGCTGGCCTTTGCCAGTCGCTGGGTTTCCATCGCCATCTACGTCGGCGTGGCCACGCTCTGGTTCATCCCGGATCGTCGCATACAGAACTACGTCGAATCGACGACCGGCTCGAACGAAGTCGCCCGATGAGTATGCCCCTGATGCGGAGCGTGCACGGTTCGCGCGAACCGTCCGATATTTGGGGCGCTGGTAAGGTCTAAGGGTAAAGATTCCCCTTCGAACGGGGCTTCGATACTTGATTGAGGCCGTCGTGGCGGTCCCGAATGAGGAGATTGTATGAAGGTATTGGTACTCGGCGGCGACGGATTCTGTGGCTGGCCGACGTCACTCCACCTCTCGGACAAGGGCCACGACGTCATCGTCGTCGACAACCTCAGTCGACGTGAGATCGACCTCGAGCTCGAGGTCGAATCACTCACCCCAATCCGACCGATGGGCGAGCGCATCCGAACCTGGAACGAGTTGACGGGCAAGGACATCGGCTTCGTCCATCTCGACCTCGCCGAGGAGTACGAGCGTTTCCTCGAGCTGTTGCGCGACGAGCGACCGGACGCCATCGTGCATTTCGGCGAGCAGCGCGCCGCGCCGTACTCCATGCGCAACGCCACCGCCAAGCGCTACACGGTCGACAACAACGTGCGCGGTACCCACAACGTGCTCGTCGCCATCGTGGAGAGCGGTCTCGACATCGCGCTGGTGCACCTGGGCACCATGGGCGTCTACGGCTACGGCTGGAGCGGCTCGGCACCGATCCCCGAGGGCTACCTCACGGTGAAGGTGCCGACGCCCGACGGGGAGATCGAGCGCGAGATCCTGCACCCGGCAAATCCCGGTTCGGTGTACCACATGACGAAAACGCTGGACCAGTTGCTCTTCGCCTTCTACGCCAAGAACGACCGGCTGCGCGTCACCGACCTGCACCAGGGCATCGTGTGGGGGACCCAAACACCGCAGACGGCGCTCGACGAGCGACTGATCAATCGCTTCGACTACGACGGCGACTACGGCACCGTCCTCAACCGCTTCTTGATGCAGGCGGCGATCGGCCACCCGCTCACCGTGCACGGCACCGGGGGACAGACCCGCGCCTTCATCCATATCCGTGACACGGTGCGCTGCATCCAGATCGCGTTGGAGAATCCGCCGGAGCACGGCGACCAGGTCAGTGTCTTCAACCAGGTCACC
>Ga0182015_10002630_pt1 | contig 21323 bp, 20 predicted proteins | sample 712P3MmetaG_FD_120478 | JGI IMG/M metagenome (GOLD analysis project Ga0182015, IMG submission 120478) | Permafrost microbial communities from Stordalen Mire, Sweden - 712P3M metaG | ecosystem: Environmental > Terrestrial > Soil > Wetlands > Permafrost | place: Sweden: Stordalen | collected...
GTCTGCTGAACATCATTGCCGGTGATAAACGGTGGGAAGATTCCGGTAACGCCTATGCTTAGATCCTGACGGCTTTCCTGGGCATGACTCGCAACTGCCATAAAGGGCAGAAGCAGAAATAACAACAGCGTTTTCTTCATTCGTTCCTGAACCTCTCGCCTGCAACCGTCAGCAAGCTCACCCGCCTTTCGGGCTCGTCAATTTTCCTTGAGGGGCCAAATCCGTGACCCTCTCGCAATTGTACCTGTGCCCGGCATTTCGAGGCGATATCCATGGCAGGTTGTGCTCTCCTAGACTTCCTGTTAGACCAACGGTTAGTCTCATGGTCAACAAGCGTTCCCACGGATACATCAAGATCTACCCTTCCCCTTCCACGCGAAACTCATAAGGCGACCCGCGCTCCAACGAGAGCGATCGCACAACCTTCAGAAAGGCAATCGCGGCGTGTGACTGGTTTGCCTGTCTGCGGTGCACCAGCCGAAGACGGCGCTCAAAACGAAGTGCCTCCACCGGCACCTTGACCAGTTCCCCACTGGCGAGCTCACGGCCCACGGTGAGTCCGGGGACTAACGCGACGCCATTGCCCATGGCCACGAACCGTTTGACCGCCTCCAGGCTGGGCAGCTCCACGCCCATATTCAGCGGCGTCTTGTGCTTCTCAAATGCTGCGACCACTTGCCGGCGCACCGGGGAAGGGACATTGTGGGCAATGAAACTCTCCGCCCCCAGGTCCTCGATCGCCACTCCCTTCTCCTTTGCCAGTGGGTGGTCCGGGTTCACCACAAAGGCCAGCTCGTCGGTATACACAGCGATCGACCGAAAGAGATCTGCATCGGGGCGGAAGGATAAAATGCCGATCTCCACGGTTCGCTGCAGCAGATCCTCAGGTATTTTGCTGGCGAGCGAGCGCTGGATGCTGACGCCAATCTGCGGGCAGAGCCGCCGAAACCGATCCAGTACCGGCAGCAGGTAGAGACACGTGAACTCATTGGCCGCGATCAGAAGCCTGCCGCGATCGAGCGATCTGAGCTCTTCCATCGCACTGGAGGCTTCGTCCCGGAGCTTCAACATGCGGCGCGCATAGTCGCACAATACTTCGCCGGCAGCCGTCAGGGTTCCATCGCGTGCGCTACGCTCAAAGAGGACCTCGCCCAGGTCGCTCTCCAGTTTGCGAATGACCTGGCTGACCGCGGGTTGAGTTCGACGGAGCCGGAGAGCGGCGCGAGAAAATCCTTTTTCCTCGGCAACCGCGAGAAATGTCTCCAGTTGGTGTATGTCCATAAGCGAATTCTGGCTGGACCAAGACTTTGGCCTCAACCCATAAGCATATCTTATCATTATCGAAAGAATAATAAATTTGATCTATGCACGGGAATCCTTCAGAATATGAAGAGTCGGTTGCGGAAGGTGGGCGCCTCCATGAACCAAGCTGTCCAGAAGAAAGAGCGTAGTAGCCAGGATCGAGTTTTCTTTTTCGATACCACTCTGCGCGACGGCGAACAGTCACCAGGCTGCAGCATGACCATCGCCGAGAAAATGCGCATGGCGCATGGGCTGGCGGCCCTTGGCGTCGATATCATCGAGGCAGGTTTCGCGATCGCTTCGCCCGGCGACTCGGAAGCTATCCGCAGCATCTCCCACGAGGTGCGTGGCCCACGCATTGCTTCCCTGGCGCGAACCCGCAGTGAAGACATCTTGGCAGCAGCCCGGTCGCTGGAAGGGGCGGACCGCGCGCGTATCCATGTATTTCTTGCCAGCTCCGATATCCACCTGGAACACAAGCTCAAGATTTCGCGCGCCGAAGCCCTGGCACAAACCGATACCGCGGTTCGCCAGGCGCGCAAATACGTGGATGATGTGGAGTTCTCTCCCGAAGACGCGACCCGATCGGACCCGGATTTTCTGTGCAGCATCGTCGCCACAGCCATCGATGCCGGCGCATCCGTGATCAACTTGCCCGATACCGTTGGCTACTGCGTGCCCAACGAGTACGGCGCCATGTTTCATATGCTGCGGCAGCGGGTGCCGCAGGTAGCCGGCATTACCCTCTCTTCCCATTGTCACGACGACCTGGGCATGGCGGTCGCTAACAGTCTTGCGGCGGTGGAAGCGGGTGTGCGGCAGATCGAGTGCACCATCAACGGCATTGGGGAACGGGCCGGAAATGCGGCGTTGGAAGAAGTGGCGGCGGCGATGCTGGTACGCCCCGACAAATTTCCCTGCGTTCATGGCCTGGTGATGGATCGCCTTTACCCCACAAGTCAGTTGTTGGCGGAACTGATCAGTTTTGCCCCGGCGCCGAATAAGGCCGTGGTGGGCAGCAACGCCTTCGCGCATGAGGCGGGCATTCACCAGCACGGAATGCTGGCTCACCCGCTGACTTACGAGATCATGACCCCGGCATCGGTGGGCGTGCCCAACAACCGCATGGTGCTGGGCAAACACTCCGGCCGGCGCGCGTTGGCACACCGGCTCCGCGAACTCGGTTACGCGCTCAATCCGGCGGAGATCGATGCGGTGTATCACCGCTTCAACGAACTGGCGGATCACAGAAAAGCCCTTTTCGACCAGGATCTTATTTCGCTGCTACCAGAGCACCATGGCCGGCCGGCAGTCGTGCCTGAAGTGGTGTTGAACGAGGGTCTGGTGACGACCCCGCAGAACTGAAGCGCTTGCTCAGGGAGGAGTAAGGCATGCAATTGAAAGTGCTGGTGGGTGCCGGCGATGGAATCGGCCCGGAAGTCACTCGCGAAGCGGTGCGCATTCTGGTTTCAGTTGCCGAATTTGGCGGCTATGACTTTCAATTCACAGAAATGCCCATCGGCGGAGTCGCCATTCGGGAAAGCGGCACGCCGCTGCCGGCAGCCACGCTCGACGCCGCGCTGGAAAGCGACGCGGTGCTCTTGGGCGCGGTGGGCAGCAACGAATTCAATGCGCTCCCTCCGGATCGGCGGCCAGAAGCGGGGCTGCTGCAGCTTCGTCAGGCCCTGAAAGGGTTCGCCAACCTGCGGCCTTCGATCGCTTACAAGGCGTTATCTGGCAATTCTCCGCTGCGCCCTGAGGTGACGGATGGCGCCGACATCTTGTTCGTCCGCGAACTGCTCGGCGGCTTGTACTTTGGCGAACCGCGAGCCTGGAACCGGGATAGCGGCGCGGCCTGGAACACCATGCGCTACACCCGAGAGGAAGTCGCGCGGGTGGCCCATGTCGCCTTTGAACTAGCGGGCAAACGGCGCAAAAAGGTGACTTCGGTCGATAAGGCGAATGTGCTTGAAGTGTCTCAGTTGTGGCGCGCGACGGTGATTGAAATTGCCCAGCAGTATCCGGGTGTGGCCCTGGAACATCAATATGTCGATGCCTGCGCAATGCACTTGATGAATACCCCGCGCAACTTTGATGTCGTGCTTACGGAGAATCTTTTTGGAGACATTCTCAGTGATGAGGCCGCAGTCATTACGGGGTCTTTGGGCATGCTGCCGTCGGCGACGATTGGCGGCTCGGTCAACCTTTACGAGCCGGTGCACGGTTCGGCGCCCGACATCGCAGGCAAAGGGATAGCCAATCCGCTGGGCGCCATTCTCACTGCGGCGATGTTGCTGCGCCACTCGGCCAATCTGGAACAGGATGCGCATGCAGTGGAAACGGCGGTGGGAAAGGTTCTGGAGCAGGGCTACCGGACTGCCGACCTGCTGCGCGAAGGACAGCCGGGACAGCGTGTGACGACTCAGGAAATGGGCAGCCTGGTGCACCAGACGCTGAATGAAATTATTGACCGGCGTCAGGCGTTGCACGCGGTGTAGTCGAAACGAAGGCGTAAGGAAGTGGACGGGTGCCCCACGTTCGCTTCGGCGTACGTGGGCTGAAAAAGACGGGCGAAGCCCACCATTGATTTTCGTACCGTTACCAGGAGCGATGGTTGTTGAGAGGTCAAGTAAAAGCATTCGAAGTAGGTCATGATCGGCCCACGTACGCTGAGGCGAACGTGGGGCACCCGTCCCTCTCCAAGAATTTTTGATTGCGGGTGAGAGTCGCTGACTGAGGGTTGTGGAATCCCACATCTCGCGAAAAACGAGCGAGATACCCGGATTTCCTGTACGTAGCATCAGCCAGTGCGGCGCGTGCGGCTTTCACTAAGGAAAGCCGCATGAAGTGAGTGGACCCAGCCACGCCTCTCAGGAAATCCGGGGGTATGGGGCACCCAAGGTTTGTAGGTAGGACAGAAGTTTAGCTAGGAAAAATACTATGGCGCAAGGCGCACGCACGCTTTTTGAAAAGGTTTGGGAATCGCACCTGGTCGCGGAGCCCCAGGGCGAACCCGCACTGCTCTATGTGGACCTGCATCTGCTGCATGAGGTCACGTCGCCACAGGCGTTCGAGGGCCTTCGTCTCGCGGGACGAACGGTACGGCGCCCGGACCGGGCCGTGGCCACCGTCGATCATAATGTTCCCACCACGACCAACCGGCTGGTCATCGCCGATGCGATCGCGGCCAAACAGATGGATGCCCTGCGCGCCAATTGCGCCGAGTTCGGCATTGAGCTCTATGACGTGGAATCGCCCGAGCAGGGGATCGTGCATGTGATCGGTCCTGAACTTGGCGTTACCAAGCCGGGCATGACGATCGTTTGCGGCGACAGCCACACCAGCACGCACGGCGCCTTCGGCGCACTTGCCTTTGGCATCGGCACCTCGGAGGTAGAGCACGTTCTGGCTACCCAGTGCCTGCCGCAGTCGCATCCCAAGACGTTCCGCATCGCGGTCGAAGGAGAGCTTGGCGCCGCGGTGACGGCGAAGGATATTGCCCTGGGCATCATTGGGCACATTGGGACCGATGGCGCGACCGGCTGCGTGATCGAGTATGCCGGCTCGGCCATTCGTGCGCTCTCGATGGAAGGCCGCATGACCTTGTGCAACATGAGCATCGAGGCGGGCGCGCGGGCGGGCATGATTGCTCCCGATGAGACCACCTTCCGCTATCTCAAAGGACGGCGCTTCAGTCCCAAGGGTGCGGATTGGGACCGGGCTGTCGAGGAATGGCGAACGCTCGCTAGCGATCCGGGCGCCCGGTTTGATCGCGAACTGGTTTTGCGCGCCGAAGATCTCGCCCCTTTCGTCACCTGGGGCACCAGTCCCGGGATGGTGGTGCAGGTCACCGATCGTGTGCCCGACCCAGCTTCGAGCCATTCTTCCGCGGAACGCCGTGCCTGGGAACGCGCGCTGGAATACATGGCGCTCGAGCCGGGCAAGGCGATCGAAGATGTGGCCATCGATGCCGTCTTTATCGGATCCTGCACCAACGCACGCATCGAAGACCTGCGCTCCGCCGCCAAGGTGGTCAGCGGTTACCACGTTCATTCGCAAGTAAGGGCGCTGGTCGTTCCCGGTTCGCAACAGGTCAAGCGACAGGCCGAGCAAGAGGGCCTGGATAAGGTTTTCCGCTCTGCTGGTTTTGAGTGGCGCGAGCCCGGCTGCTCCATGTGCCTGGGCATGAACCCCGACATTCTTGCTCCCGGCGAACGCTGTGCCTCGACCAGCAATCGCAATTTCGAAGGACGCCAGGGACGAGGCGGACGCACCCACCTGGTGAGCCCCATGATGGCCGCGGCCGCGGCGGTCTCGGGCCATTTCACCGACGTGCGCAAATGGCAGTTCCACCCGGTTCCTGTTCCGGCGCACGCAGAGGAGTCGCTCCCATGAAGCCATTCCGTACACATAAGGGCGTGGTCGCACACCTCGACCGGGATAACGTCGATACCGACCAGATCATCCCCAAGCAATTTCTCAAGCGGATCGAACGCACCGGGTATGGTCCATTTCTTTTCTTCGATTGGCGCCGCATTCAGGAAGGGCCGGATGCCGGTGCGCCGCATCCGGATTTTATCCTCAACCATCCCGACTACCAGGATGCGGAAATTCTGGTTGCGGGCAAAAACTTCGGCTGCGGTTCGTCCCGGGAACATGCCGCGTGGGCGCTTTCCGACTATGGATTTCGCGTGGTCATCGCTTCTTCCTTTGCCGATATTTTTCATTCCAACGCGAGCAAGAACGGTCTCCTGCTGGTCACGTTACCGGAGGAACATGTGCAGACGCTGCTGGCCCGCAGCGCGTCCATCCCCCGATACCAGCTGGCGGTCTCGCTCGAAGAGCAGAGGCTGCACGACGATCACGGCCTGTCGCTTCCCTTCTCCATCGACCCCTTTCGCCGCGAGTGCCTGCTGGAGGGCCTCGACGACATCGGGTTATCGCTGAAACATAACGAAGCATTGGACCGTTTCGAACAAAACCACGATAAGGAATTCTGGTATGCGCCCCGGCCGGCGCATGTCTGAACGGCACTCAGGAGCCTTATGACCAAACAGAACCCATCGACGAACGATAGAAGAACCCGGCTCACGGGCGCGGAAATGATCTGGGCGACCCTGGAAGGGGAAGGGGTGCGCGAAGTATTCGGCTACCCCGGCGGCGCGATTCTGCCGGCATACGACGCGCTGCGCAAGTTTCCCATCCGTCACATCCTGGTGCGGCACGAGCAGAGCGCGGTGCACATGGCCGACGGCTACGCTCGGGCTTCGGGCCGTGTAGGTGTGGCGATTGCCACCTCGGGCCCCGGCGCCACCAACATGGTGACCGGCATTGCGACCGCCATGCTGGATTCGATTCCGCTGGTCTGCATTACCGGCCAGGTAGGAAGCAAAGTATTGGGCAGCGACGCATTTCAGGAAGTCGATATCACCGGTATTACGCTGCCGGTAACCAAGCACAACTACCTGGTGACCCGGGCGGAGGATGTGGCGTCCGTGCTACGCGACGCCTTCCGCGTTGCCGCCTCGGGCCGCCCCGGACCGGTGCTGGTCGACATCACCAAAGATGCGCAGCAAGGTACTGCCGACTTCGATTTTGCGGCAGCCGCATCAGAAAAAGCCCGCAACCACCCCATGCTCGATGTTTCGCAACCCAGCATGGCAGAAGCAATGGAATTGATCCGTTCGGCGAAGCGGCCTCTGATCCTCGCCGGGCACGGCATCATTCAATCGGGCGCCATGAACCAGGTGCGCGCACTGGCGGAACGGGCACAGATCCCTGTCGCCTGCACTTTGCTTGGGTTGGGCAGCTTCCCTGCGTCGCATCCGCTGAACCTGGGCATGATGGGAATGCATGGCGAGTCGTGGGTCAACCACTCAATTCAGGAAGCAGATCTGCTCATCGCCTGCGGTATGCGTTTTGACGACCGCGTCACCGGCAACCTGGCGAACTATGCGCAGAAAGCACGCAAGATTCACATCGATATCGATCCGGCGGAGATCAACAAGAACGTGCCCGTGCAAGTGGCGTTGATTGGCGATCTCGCCCAGGTACTCGACCAAATGCTGCCCCTGCTGCGCCCGCGCGACGGAGCCGCGTGGCTTCGTACCATCGACCGCCTGAAGGGTGATGCGGCGGTTATCGACATCAAGAACCTGCCCGACAATGGCCATCTTTATGCCGCGCATGTGATCCACGATCTTTGGCACGCAACCGCGGGAGATGCCGTGATCGCGACCGACGTGGGCCAGCACCAAATGTGGGAGGCGCAGTACTACAAGCATGACAAGCCGCGCTCGCTGATCACTTCCGGGGGCCTGGGCACCATGGGCTTTGCCCTGCCTGCGGCGATCGGCGCCAAGATTGCCTGCCCGGAAAAGGAAGTCTGGGTCATCGCCGGGGACGGTGGTTTCCAGATGACCTGCCCGGAACTGGCGACCATCGCCCAGGAGCAGCTGGACATTAATATCGCCATCATCAATAACGGTTACCTGGGCATGATTCGGCAGTGGCAGGAGACGTTTTACGAGAAGAATTATCAATGTTCGCCGATCTTCTCGCCGGATTTTGTCAAGCTGGCGGATGCCTTTGGCATCCCTGGGGCGACGGTGAAAACGCGCTCTGAAGTGCTGGAGACAGTGAAAGAGGCACGTACCCGCAAAGGACCCTTCCTGATCAATTTCATGGTGGAACAGGAGGATACCGTCTACCCCATGATCGTACCCGGAGCTGCACTGCATGAGATGATCCGGCGTCCTTCGGGAAATCCGCTGGTCGAGACGTAACCGAACGCGCAGACGACAAGGGGCTTTAAGAAGGGTGAGCGCTGCAGCCGGTACATTAGGGAACAAACGAGAGAAAGGGTCGCATGCAACATACGTTCGTCGCCTACGTGGAAGACAAGCCGGGTGTGCTTACGCGCGTGGCGTCGTTATTCCGCCGGCTGAACATCAATATCTCTTCGGTTACGGTCGGCGGTTCGGAGCGTACGGGTATTTCGCGCATGACCCTGGTCGCGGATGCTCCTCCGGCTGCGGGTCATCGGATTATGGCCTCGCTCTACAAGCTGGAAAATGTGGTCCAGGTCGACGACGTTGGCCGCTTTTCCTCGGTGAGCCGTGAATTGGCATTGATCAAGGTGGCCACCACACCCAAGACACGTTCGCACATCTTTGAACTGGTGAATGTGTTCCGGGCACGCGTAGTCGATCTGGCGCCGGGATCGCTGATGATCGAAATCACCGGCAGTGAAAGCAAGATCGAAGGCCTGCTCCAGGTACTGAACGAGAATGAAGATCGCGTGCTGGAAATTTCGCGCACTGGCCGCATGGTCATGCGCCGCGGCCACCATACCAGCCGCGTGCTCGAAGCCCTGGGCGATGTGGAATCACAACAAGTTGCTGGGGCCGGAACGAAGGGCGAGCTGCCCGCGCAAGACACTCCTTACGTGCTGCCGGAAGAAGAGACCGATGACTTCCGCAGCGATAGCGATCTCCCGCAGTAAAAACACGTAACTACGTCTGTACACAAAGGAAAGAGAATGACTAAGACTTACCACGACCAGGATGCCGACCTCTCGCTGATCCAGGGCAAAAAAGTAGCAATCATTGGCTATGGATCCCAGGGCCATGCCCACTCACTGAACCTCAAAGACTCGGGTGTTGAGGTGCGCATAGGCCTGCCGGCGACCAGCCGTTCCATCAAGAAGGCTAAGACTGCCGGTCTTGAAGTACTCTCCGTCGCCGATGCCGCGAAGTGGGCCGATGTGATCATGATCCTCGCCCCCGACACCTCCCAGGCGGCGATCTACAACGAACAAATTGCCCCGTTTATGGGCAAGGGCAAAACCCTGATGTTCGCCCACGGCTTCAACATTCGTTATGGCACCATCGTCCCAGCCAAGGATATCGATGTCAGCATGGTGGCTCCCAAGGCCCCCGGTCATCGCGTCCGCGAAGTATTTACGGAAGGCGGTGGTGTTCCTGCGTTGATTGCCATCCACCAGGATGCCTCCGGTCACGCACACGCTCTCGCCCTTTCCTATGCCAAAGGCATCGGCAGCGCTCGCGCCGGCGTGATCGAGACCACCTTTACCGAAGAGACCGAAACCGATCTGTTTGGGGAGCAGGCCGTGTTATGCGGCGGCGTCAGCGCGCTGGTCAAAGCCGGCTTCGAGACCCTTGTCGATGCGGGCTACCAGCCTGAGGTCGCCTACTTCGAGTGCCTGCACGAATTGAAGCTCATCGTGGACCTCATGTACCGCGGGGGCCTCGCTTACATGCGTTACTCCATCTCCGACACAGCCGAGTATGGCGACTACACCGCCGGGCCGCGTCTGATCACCGATGCAACCCGCGCGGAGATGAAGAAGCTCTTGACAGAAATTCAGGATGGTACGTTCGCGACCAACTGGATCAAGGAGAATGAAACCGGGCGCAAGGAATTCGACAAAATGCGCAGCAAGGAAGCCGAACACTCCATTGAAGCAGTTGGGAGCAAATTGCGGGCGGCCATGCCGTTCCTCGATCCGGTTACCGTTACGGTGGACAGCCCCGGCGCCGCGCCGCGGTTGGCGGAACCGGTCGGCGCTTAGCTGGACTTTACAAACTGCTGTCAACCAATACGGGTGCCGCGCGACGTGGTGAGATCCGGGGCATACGAGACAACTACCGCTCAAGGGCGCGGCCTATGTACATTCACATGTTTGCGTTTCGCTGGAAGCCAGGGGTTTCCGAGCAACAGAAGCTGCGGGTACGGATAGAGATCCGCAATCTTCAGGGACAGATCCCGGGATTACTCGAGACCTGGGTGGGAACGAACATATCCCCTCGTTCCCTGGGCTATGAGTTGGGAGGCGTAATGAAGTTTGCCGACAAAGACGCCCTCCTCGCTTACCCTACGCATCCGGCACATTTGAAGCTTGTCAGTTGGTTGATGCCACTCGTCGAACCGGTCGAGGTCGACTTTGGCCCCGGAGAGTCATCGTTGGGTTCAGGGTCCGGACGCCTGTAACGTTTGGTCTTCCCCCGGGGTGGCGATCTTTGGATATACACGCACCCCTTGCGCCGTTTTTCGAGTCTACTCTGCATGCACGCGCCGTTGGCTTTACGTTTCCCCGTGTTGGTGATGCTTTCGGGCCTTTCGTTGGCTGCGATGACGGGCCAAACCCGGAGAGAGCAGCCCACCGCAGGGTGCCCTGCGCAGCCAAGTACCCTGCGCGCCATGCGCGACTGCTATCGGCCGCTCCTGGTCTTTGCGCCCGCGATGGACAATGCGCAGCTTGTAGAGCAGCTTAATCAGCTCAAAGCCCACGCCATGGACGTTAAGAGCCGCGAGTTGCTGTATGTTCCAATCGTGCCGGAGGGGCATAACCAACCCATTCCGAAGACCGGGATCCACACCGCCAGCCTGAGCGAAGATGAGCTGGCCGCCATGCGTCACCACTTTAAAGTGGAACCGGATCAATTTCTGGTGATTCTGATCGGTAAGGATGGAGGAGAAAAGCTGAACAGCCGAACTCCGGTATCGATAGACCAACTGAAGCATTTAATCGACTCTATGCCCATGCGTAAGAGCGAGATGGACCAGAAACCGACGGGCCAGCAATAAGCCCTGAACGCAATCGGCCCCCCTTCACAGCATAGTCATAGAAATGCACGAATCGGGGGCTGCGCCCTGGAACCCCAGGCGCAACCGAGCCGTATCGACTAACATGAAGCAACACCGCGAGGTGCCATGACGACGCAAGCGACGACTCCTGTTCTCCCCACGGTTGCACCTCCTTATCGTGCCCCGCACGACCCGGCAAGGGTTCCCGAAATCATAATCGCACTGAAGAAGGTCGCCCAGCTCCAGGGCCTGGACGAAACGGAGTACGAATGGCTGGCGACCCACGGCACTGAAATTTTCGCCGAAACGGGAGCCATCGTCTTCCGTGAAGGCGACCCGGCCTCCAAAATGACTATCCTGCTCCAGGGCGAGATTTATGTGCGCCGGGAGCATGGCGGACCGGCCGCGCTGTTTATTGGCCGTTCCGGGCAGGTGACCGGTCTGCTACCCTTCTCGCGCATGAAGGCTTACGGCGGACTGGGTTACACCTCGGCCGCTACCTGGGGTCTGGAATTCGACCGCTCCCTTTTCCCCGAGATGCTTAAAGCCATCCCCTCGCTGGCCGAGCGGGTGGTTGGGATTCTTCTGGACCGGGTCCGTGAAGTCACCCGGATGGAGCAACAGTCAGAAAAGCTGAATGCATTGGACAAACTGGCGGGCAATCTGGCCCACGAACTCAACAATCCCGCGTCGGCGGCCCAGCGCTCGGCAGCCAATATTCTCGAAGAACTGCGGGTTTATGGACATGAGCGTTTCAATCTCGGGCGCCTCTGCCTGAGCACAGAAAAGACCGAAAAAGTGCTGGCCTGGGAAGACCAGGTTCGGGAGGAGGCCAGGCGTCTGGGCAAGCCTGCGGAAACGGAGCAGACTCGTCGCGAAGACGAGATCGTTACCTGGCTGCAACGCCATGACATCCAGGAGTCGTGGCACATTGCGCCGGAGTTAGCCGAGTTCGGCGTCATCCCAGGGCAGTTGGAAGGGCTGACCGGTTATCTGGACGCCGGGGCCATCAGCGTAGTGCTATCGCAGTTCACTTCGTCCTTGCGCACGGAAAGAATCGCCGAGGCGATGCTCGACTCCACGGCTCGCATCTTCGATTTGATCAGCGCCATCAAGGACTACTCCTACATGGACCAGATGCCCATTCAGGAGGTGGACGTTCCGCAGAGTCTGGAAAATACGCTGGCGATGGTGGCTTCGCGCCTCCGAAAAGTGACCGTCATTCGCGACTACGAACCGAATTCACCGTTGGTGAGCGCATATGGCCGGGAGTTGAACCAGGTTTGGACGGCTTTGATCGAAAACGCCCTGGACGCCGTGCAGAACGAAGGCGAAATCAAGCTTCTGGTAAGAACCGCCGGAGATATGTTGCTGGTAGAGATTTGGGACGACGGTCCGGGCATTCCGCCCGAGCTGCAGGCGCGCATTTTCGAGCCTTTTTTCACCACCAAGGCTCCCGGAAGCGGGCTGGGGTTAGGCCTGGACGTGGTCAGCAGGATTGTGCGCATGCACCGCGGCTTCGTCACCGTGCAATCAAAACCCGGCAGCACCTGTTTCCAGATCAGGCTTCCCTTGCAGCAGGTGCAGTCCTACTGAGGCGGCGGTACAGCGGCCACGCGCACGATGCTGCACTTTGTATGGTTGCCGCTGGAGTTGGTGGCCTCACCGCTTTGTCCGTTGAGTTTGAACTGCAGCGTGGAGCCGACAACAAACTGTGTCGGCTTCAACGAGCTACCCAATTTTGTGCGGCAAACGTATTCGTTGGTTGGCGTGTCGATCAGCAGGTCGTATTGCTGGTGTTTTTGTTTTTTGCTGGTGGTACCCACGGTTTGCAAATCTTTGAGGGTTGCCGTCTGAATCAGGCTGGCCGCCAGGGCGGCTGTGGAAAACGCCACCCAAACAATACCCAGGCAAGATGCTTGGTGTAATTTCATCGCTTCTCCTTTTTGCTCGGCGTTGCTTTCACGCCCCGATAAACTTGGTGCCGAAAGCCAGCAACAATGTGCCAAGGATGATGCGATAGACCGCAAAAACAACAAAACCGTGGCGCCGCACCCATACCAGAAACCACTCCACCACACCCAGAGCAACGGCAAACGAAACCGCAAAGCCGATGGCCAGCACGATCCATTCATGCGATGTCATGACCAGCGGGACCATAGCATCGCCGCCGGGCACTTGCTTGGGATGAACGGTGCGAAAAAATTCATAACCGGTGGCCGCGACCATCACCGGGATCGATAGCAGAAAGCTGAATTCCAGGGCCGCGGTACGGGTCATTCCAACGGCCTGCCCCGCTGCGATGGTCGACATGGAGCGCGAAACTCCGGGAAACACCGCTGACGTAACCTCCCATAAGCCGATCCAGATCGCCTGCCAGAGAGACATTTGCTCCACATCCCTGATTTTCAAATCGCGGCGCACGCTCAACGCATCCACAATCCACATCACGATGCCGCCGATGAGCAGCGCCAGCGCCATGACGTGCAGGCTTTCCAGGTGCTTCCCAATGACTTTTATCAGCAACAGCGAAGGCACCGCGGTGCAGACGAAGGCCACCATGGTGAGCGAAATGGGGTGGGTGAGGATGGTACGGTCGCCATTTTCGCCTTCGGGAAAAGTGCGAAAAAATTCGAGAATGCGCCCCGTGAACAGCAGCACCAGCGCGAAAATCGCGCCCAGCTGAATCACCACCGTATACATCTTCCAATAAGGACTGGCCAGGTCGACGTGGAGCAGCGCCTCGGTGAGCCGAAGATGTGCCGTTGAGCTAACGGGCAGAAACTCGGTCAGTCCTTCGACGATCCCTAGCAAGACTGACAGGATGTAATCGTTCAAGCGCCCTCCGCGGCCTCAAGGTTACGGGCAATCATGCACTCAGAATCGTCGTTGACGGTCGCCACCGGCGATCGTCACGGATGATCTGTGCCATAGATAGGAATTGATTCCTGCAACTGGTATACCAGACTGGCAGCGCGGGCGGCATAATCCGATTGCGGATATTTGGCGGCAATGGTCCCGCCAATGGTTACGGCTTTTGCCTTAGCCGCGGCGGCTTTCTTATCATCCCCATTGGCGCCGTAGATATCGTTCAGTGCTCCCTGACGGTATACAGCGTTGTAGAGGGCTTCGGGGGCCCGAGGCGAGTCCGGGTGTTCCTGAGCGTATTTCTCATACAGCTCAGCCTCTTTCTCCGGACATTTTGCGGCGCCCTGCCAGTCGCCGCAAATCTTGTTATCGAGCATGTCCCAGTCCGCGAGGTCGGCCCATTTGGAGTGCGGATAGTTTTTCCTGAGCTTGCGCAGTTCCTCGTCGTCTATCTGCTCGCGCAGGTAATTTTCTTTTTCATGGGCCGAAGGCAGGGAGAAAACATCGGCTTTTTGCAGTTGCCAGCGAATATCGGCCGAGCGCCAGGCGGCCTCGGGCGCCAGCGGTGACTGCGGGAAAAAGTCTGCCATGCGCTGGTAGAGCAATCGTGCAGCCTGGGCGAACGCCTGTGGTGCACGGGGCAAGAGGGCATCGATCTCCTGACTGGCGGCGGCGCCGAAGAGAACCAGATCGCCCTTGGGGGTATCCACACTGACGACGCCGGGCGCCTGCATCCAGCCGGAAATGGGAACCGCAGCGGCGTCATGACCAAAAACCGGCGCATCCTGCGACTTGGAGATCTCCTCGTCCGTGTTGGCGAAGACGCGCACCCAGGGACCATTGCGCTCTGCGATCACCATCTCTCTCCCCGGGGCAATCTCTGCCAGACGAGCGGAAGACGTATCCGGGGCCACGTACAGGTTGGTATTGCGAATAACGGTCGCCTTGGGGCCAAGGCTGGGGCCCGGAGCTTTCGGCGCCGCAATTACCTGGACGGTGAACAGCAGGAGTGCAGAAAGAGCGATGTGTCCGGTAGGCATTCCTCACCTAGAATACGCCGGGATGCGGGTTGAGGAGGGTGCTTCGATTGCATTTGGGTGCAGGTTAAGCACAACCGCGGGTCCCTCCGCTACGCTTCGCTTCGGTCGGGATGACAACATTGAAGACGGCTGCATGTGTTGTTTTGTGTCTTGGTCCGAGCTGATCATTTGCCCCTTGACACCACTCACAGACTTGTCATCCCGACCGAAGCGTACCCGGGTTTCCTACCTCGCGAAACCATAGATGGCCACGTATGCGGCTTTCCTTAAAGAAAGCCGCAGGAAGTTCGCCAACGCCACCAACCTCTACAGGAAATTCGGGGGAGCGAAGTGGAGGGACCTGCGGTTGTACTTGAGGAAGCCACGAAGCGATCGTGAGGCGACTTCTCTAGACGACTTCTTCCTCCAGAACGCTGCGCAGCAAGGCCGGCTCGACGTTGCCGCCGGTGAGGATGGCGACGGTCTCCCGGGCGCGGGGCAACTGCCCCCGATGAAAGAGGGCCGCAGCTACCGCCACCGCCCCGCTAGGCTCAGGAACCAGGCGGGTGGTAAAGAGGATCCGGCGCATCGCTGCGCGGATCTCTGCTTCGGTCACGGTCACAATATCGTCGACATACGCCTGCACGTGCGCAAAATTGAGTTCGCCCAAACTTTGGGTGCGCAACCCATCCGCGGCGGTGCGCCCCGTTTGCTCACCGGTATAAGACACAATGACCCCGGCCCGAAAACTTTCCGCCGCGTCAGAAGCCAGTTCCGGCTCGACCCCGATCACCCGTGCTTCGGGCCGGGTTAGCTTAACGGCAGCCGCGACGCCGCTCAACAAGCCACCTCCACCTACCGGCACCAGCACCAGATCGACGTCCGGACGGTCCTCCACAATCTCCAGGCCGCAGCTTCCCTGCCCGGCAATGATGTCGAGATCGTCGTAGGGAGGAATGATGACATAGCCAAACTCGGCAGCCAACGCTTCTGCCCTGATCTTGCGCTCCACGGTGCCGGGCGCGACGATGACGATTTCCGCACCTAGCGCTCGCGTGGCATTCACCTTCACCTGGGGAGCGTTGGAGGGCATCACGATGACGGCTTTTATGCCCGGGACCCGAGCGGCGAAGGCCACGCCCTGCGCATGGTTTCCGCTGGAATAGGTGATGACACCACGAGCGCGCTCGGCGGCGGACAGTTGGGCAACTTTGTTAAAGGCGCCGCGCAGTTTGAAACTGCCGATGGGTTGCAGACTCTCAGCCTTGACCCAAAGCGAAAGCGGCTCGCCCGGCATTTCGAAAGCAACCAACGGAGTCCGCACGGCGACGCCGTGAAGCCGCTGTTGGGCGGCGCGCAATTCCCCCAGCGTGACCAGTCCTGTCGGCAGGGTTTAGATCTCCAGTTTAGATCTCAAGGATCACCGGCATGATCATCGGCCGCCGTGAGGTACTTTTCTGGATGTAGCGCTTGAGATCGAGGCGAATCTTCTCTTTCATCACGCCGTAATCGGCCTTCTCTTCGGCCGAAGACGAATCCAGCGTCCGGTTGACAATCTCCCGCGCCTGATCGCCGAGCGCGATTTCCCCCGTCACAAAGCCGCGAGTCACCACTTCTGGCGCGCGCTCTACCTTGCCGGTGCGCTTGTTGATGGTAATGATGGCCAGCACCAAGCCATCCTCACTCAGATGCTTGCGGTCGCGGATCACCAGGTCTTCGACCACATCCGTGGTAGAGCCGGCATCGATACACACCCGGCCTGTGGTCACTTTGGCTGCTCGGACTGCCGTAGTCGCGTCCAGTTCGAGGACGTCGCCATCCTCAAGCAGCATCGCCTGCTGCACCACGCCGGTGCCCTTAGCCAGTTGAATGTGCTTTTGCAGGTGACGGTAGTCGCCATGGACCGGAATAAAAAACTTGGGCCGCAGCAGGTTGATCATCAACCGCATTTCTTCCTGGCTGCCGTGTCCACTTACATGGATCAGCCCGGATTCGCCATCGTCGTAGATGACGTTGGCATCGCGGCGGCACAGGTGATCGATGACCCGGTAAATGCTTTTCTCATTGCCCGGGATAACGCGGGAGCTCAGCACCACGGTGTCCCCGCGATCGATCCGCGCATGTTTATGGTTATCGACCGCTGCCCGGGAAAGAGCCGACATCGGCTCCCCTTGCGTACCACTGATCAAAACCATGACCTCGGCGGCGGGATAATCGCGGATCTGCCCCGGATTGATCATCAACCCCGCCGGCAGAGTGAGATAGCCAAGATCCTGGGCGATCTCTGAGGATTCCATCATGGAACGGCCCACGATGGCCACCTTGCGGCGATGCGCCTGCGCCAGTTCCAACGCCAGGCGTAGACGGTAGATCGAAGAAGAAAAACAGCTGAAGAACAAGCGCTGTTTGGTGCGCGAAAAAATCTCGTCTAAACGCGGCCGCACCGCCCACTCGCTGGGGGTGTACCCGGAGCGGTCGACGTTGGTCGAATCCTGCAACAGCGCCAGCACGCCGCGCTTGCCGTACTCGGCGAAACCATGCAGGTCGAACGGCTTGCCATCCGGAGGAGAGAGATCGATCTTGAAGTCACCGGTGTGCACCACCACGCCGACCGGGGTTTCGATTGCCAGCGCGACACAATCCACCAGGCTGTGCGTCACCCGGATGGGCTCGATGACAAACACGCCCAGTTGAAACTTCTGCCGCGGCGTGATTTCAATCAGCTCCGCGGAATCCAGCAAACGGTGCTCTTCGAGCTTGCCTTCGACGTAGGCCAAGGTGAACTCTGTAGCGTAGACCGGCACCTTCAATTCGCTCAGGATCCACGGCAGACCACCAATATGATCCTCGTGGCCATGGGTCAGAATGATGGCGCGAACATGCTGGCGGTTTTCAACGAGGTAGGTGATATCGGGGACGACAATATCCACGCCCAGCAATTCAGTCTCGGGAAACATGAGACCGGCATCGATGACGATGATGTCGTCCGCCCAGCGAAGCGCCAGGCAGTTCATTCCGAATTCGCCTAGGCCGCCTAGGGGGATGATTTGTAACTTACCAGATGACATCAAAGTCCAATGCTACCACGCGATTCAGCGCAGCAGATCCTCCAGCGTCGAGCTCAGATCTGTCTTGTCGTCGCGATACTTCACGATGACGGGCGTGTACAGGCTCAAACCCCATTCGGAGTCTGCGCCCTGACCGAAGATTCCACGTTTCAGTGCGCGCGCCCCTGGTACTACAACTGCCCCTTCTGGAATCACCAGGGGCCGGCCCGCGGTGGCTTTCAGAACTTCGCCGCGCACGATGTCATATACCGGTGTTCCGCGAGTCAGAACGGTACCCGCCGCCAGAACCGCGCGGCGCCGCACCAATGTGCCTTCATAGACTCCAGTGTTGCCGCCAATCAGCACGTCGTCTTCGACAATCACCGGCGTGGCATTTACCGGCTCCAGCACGCCGCCGATCTGCGCCGCGGCGCTCAGGTGAACCCGCTTCCCGATCTGCGCACAACTGCCGACCAGCGCATGGGAATCGACCATGGTGCCTTCATCCACGTATGCGCCGGCGTTCACATACATCGGCGGCATGCACACCACACCTTGCGCCAGGAAGGCGCCTTCGCGCACGCTCGAGCCGCCCGGCACCACGCGTACTCCCTGCTCCAATCCGAAGCGACGTGCGGGGTAGGTGCCCTTGTCGACAAAAGAGAACGCCTCGCCACCCATAGGCACCAGCTTGCCCAGCCGGAAGCCGAGCAGAATGCCCTGCTTGACCCACGCATTGACGCGCCATCCCAACGGGTTTTCCGCATCGGGTTCGGCCGCACGCACCTGGCCCGCGCTCAGCGCGCTACGCAACTCAAGAAAGGCATCCATCGCTGCCGGATCGCTCGCGGCCTCGGCCCCTGCGGCAAAGTAGCGTTCTACCTTCTCCTGCAGCGTCGTCCACTCAATCGTCATCGTTCTCCGTCAGACCAGGTTCAGGGTCAAGCTACCAGTCCCGCAGGGACGGCTGAAAGTAGCCCAGCACGCAAGTGCTGGGTGTGCGTCCCCAGTAAAATCCAGTCCCGGCAGGGACGACTGAAACCAGCAGTCCAACCTCTGTGGTGACCGCCTTCAGCCGTCCCTGCGGGACTTCTTCGATTGCCCGGATCTACCCAGGACTACGTGGGCTATTTTCAGCTCGTCCCTTCGGGACTGGATAACGAAATCACGCTGTTGATTTCGATAGTCACGCAAGATCCTGTTCTTCACAGCTGTTCGGAATCAATTCAAACCGCAGTTCCGGTAGTGGCGCTTCGTTTCACCGCTGCGACAGCAGCCCCAATTCCTGAGCAAGCGTGGCAAGTTTTTCGCGAGTCGCAGATGTGACCGGGACCATGGGGAGGCGATAGTTCTCTTCGAGCCTGCCCATCATGGCCATCACGCTTTTGACCGGCCCGGGACTCGATTCCCAGAAATTTGCCGTGATCAGGGGAAAGTAGCGGCGATTGAGCGTGCGCGCCGTCTTCCAGTCGCCATTCAGAGCCGCCGCTACCAGGCACGTCATCTCTCCCGGAATTTCATTCGATGCCACCGACACCAGCCCAACGCCGCCGATAGCAATGACCGGCAGGGCCATCACGTCATCACCGGACAGCACTTGAAAGCTGGGGGGGAGCAGATGAATCAACTCCGCAATCTGCTGCAAATTGCCACTCGACTCTTTCACCGCCTGAATATTGGGAACGTCCCGGGCCAACCGCAGGACTGTCGCAGGCTCCAGGTTGGCGCCAGTGCGGCCGGGAATGTTGTAAAGCACTACCGGGCACGAGACCGCCTCCGCCACAGCACGGAAGTGCCGATATTGGCCTTCCTGGCCCGGCTTATTGTAGTAGGGATTCGCGGTCAGCAAGCCACTGACCCCGGGCACGGAAGCCGCTTCTGCTGCCCGGGCAGCCGCTTCGTGAGTCGCATTGTGGGTGCAGCCAGCCAGAACCGGCACCCGTCCTGCCGCGGCCCTGGTCACGATGGCGATCACCCGCAGCCACTCTTCATGATTCAGGGTCGGGGTTTCCGCGGTCGTTCCGCAGGCCACCAGAAAACGAATGCCGGCGTCGATTTGCCATTCCACCAGCCTGACGAGTGTTTCCTCATCGAGGCTGCCGTCGCCGCGAAAAGGGGTCACCAGTGCTGTACCGCAGCCACCGAGGTTCATAACAAGTGGAGTCTACTACAGCATTTTCGCAATTGGTGTAGACCGAAGCCGCCAACCTTTACGTGGTTTTCTCTCAAAGAAAACCACACCTCGCTACTCTTACCAACCATAGTAATTGCGAAAATGCTTTAAGAATTCTGCCTGGCAGTAACGCGATGGCGCCCTGGGGGGTTGTCGATTCGTCTACCGCAACTGAGGATAAATCTCGCTGAAGTCGTAGCAGCCTGTCTTGCCACAAAGCCACTCCGCCGCGCGAATCGCGCCCAGGGCAAAACTGCGGCGAGAAAGCGCCTCGTGTTCGATCTTGACCACATCGTCGCCCAACCGGGCAGTGATGGTGTGCGTGCCCACAGCTTCCCCACTGCGATGCGAAACAATCTCCACCTTGAGTGACGGATCGACATCGAGAAGAGCCTGCTTGAGGGTGAGCGCCGTTCCCGAGGGCGCGTCCTTCTTGTCCGTGTGATGGGTTTCGCTGATGCTGATCTCATATCCCGGCACCAGCGGCACCAACTGGCGGGCCAACTGGTACAGCACCTGGACACCGATAGAGAAGTTTGCGCCGTACAGCAGCGCGGCATTCCGCCGTTCGCAGATGGCGCGCATTTCGCCGAGTTTGTCATACCAACCGGTGGTGCCCACCACCACCCGCGTCCCGTTGGCAAAGCAGGCGCGCATGTTAGCAATCACCGCCTGCGGCGTCGTGAAGTCAATGACCGCGTCGAAGCCGGCCAGCATCGGACCCGTGAGGGCCGATGCATTGGCATTCTCTTCTTCGCCGATGACCCGGACACTATGCCCTCGCTGGTGAGCAACGTCTGCCACCACTTGTCCCGTCTTGCCACGGCCGAGCACTAAAAAGATCATGGTTACGAATGCACGCTTTCTGTCTTGGTTGTGTCACCGTCGAGCCCGGACTGTATGGCGGCCTCGACTCGTGCCGAAACGTCAAAGATGTCCGGATCCGGATCGACAAAAAAGGCAGCGTGCAGGGAGCGCACGGCCTCATCCACATCATCCTCGTCGATCATGAAGCTCATGTTGATTTCCGAGGCGCCCTGCGAAATCATGCGCACGTTGATGTGGCGAACGGCGTTAAACACCTGGGCCGCAATGCCGTTCTGACCACGGATATTGCCACCCACCAAACATATCAGCGCTTTGCGGCCCTCGTAGGTCACGTCGGCCAGCTTGCTCAGGTCTGCGGCCAGCTCAGGCAACTGCTCGTTCGAATCGACCGTGAGCGAGACGCTGACCTCGGAAGTAGACACCATATCCACAGCACACTTGTGCTTATCGAAAACTTCGAACACTGCGCGCAGATAA
>Ga0182015_10002632_pt1 | contig 21312 bp, 20 predicted proteins | sample 712P3MmetaG_FD_120478 | JGI IMG/M metagenome (GOLD analysis project Ga0182015, IMG submission 120478) | Permafrost microbial communities from Stordalen Mire, Sweden - 712P3M metaG | ecosystem: Environmental > Terrestrial > Soil > Wetlands > Permafrost | place: Sweden: Stordalen | collected...
CAGTCGGTCAACATCGGCAATCGCGTGCAGGAGGAAGATCTTGGCATCTGCGAAGACGTGCAGCGCGGCCTGAAGTCGCGAGCCTATCGCGCCGGTCGTCTTTCCGTGCGCCGGGAGGCCGGAGAGCAGTTATTTCACCGTCTCCTCGCCGCCGATCTCAAGCGCGGCTTAGAGCCTAGGTCCGCTGCCGCCGATTAGAGCATGTTCGATTGCACGCAAGCACTAGCAGCCGCATGGCGGCGAAAGAATGCAGCCCACAGCTTGCCCTGAGCCTGCCGAAGGGGCACAAGCCGTGGGTAAGGGAGAGAAAATGACCAAGCCCCAGAGGGGTGAAAGAATCGCTCGTGCCTTGCGCACTTGGCTAATGATCGTTGCCTTCTGCAGCGCTCTGCTCATTCCCGCCGCCGCCCAAGTCACCGCCATCCGTGCCGGCACGCTAATCGACCCGGACTCCGGTGCCGCCCTCACCGGCCAGATCATCCTCATTCGCGACGGCAAAATCGAAGCGGTCGGCTACAACGTAACCATTCCGTCGAACGCCAAAGTCATCGACCTCACCAAGATGACTGTCCTGCCCGGTCTCATCGACTGTCACACCCATCTCGCGGATGGTGCCGGCGAGTGGAGCACAAAGACCGCCGCGCAGATCGCGCTGGAGTCCGTGCCCAATGCCCGAGCCATGCTTGAATCGGGTTTCACTACAGTGCGCGACGTAGGCGCGTATCGTGCTCTGGGCGATATCGCCCTCCGCGACGCCATCAATCGCGGCGACATCGTTGGTCCCCGCATGTTCGTCGCCGGCGCCTATGTCACCATTACCGGTGGCGCCGGCGCGGCCACAGGCCTCGCTCCCGACATCACGCTCCCTTGGGATTTGCATTACGGCGAAGCCAACAGCCCATGGGAAGTGCGCAAAGTCATTCGTCAACTTGCTCACGATGGCGTCGATCACATCAAGATTCTTTCCAGCGGCGCCGTCCTAACGCACGGCAGCAATCCCCACTCGCAGGAATTCACGCCGGAAGAACTGCAGGCCGCGGTCGATGAGGCCAGTCACTTTGGTCTGCGCGTCGAATCGCACGCGCACTCAGCCGAAGGCATCAAGAACGCGATCCGCGCCGGCGTAGCCTCGGTAGAACATGCCACGATGATCGACGACGAGGGCATCGCCCTCGCGAAACAGCACGGCACCTATCTCGACATGGATATTTATGATGAAGAGTGCATCCAGGAAGACGGAAAAAAGGGAAGCATGCCCAAGGACTTCCTGGAACACGATGCCCAGCTAGGCCAGATCCAGCGCGACAACTTCCGCAAAGCCGTTGCGGCGGGCTCGAAAATGTCTTTCGGCACGGATGCGGGAGTCTGCGCCTACGGCACCAGCGGAAAGCAATTCGCCTTCATGGTGAAGTACGGCATGACTCCGATGCAGGCAATTCAAGCCGCCACCAGCAACGCCGCCGACCTGCTCGGTCATTCCAATGAACTTGGCTCGATCAAGCCGGGAAAATATGCCGACATCATCGCCGTAACCGGCGACCCCCTAACCGACGTTCGCCTGCTGGAAAACGTTCAGTTCGTAATGAAAGACGGCAAGGTCTACAAACAGTAGAAACTTGCGCACCGAGAAACTTCAAAAGGCGAGCAGATCGAGAAGATCGACTTCACACCTTGCGGAAAAACTCAATGTTGCGCTTGATTTTGGGTGGCGCAGCGCTTCAGCGCTGCGATACCCCTATTTCCAATGCGGCTTTAGCCGTTGAGGTCAGACCTCGATTTCGCGTTCACTGATGATCCCTCGCAATCGTCTCCTGCCACGTCTTCGACTTGATCATCGTCCCATCCTTCAGCAACTCGCGCGTGTACTTGTAATAAAAATTCTTCTGATCCGTCGTCACCAGCAAGTGTCCGCGCCAAGTCAGCGTGCGGCCCTTCAAAGTAAACACACTCTCCGCTTCGCCCCGCACAGAAGAAGTCTCCGGATGCGCGTCATCGGCATCGTAGGTCAGATTTTCATAATCAATCTCCTTCCCCCAGGGATATTCGCCGCTTTCCTGTCCCTTCCAATGCACGGTCGTCTTATGGTGCGCCTCGTCACGCTCCACCGTCCACTCACCCGGCCATGGAAACCCTTCGCTTTTAATGTCGGAACGTTCTTCAGAAGGTTCGGGTGGCGTAAACGCGACCGGCGCAACCCCATGTTCCGGTACGACCGGCAACACGATCCGTGAACCGTCGCTTCCACCTAGTTCCAATGAAGTGGTCATGGAGTAAGGCGTAGGCAACATCATCGGCCACTGCGCATTCGAAACCGCCACGCGAATACGATGCCCTTTGGGAAATACCCACGACGTCAAATGCATTCCTATATCGAGCGCATAAACCTTACCCGGCTCTAGGTCGTGCGGTTCACTCATCGAATCCCGCTGCGCTCCGTTAATCCCCGCTCCGGTAATTTGCGTGACCGTTCCGTCCGGCGACACATCCGAAAGCCGCGCAAACCAATCCGCCAGCGGCGCCGTGGCCGAAGCGCGCAGCAAAGCACGAGGTCGTCCCAGGATCGCAACGTTCTCCTGCAACGGCGCTGAATCGTACACCAGACTGAACGCGTCCACCGGCCGCACATCGCTCAGCAACTCGCCCCACCAGAATCCCGCCTCCACGCCCACCGACGGTACGTATTTGAGTTGATGCGTGCCCGGCTGCGCCGCAGTTTCCGCCAGCGAGTGATTCGTTTGCAAAAATAAAACTGATGCCTTCGTTTCCTTCGGTGGCCACGCATCCTCGCGCCTCCACTCGCCCGGAACGTTTCCGAGACTCGGATCAGGCGGGTGCCAGTGCTGCATATAAATCATCAGCCGCGGATCCCGTTCCACGCCGGTGTCGCGCCCCTTCAGCCAATGATCAAACCACCGCACCGCCTCATTCCGCCATTCGATCTGCGGCCCCGGCTCCGCTTCATTCGGAAACGTATGGTTCCACGGTCCCACAATCGCCTTTACCGGCCCGCTCGCCTGCATCAGCATGTCAGTTACGTTGTCGCGGTATCCGTCGAGTAATCCACCAATCAGAAAACTTGGAATAGTAATTTCCTTCAACGGATGTACCCGCTCGCGCCAGAACGGCCCATCATGCTGATGCTTCAAATAAAGCAGCGACCACGGGGGCGTCTCAAATCGCGGACCTAGAACTTTTTCGTCGAGCGTATAATCCGGCGCTCCTGTCCATCCCTCCGCCATATCCATGTTCAATTCGAACTCATCAATGTGCGCCATGCCGTCCACGTAGTGCACATCGTCGTGAAACAACTCCGCCGTTGCGTCCGTCGCCAGAATCGCCTTCAACCCCGGCGCATGCCGCATGGCCATCTGCAACGCGGTGAACCCTCCCCACGAAATGCCGAACATCCCCACGTTCCCGTTCGACCATGGCTGATGAGCCAGCCACGCGATCACCTGCTCTCCATCCACCTGTTCCTGTTCGGAATACTCCCGCTCCGGCGGCGCGCCCTCACTCGCGCCAAATCCTCGAATATCCACCCGCACACTCACGTACCCGCGGCGCGCAAAATAAGCATGCTTGGGATAATCCCCGGCCGCCGTACCATCATCTTTGCGATAGGGCAAATATTCGAGCAGAGCAGGGAACGTCTCTCCCGGCTTCGCTCCATCCGGCATGTAAAGCGTTGCCGCCAGCCGCACCCCATCTTTCATCGGAATCCACGCCTGTTCCATGCGAACTCCATAAACTGGAGGAGAAGGAGCCTCACTGGCGAACGAGGCACATATAAAGAGAAGAGAGGTGAGTAACCTGAAGAAGACACAGACTGCCCGACGACACGCCGTTCCGATCAACCTAGTCTCCTGACACCGCTGTGGAAGATCTTCCGCTACTGCTTCCAAATCCTAGCCATACCACCACGCCGATTTAGCTAGAAGCCAGCAGCTAGAAGCTAGTAGCTGATACTGACATCATTCCTGCGTGGATTCTTGTTCCCGCCGCATCGCCCGCAGATCGATCCCCAACTGCTCCGCCTTCTTATAAAGATGACTTCGCTCCAGCCCCAGCGACTTCGCCGCTAGGCTCACATTGGAATGGCTGCGCTTCAACTCCGCCAGGATCACCTCGCGCTCAAAAGCATCCACGCGCTCAGCCAGCGCTCCTGATGAGAAGGAAGAAGCTACAGCACCAATGCTCACACCCTTCGGCAAAGCCATCTCCACAGTCGTTAGATCGACTTGACCATCGGTTGCCAGCAGCATCAACCGCTCCACCATGTTGCGCAACTCGCGCACGTTGCCCGGCCACGCGTGCGACTGCAGCGACTTCATCACTTCGGTAGCAAACGGAATGGGCTTCCATCCGTTCTGTGCACTCACCTGGGCCGCAAAATGTCCGACCAGCGCCGGAATATCTTCTCTGCGCTCTCGCAACGGCGGCAGCACCAGCGGAAAGACATAAATCCGGTGAAACAAGTCCTGGCGAAATTTCTCCTCACGCACCCGTGCTTCCAGGTCGCGATGCGTCGCCACCACCACGCGCACATTCACGCTCACCGGCTTGTCGCTGCCGATGCGCTCCACTTCTCCCTCTTCGAGCACGCGCAGCAACTTAGCCTGCATGGCCAGCGGCATATCGCCAATCTCATCCAGAAAGATTGTGCCGCGATCCGCCTGCTCGAACTTTCCAATATGCCGCCCCGCCGCTCCCGTGAACGATCCTTTCTCGTGCCCGAACAGTTCCGACTCAATCAGCTCCGCCGGAACCGCCGCGCAATTCAGCGTCACAAACGCTCCTCCGGCACGCGTGCTGCGTTCATGAATTGTTCTTGCCACCAGTTCTTTGCCCGTCCCGGTTTCTCCCAGAATGCAAACCCGCGTTTCACTTGCCGCCACGCGGTCCACCTGCGCCATTGCGCGCTGCATGGCCGCGCCCTGCCATACAATTTCGTGCTTGCCCAGCCGCTGCTTGAGCTGCCGATTTTCGCTTTCCAGCCGCCTCAGCTTCAGCGCATTCTCCACCGTGAGTAAAAGCTTTTCCGTGGAGATCGGCTTCTCCAGAAAATCCACTGCACCCAGCTTGGTCGCCCGTACCGCCGTTTCAATATCGCCCTGCCCTGACATCATGACCACCGGCGCGGTCACTCCCTGCGCCTTCAGTTCTTCCAGCAGCGCGAGTCCGCCCTTGCCGGGCATCACCACATCCGAAAGGATCACATCGAAGTTCTGCGCCTTCGCCAGTTCCAGCGCTTTGCCCGCGTTGTCACACACCGTAGCCTCGTGCCCGGCCAGCCGGAACGCCCGCGCCAGCGACGCCAACGTGTTCGCCTCGTCGTCCACAATCAACAGATGTGCTTTCGTCGGCAACCGTCCTCCTAAATTTCTATGCGCGCCCGGCCTCGTGCGCCGCGTCCAATCGCCTCGGCAACTCAATCACGAATGTCGTTCCTCGTCCCGGCTCACTCTGCACGCGAATGCTCCCGCCATGATCGCTTACTACCGACTGCACGATGGCCAGCCCCAGTCCGGTGCCGTTTTCCTTGCTCGTATAATAAGGAGTAAAGATTCGCTCACACTCCTCCGGCGTCAATCCCGATCCCGTATCCGCAACCTCGATCAGCACCTTACCTTCTTCGGCCCGAGTGCGCAGCGTCAGCCTTCCGCCTTGCGGCATCGCATCCATCGCGTTCAGCACAAGATTTGAAATTGCCCGGTGCAACAGCTCCGCGTCCGCCGACACCGGCTCCAGATGCGGGTCCAGCTGCGGCTCACAACTGATCTTTGCACGCCCCGTCGCTTCCAGTTGCGCCTGAAAAAGCAGCACCACGCCGCGAATCACCTCATTCACCTGCACCCGCTGTAACTGCGGTTGCGGCATCTTTGAGAACTCGCTGAATTTTCCAATAATTCCTTTCAGATTCGAGATCTCCGCCAGCAGCGTTCTCGAACTCTCCCGGAGCACTTCCTCGAACTGCTCCGGATTCTGCTGCCGCGCCCGCACCAGATTCTCCACCGTAAGCTGCAGCGGAAACAGCGGATTCTTCAATTCATGCGCCAGCCGCCGCGCCAGCTCCCGCCACGCCGCCACTCGCTCCGCTTGCACCAGCCGTTCCTTTTGCCCCAGCAACTCGGTGGTCATTCGATTGAAGGAATCTGCCAGTTGCCCAAGTTCATCTTCGCCATTCACCTCCACCCGCGCATTCCAATTTCCCGCCGCCACTTCCTGCGCCGCATGCGCCAGTTGCTCCACTGGACGCGTCACCCGCGCCGCCGCCCAACTGCTCAAAAGAATCGCCAGCAGAATTCCTCCGCCGCCCACCATCAGTGCCGCTGCGCGGATGTGCCGCATCAACTCCACATAGGTGCGCCGCGAGTTCCCGATCAGCAGAATTGCCAGCAGCGGCCGATTCTCGCCTTTGCCGGCACCCAGCAGCGGGATCGCATGAAACACTTCATCCCCAGCCCGATCCTCCGACCACGGCACCACTCCCGTCATTTCCCGACCATACTGCCGCACCGCATCGATCAGCGGCTCCAGCTTTTCCGGCGAATGCATTTTGTCTGAAGATGCACCCGGGTCGATCAGCAATTCCGCCGAGAAGCGGTCCCCCCGATTCTGATACAGCAGGGCCCGCATCCCCCCCGGCAAATCCAGTGCGGAGAGAAAGTCTTTATCCAGCCGCCGCCCGCCAATCACATAAACCGGCCGCTCTCCTACCCGCGTTGCGCCCACAGCAAACAAACCCAGCGCCGTTCCCTCCTGCAGTGCTTCCTGCTTCAGAAATGCTCCCTGATCGGCCGCGCCGGGAAAACTGCCAACCGCGCTCTCCGGATATCCAAACTTTGCCGGCCACTGTGCGGAGGAAATAATCGTCCCATCACTTCCCACAAACTCCAGAAAGTCGAGTTGACTATTCTCCGCTGTGGCTTTCGCCAACTCAAAATACGGACCCGAATCCGCCGGCGCATGATTCAAAGCCAGTGCCATGCGCTTCGCTGCCTCCGACGCCGCAATCGCCTCCACTCGCCGTGCCACATCCTCGCCCTGCCGGTTGAACTCGCGACGGAACTGCGTCACCAGCGCCGCGGTTCTTTCAGACTCACTACGTTCGAAGGCCTTTCGCGTTACTTCTGACACCAGCCATGCCACCGCCGCCACCGACAGAAAGACCGTCAGCGCGAACACGCCCAGTAGTTTGCGGCGAAACATCATTGCCTTTCTCTTCTCACCCCTACCTCATTCGGCCGCAGCAACCGCTCTACTGAATCGTTCGCATCATATCTCACCGTTCAGCACGCCGCGATACACATCATGGGTCGGATTCACCGCCGCTGCGAACTCATCCCCGGTTTTCGCTGGTGCCGTCTGCCGGACAGATTGCCGGATAAAGAACAGCCGGAACACATGCCCGAAAATAAATTCCTCCGCCAGCAGCGCCACCGCCAACGAAAACACCATTCCCGCCACCACCGCCATAAATGTCATCGCCATCTGCATACAAGTTTCCTCCTGAATGTTTTGCGAATCCGCCCGCTAACCTATATCGCAGGATGAACGCCGATCTTCATGGGAATGAAAACTAAGGACTTACGGGAGGCTGAGTGCTAGCAGGGAGTGGCCATTCGAGGTCGATGTGTCTCCACAAACACACTGCGCGCTCAGCAATGCACAGGTGCGGTCCTTCATTTCATCACGGAAGCACGGAGACACGGGGAAAACAAGAGCAAGAAAAGCAATCAAGCTAAAGATTTTCTCCGCGTCTCCGTGCCTCCGTGGTGAAAAGCCTTGTGCGGTAGTGGGCTACTTTGAAATTCATCAAGATTCATCGTACACTTCGCACGTCCCCAGCCATGGCCGCTGGCGTGACGGATCGGCTGTGGAGCGTAGAGGACTTGGTAGCCCTCTGGGAAGCATACGAACAGCGGAGGGCGGAAAGAGCGGCGCGAATGCTGAAAACAGTAGCCATATTTATGGCGCTGACCGTCACGATTACAGGACTAAAATTACTTTTCTCTCCCCACGGTTCCGACGATCAAATCATCGGAATTGTGCTCCTCGCTGCTGGTCTGACATGGTTATGGGAACGAACCGGATTTCGCGGTCTGAAATGAAAGTAGCCCACTACCGCCTTGTGTCCCCATTTGACTTCCCATTCTCCCCGCCGCTATCGTTGCCCGCATGAATGTTGTCAAAGCGACCCGCCAGTTTGAAGACTGGCTCGCCCAACGCACTCACCTCGATCAGAAAGACCTGCGCGTCAAACACGCCAACATGAAGGCGGAACTCTTTCCCTTCCTCCGCGCAACTTACTACCGCTGGGCGCAAATCTGGCCGCAGGTTTGCCCCGACCTCGCTAAGGCTCCGCACGTCCTCGCCGTCGGCGATCTCCACGTGGAGAATTTCGGCACTTGGCGCGACATCGAAGGCCGCCTCATCTGGGGTGTCAACGATTTCGACGAAGCCTGGCCCATGGCCTACACCATCGACTTGGTCCGCCTCGCCGTCAGCGCTCATCTCGCCGCCGAGGCCGGACGTCTTCCCATCAAACGCGAGGACATCTGCACCGCCATGCTCGAAGGCTATCGCGAAGGTACGCAGGCCAAAGGTTGCGCCTTTGTGCTCGGTGAAAAGCATCAATGGCTGCGCCGTATCGCCGAAGGCGAACTCCGCGATCCCGTCCACTTCTGGGCGAAGATGGACGCACTCCCCACTCTCAAAACCGCGTGCCCCATCAGCGCCATCGACGCCCTGCAGCACCTCATGCCCGCGCCCGGCATCCCGTTTCGCCTCGCCCACCGCGTTGCCGGACTCGGCAGCCTCGGCCACGCTCGCTACGTCGCCATCGCCGACTGGCATGGTGGCCGCATCGCCCGCGAAGCCAAAGCGCTTGTCCCCTCAGCCTCCTACTGGGCTCAGAGCGTTGAAGTTCAAAAGAGCGGCACTCGCAAGAACGAACACGAAGGCCCCGCCGAAATCCTTTACCAGGTCATCGTCAGCCACGCCGTGCGCTGCCCCGATCCCTTTGTCCAATTGCGCGGACGCTGGATCACTCGCCGCCTCGGTCCTCACTGCTCCCGTATCGAACTCGCTTCATTGAGCGCCCCCGATACCGAACTACGCCTGCTCCACGCCATGGGATGGGAAACCGCCAATATCCATCTCGGCACCCCATCCGCGCGCAAATTAATCCTTCGCCATCTCGCCAAACAAAAAGGGAAGTGGCTCCACCACGCCGCTGAAGCCATGCTCCAAGCCGTCCGCTCCGACTGGGAGGTATGGAAAAAGAAAGGCTACATCTAACCCAACGCGCCAGAAGCCCTCACCGCAAGGAAAGGGCACACACCGTTATGGCTTGCGGGAACTCGATGTTGCACTCGGTTTTGGGTGGCGCAGCACTTCAGCGCTGCGATAACTGCGGCAACTTTTCGAAGCAAAAAAGCCCCCGCACCCTTTCGGGCGCGGGGGCAGTTTAAACAGCTGTACTGTGCTATTTCTTTACTGTAGCGGCGAAGGAATCGGCAAACGCCTGTCCGTTCGGCGTTCCCACTCCGGTTACGTTATCCCAGCCCACATTCGTGTGCAGAGCAGCCGGGGTGTTGCACGAGTTTCCGTCAAAATCAGTGCTAGGCAAAGTTGAGCAGTCGGTCCCGAAAGAAATCACCAGCGTCGTGTCCTCTAAAGCAGCATAGTTCCATATCGCGCTGATGACCCTCGGGGGCGGCGCTCCGCCCAACACTGCACTCGCGTTATATTTATTCGTCCCCGTAAGCTCCTGAATGGAGGCGACAACATCGGTTGGCGAGCTAACCGGAACTACGTCGTTGATCGCTCCCGCTGGCAATGAATAAAGATACTGAGCGGCTTGGCCCAAGGGTACTCCCGCTTCCTCGTTGGCAATTGCCCACAGTCCGGAGAACATCGGGGTGGCAACGCTCGTGCCTCCATATACCAGCCAAACCTGTTCCGGAACCTGCCCCGGAACGCTGATTAGAATTGCCACTCCGGTGTACGGGTCCGCCAACCACGAAACATCGGGAAGCTGACGATATTTCCCAGGCAGTGCTTTCTGGAAGGCAGGCTTGGGGAAACCACCCAGGCAGTCTCCGCTGCTATCCTGGACTGCGCAGTTGCTCTGGCCTCCGCCCGCTCCACCAATAAAGCCGAAGCTAAGCGGCGGATCGAATATTTCGCCCTCTTCCGTCAGCAGAACTTGGTTGTTTCCCCAACCCGCCTGCCATGCGATCGTGTTGTCCGAATTCAACGACAGGCTCACTCCTCCCACCGCGGTTGCCCACGGCGAGTCCGCCGGAGCGCCAACAGCGGCCGGGATTCCGAAAGACGTATAGTCGCCGTCGTCGCCCGTGGCGAAGTTGGTGGAGATTCCCGAAATTGCTGCAATCTCGGAAATCAGATTTTCGTTATCCAGTTCCGACGCCGGCGTAAAGGCTTCGACTGAAGAGTAGCTGCCCGAGAACGAGTTGCCCAAGTCGTAGTTCACCGCAAAATACTCGCCTTCGTTCACATCCTGGAAGCTCGCCGAGGGCGGGACCACCAGGACGATGTTGGCGCCGGGAGCAATGGCATGCGCCCACTCCACATCGATGTTGATCTCCGGATCCTCAGCCTCGCAGTCGCTCGCCGTTGGTGTATAGATGATGCTGAAGTTCGACGAAGTCAGCAGGGGCAATCCAAACTTCGCTGAAAACGCATTTGCGTCCTTCTGAATCGTCGGCGAACCGCACCAGTCAAGGATCACTACGGTCTGTCCCGCCCCGTTGAATCCCTCACCATACAGTCCCGTCAGATTGTAGGCAGTCTGGATCGGTCCTGGCGTGTAGGCGCAACCGTCGCTAGTCAGAGTCTGAAGATTTAACAGATTGCCGCTATAGGTCCCGATTGGAAGCACACCAAGGTTGTCGGTAGAAAATGTTTCCCTCACCGTTCCGGGGAAGCAGATCGAAGAAAAGAAATTGGAAGACGTTGCGAATGGCACCGCAGCCGGTGTGCCCTTCGGAAGACTCGCCGACTGGGCCATCAGCGGATGCTCATACGTACCCGTGTCTAGTCCTGAAACCGACCTCACTAGCGGAGCTGCCGCCCCGTCCACATAAGGATCGCTGGCGTTGGCCCGGATCACCTTGGCCCCAACCTGGTAGTTGTTGAGCTGCACGTGGAACGCCGTCTCCACGTCACCCACCGTGCCCCGTGCCCTCACGTAGAAATTGTTCGGCCCAACCCTCAACACATTCAGGTTGTGCGATTCAAAAAACTGCTGCACCGTCTTCGCTTCTTCCGCAGTCGGTGCGAACCTCGTTGCAATTTGCGCCCGGTTCAGGAATTGACGGTAGTTGGCAGATGTGCGGTCATACAGTTGCCGCGCCAGCGCATCCATCTCGGCACGATTGTGCGGTTGCAGCCAGATACTCACTTCCATGGTTTTCGACGGATCTTCCGTCCCCAGATTCTTTGCCGTGGATACATAGCTGGGGGTATTGTGGGCGATGGCCTGTCCACCGGCGGCAACCGCCGGCAGTGCCGTGCAGGCGATTAGGGTCGCCACAACGACACACAGCCAGGTTGTCTGCGAACGGCGGGAACCCGCCGTTGTAAGCAATGCTTCCTTCTGGTTATTCATTTCTCCTCCTGGGATGAATTTTCCGGAAAACCTGACCGCGACAAGGACGAAGTGTCTTCAGCGCGCAGGGAAAGTCAGGGGCAATTAAAACAGTAGCAACCAGAACTGCCGGTTGCCCGCTGCGAAATCAGCATGGCCGCATACCTTGAAACCCCACAAACGGCGCGGCATCTGACCCCATTCAAGCGTGACGGCATGTTAGACCCGTTACGGGAGAACCGCAATGGGCAAAACAATTATTTTTTTCCACAGCACTCTGACGCGTGTGCAATGTTTTGCAACGTAGCTGGCAAACACCCAACGCGGGCTGGCTAAGTCATTCGGAACTCCCCTGCGTTACACTGTTTCGCCCCCATGCCGCCCACTTCCCATGATCCGAATCAACTCCTCACCCAACTCGAAGCCGCCAAAAACCGCTTCGACCCTGGCCAAGCCCTCCTTATCTCCAAACTTCTCGCGCAGCTCTCAAAGCTCCAACTCGCCGACCCTCGCCAACTCATCCGCTTCCACGAGTGCCTGCTCTTTCTCCGCGCTTTTCCCCACGCTCCGTCTCTAATCCCGCGCGTCGAGCACCTTCTCAACACCTTCCACCAGCGCATCGAGAAAATTCGCGCTCTCCGTGCCCACATGGCCTTGTTCGACGACTTCGACACTTCCGGCATCGCCGGCACCACCATGCAGGACACTCTCTCCTTCGACGCAGCGCTCTGGCTCGCGAATTGCATTCCCCGAAATGTCGAGATCGCCTGGAACGACTATTGGGACGACTACCAAGCCGAGCACTCCCGCACCAACACCTGGCCGCGTTTCATTCCGTTGCTCGAAGAAGACGCTGACGTCGAGGCCAACATCCCCTGGCTGCGCTGGCTCGACGCTGCCCGCGGCCGCCAAAACCCGCTCGCTTGGCTGCTCGAACGCTTCCAGAAACTCCCGCTCCCCGCTCGCCAACGCGCCGAACTCTATGATTCACTTCGCATCCCACTTCGCTGGAGACTCGAGAACCTGAGACTCTCCCGCACCCGCAACTGGACTCGTCCTCGCCGCTTCTACTTCCACAACGCCCCACTCCTCCAGCGCTGCGAAGTCTCTCTCCCCCGCGAGCTGTCCCAGCCCGCGCCCAAACTCGAGAAGCTCTCGCTCACCGCCGGAGAATCCGTCATGCACGCCATCCGCGAAGTCATGGCCGTCCGCTACCGCGAACTCTATGGCACTACGCTCGGCGATCCCAGTTCCGTAGTCCGCGCCAACCTCGGTCGCGGCGTAGTCATGCATTTCTGGGGATTGCCTCCCGCCCGCCGTCTCCCGCTCCGCGCCTACATCGCCGGCTACACCCTCAAGAATGGCGTCCCCATCAACTACATCGAAGCCATCGGACTCTGTGAATGGATCGAGGTCGGCTTCAACACTTTCTACACTTATCGCCAGGGAGAAACCGCCTGGATCTACGCCCAGGCCCTGCGCTGTCTCCACGTTCTGACCGCTGCCCAATGTATTTCGATTTATCCCTATCAGATTGGCCAGAACAACGACGAAGCCATCGACTCCGGCGCCTTCTGGTTCTACCGCAAACTGGGTTTCCGCTCCGGCCGCCCCGATCTGCAGAAGTTGTGTGAAGAGGAAGAAGAAAAGATCGCCGCCAACCCGCAATATCGCACCCCGCCCCGCACCCTGAAGCGCCTCGCCGAGGCCCACATGTTCTATGAGCTGAGCGGACCGGTGAATCGGGCTTTCGCGAGCCGTCATGGCAATCAGCCGCGGAGCGGCGCAAGAATGCAGCCCACGGCGCAAGCCGTGGGTGGACCATCGCCGAACGAGCCAGCCCCGAAGGGGCGAAAGAACAATCCCGGCCCCTGGGACACCTTCTCCACCCGCGACCTCGCCCTGCACATCACCCGCCGCATGTCGCGAGAATTCGACGGTGACAGCCACAAAATCCGTCAAGCCTTCACCGCCGCCGTAACCCGCGCACTAAACCTCAACCCCGCCCGCTGGACTCCAGGTCAGCGGCAAGCGCTTGAAAACTGGTCGCTCTTCCTGGCTCTAATCCCCGACCTACCCCGCTGGACGCCCAACGAAAAGCATCGCCTGATCAAAATCATCCGCGCCAAATCCGCCCCCAATGAAATGTCCTACCTCCGCCAATCCCAGCACCACCCCCGCCTGCGAGCCGAACTCCTGCGCCTGGGCTCAAACCCGAATCAGCTCGCGTAGGGAGCCACCTCGGCTGTCCTAACTAGGGCTTGCCCTGGCGAACCTAGCGAGCCGAAGGCGCGAAGCCCGCCAGCCACGCAATGGTGCGTAGTGCGTTTTGCCGTGCTACAATCCGGCGTCCCAAGCTGGAGACTGCGTCAGAAGTCGACGACGGTGTTAGGGAGTGGGGCCGAACCATTTGCACTGAGTCAGACAACATCTGCTCGTTCACGAGTCCCCGGGGACGCACTCAACTTAGGAGGATTCCATTATGCAGGTGCTGCAAATTATCAATCAACCCGGCCCCTTACCGCTCAAAGCATCGTTCACCGCTCCTTTGGATGGGCCCGCGCTCCTGGTCGTGACCAGCAGCCTCTGGTCAACCGTCAGCAACTCGCCGCTGCAACTGTATGTCTCCCTGGATGGAACTCAAATCGCGACCGGACAGACGTTCTCCAACGCGCCCACCACTCACCGGGTGCTGCCGACGCTGTTCATCGGCTTTGCTCTGACTTTTGGTCAGCACACACTCACGTTGACTCTGGGAGGCTCCGGTGTAACTTCCGATCAGAACGACTTCTTCAACGCGAGCATTTTGTATTGAAACTCGATGTTGCACTCGATTTTGAGTGGTCTGCACCTGATTTTGAGTGGCGCAGCGCTGAAGTGCTGCGGTAATAGCGCCCCATTCTTGTCTCTCTGTTGCTTGCAGAGACACAGTGGGAGTTCGAATCCGCCAATGCTAAAGTCTTGCGTGTCACCCATCCATGCCCGCGCCCATCCTCCTCTACGACGGCGTCTGCGGACTTTGCAACCGCCTTGTCCAATTCATGCTCCGCCGTGACCGCCAAGCCATCTTTCGTTTCGCATCGCTGCAAAGCGCTCTCGCCGCCCGCATCCTCGCCCGCCACGGCGCCAACCCAGTCGATCTCGACACGGTCTATGTCGTCCTTGACCACGACCCTGCTAAAGACAACCCCAACCACGATGCAACGCAGGATGATTCAACCCAAGCCCGCCAACCGGACGAGCGTCTACTCTCCCGCTCCGACGCTGTCCTCTTCATCCTGCATCAACTCGGAGGCTTCTGCCGCTTCCTCGCATTCCTCCTGCAACTCCTGCCAAACTCCTTCCGTGACTGGGCCTACAACGCCATCGCCCGCCACCGTTACCGCATCTTCGGCCGCTCCGAAACCTGCATTCTCCCTACCGCGAAGAATCGCAGCCGCTTCCTCGACTTGTAGTTCTCCTGCAAATGTTCTGCTGCAAATCCCGAGGCGTGCTCTCCGCGAATGTGCTGGCCAGCCAGGTTTTGGTATAGTCGCCTCTACTCTGGAAAGGATTGCTAATGAACCTCTCACGCATCGCTCTCGCAACCCTTGGAGGTTTCGCCGCATATTTCGTCCTCGGGGGTCTTGCATTCGGCCTGTTTCCATCGTTGAAGAATGAATTCCTCAAGTACCCGGCCGTGTATCGCTCCCAGCAAGGACAGATGAGCCACATGCCGGGCGGAATGACCGCCATGTTTGTGTCGATGGTGGCGCTTGCAGTGATTTACGCAATGCTATACCAAGGCGGCTCCGGCCTCGCCGAAGGTGCGCGCCTGGGTGCCATCTTCGGTGCCTTGATCGGAGTTTTCGCGGTTGGCTCTTTTGTGGTGCACAACTACGTCAACCTGAATATAGGACTGAACCTCACCCTCCAACAAGCCACCGCCTACTTCATCGAGTGGACGGTTACCGGCATCGTGATCGGCCTCATTTATCGCCCTGCCGCGCCTCACTAACCGATTCAGCCAGGTTTTCCGTCGCACGACGACAAATGGGAACAGGCACTGGGGTGGTGGGCGCTGCAAATTTTCCGTGAACAGATCCGCTCGCCGCTCGGAGACTCAGGTTACCGCGCCGAAGATTCCCATCCATTTTGACAGCCTCGCCCGCTCCGTTCGATATCGAACATTCACCTGATGCAAAAGCCTCTATAGTTTCGACTGGGCCGACGCAAGCGCCGCGTGGGCCATCGATGGCCACGAAGAAAGAACCTCGTTGTCCTTATTGCGTGATCGAAAAGGCGTTCTACCCCATGACCGTTCTCGCCAACGGCCGGATGATCTGCAAGAACTGCGGCCACATCGTTTTTCCGAACGATCCTGCTTTCCGCTGTCCCTGCTCGAAGTGTCTGGAAGTTGAGTTGTCTCCCCGAGTCCGCCGCATACGCCGCCGCTAAATTGCGACCCGGTCACTGCTCACAACGGCGCGACCGGCCTCGCGTCTATCGCCGCCGCCGCCGCGTTCCGGCTCTGCGTTTCTCCTTTTCCGCCGAAGCCAATCGCCACGCCACCCGCAGCAAATCCCGCATGGCATCGGGATGCACTCGCGACAGCCGCACCAACACCCACTCGTAATTAAGGTAGTGATCGGTGATGAAGTAAATCTTCGGATCGGCTGCCATCAGCTCGGCGCGTTGCTCAAAATCCATTCGAACCACCAGCGCGTCCCCATCCTGATGCACCCGCGCCACCAGCGCGCCGCCCACCTTGAACGCCGGCGTACCGTAGGACGTGCTTTCTTCCACGTTATCGAGAGCCAACGCCATCTGGCGCACGGTTTCGAAAGTCACCGCCATAGTCGCGACCGGTTTGCTTCAAGCGCAGCCCGAGAAGTATAGCGCGCGATGAACTTTCATGATCGAACTCATCGCCACTCCCGACGCACGCGGCAGCCTCAATTTAAGATGGTGCCGACAGCAGAGCTCGGGAAAGTAGCTTGCCCCTCGCTAAGAAACCAGGAACGAAATGGAGATTGAGTATGGCAACGAAAGAAATCAAGGTACAGCGCTTCAGCGGACTTATTCCAGGAGTTTCCATGATGTCGTGGCTGCGTTCGAAGCGGCGATCGGGCATCCGGAAATGAACGCGTTCGGCAAGAATCTCGTCGCCGCCAAAACCTTTGCCGAAGTGGAAAAAATCGTCCGCGCCGCGACTGGCCCCACCGCCGCCCGCCCGTCAAAAAACGCGACGGACGAGGCAGCCTCAAGTTAAAATAGTTCCGACAATAGAGCCAGGGCAACGTGCGCCGGCCCCCCGCTAGACTATTTCTCGCTAAGCTCTAACCTTTGTGGGCGCTTTCCTGCCAGATTTCTCTCCTGCAGACTACGCATCAATCGCTCATCCTCCGCGATCAGCTTCGGGCTTCGTCTTTCGCCACTTTGGATTTCAAGCAGCCTTTGCATCAAATCGGCGAGATTTTCCATAAGCTTCCTCCAATGCTGGCCACGGCTGGTTGGTTGGCAGACATAGTAAGCGGCATCCCAAGCGCAAGCTGGTCAAAATTGATCAGGTACTGAATATTGATCAGGTGCTGAATTAAGACCCCACCTATCCCGGTGGGGGCTTGAGCCCGTCGAAGGGACCTGTGCAACCCGCCTCCGGCTGCTCGACTGATATACCCGCCTCTGCGCATGAACCTTGACTGATCGAGCTCACCGCCCACCCGCCCGTCGAAAACCGCGACGGCCGGGCCAGCCTCAAGTTAAGATAGTGCCGGCGATAGAACCAGGCGGAGGTGGCCAGCCTCCGCCCTTAGCCAGCCAGATAAGCCGTTGAGCACCAAGCGCGGTGCAATTTGCGAAAAGGTTGGATGATATTTGTATTGCTGGTTGTCGCGGCGGTTTTGGTGCCTGCACGTGCACGAGCACAGTGGAAGACACCATGGACCTACGAAGGGGAAAAACATTGGAGTGAGCTGGATCCGGACTACGCTCCCTGCAATGTCGGCAAGGAACAGTCTCCGATCGACATTCGGAATGCGGAGAAAGCCGAACTCCCCGCCCTGCGATTCGATTCCAAAAGCGGCCCGCTCAAATATTTAATTAACAACGGACACACCATCCGAGTGAACTACCACGACGCTCCGGGAAGCGGAAACTTTCTGATCGTGGGAGACAAGCGCTATCAACTCACTCAATTCCACTTTCACCGTCCCAGCGAAGAATACATTCACGGTAAGCCATACGATATGGTGGTCCACTTGATGTACCAAGCCAGCGACGGGAAGGTTGCGGGCGTGGCAGTTCTTCTCAAGGCGGGTAGAGCGAACGCCACAATTCAGCAAATTTGGGCACATATGCCACAGACGGAGAGCAAGGTGTTGACTGATTTTTCGCATGAAGAGCAGGAGATTGCCGGAGTCGAAGTTAATCCCGCCGGCCTGTTGCCCCGCGACACCGCCTATTTCACCTACATGGGGTCGCTCACAGCTCCGCCCTGCACAGAGGGTGTCCTGTGGTTTGTGCTAAAGACTCCTGTGGAGATCTCGGCAGAGGAGATCAGCGCGTTCGCCAAGCTTTATCCGCACGACGTCCGGTCCCCCCAGCCGCTCAACGGACGCGTCGTGAAGGAGAGTCAGTAACGCAGACTAGCCCCCCGTTGCATCCTTACATCCTTACTACGGGACGTCATTCCGATTCGGGCGCCGAGCTAAACGTTACGCCGAGTGCCGCTCTTTGAATTCCTCAATCTTTACCTTTGCCTTTTCTTTCGTGTCATCCACAGACTGGCTGACGTTCTGCCGCCTCTCGGCGGCCTTCTCGGAAGCGGCCTGCTCGTGCGATTCGTGGATCTGCTTCGCGGCGTTCTTGGCATTGCCCCAGGTTTCCTGCACCGCACCTTTGGTTTGATTGACCACACCTTTGTTGGCTAGCTTTTTGCTGCCAACACTTTCTCCAACGCTCCGCTCCACTTTGCCCACTGCCTGATCGATCTTGCCAGCCACTTGATCCTTGTTCATAAGTTTCTCCTAATTTTGTATAGTTGCGCTTGAGGTCATCCAGTCTCTCGATCCTACGCGCCCATCTCGCGCAAGCCATCGGGAGAACAGGGTAGACCGCCTGAATTTGAACAGCAGCCTTCTCCTGCGGTACATCGTCGCGTAGCAGTTCCGAGTTACGCCCGCTTGCGTTTTTTCGCTGCCTTCTTTCCCGCGGCGCGTGGTTTCTTGCGAGCTACGGCAGCGGTCTTTTTCTTTTTCTTCTTCTTGCTTACAGCTTTGACTGGAGGCAGCAATTCCACCTTAGGCTGTTTTGCCGTGCGATGGTGGCCATGCTGCAGCGGCTGAATGCGCGCTGCTTCTGCTTCCGTTCGGAGCTGAGTGTCAGTAGCTTTTTGCCGCTCTTCATCCAGGTATTCTGCAATCGTCTGAGTTGACATGGCTGCAAGTGTGGCAGAACGGTCTCGTCCAATCTGTGCTGTTTTGGCCACTCCGTGACAATTCATGAGCACCACGAGGGACGTCATTCCGGATCGGGTCGAAAGCCCGCGAGAGCCTGCTTAGATTTGCGCTGTCATAGCGGACCGACCGATGGCGGGATGGCTCGCCTTTTGTGCGCCACCACTGCCGACGTCGGGCTCACTGGTTGGGCAATCCGGTCGTAATGATCTCCTGCCCTGTCACCCCTAGCTCTCCCGCCCTTTTAGAATCTCAGGTTTAGCGGGATTTTGCGATTTAATCTCCGGGCTGCAATCAGTTAGGGGCAAAATCTTGAGCGCCAATGAGTTAGTAGGCCAGAATGCACTTTTGTGTGAGCTTTGCTCCCCGTATTTGAGGTTGCGATAGGCCCGCTGGAATCATCCGCGATTGATGCTGTGGATGGCAAGGTTAGATGTCACAGTCTGCGCAAGTCGAAGTTAAGGGCAGAGGGATGTCATTCCGAACCGGGCTGAAAGCCCGGTGAGGAACCTGCTGTTCTCTGCGGATGAACCTTAAGGATTGAGCCCAGCGCCACCTGCCCGCCGAAAACCGCGAGGGATCGAGACAGCGAGCCCCATGGGCAGATCTCCATGCGTTGCGCAATGAATAAGTAGGTCTCACGAAGGGATCTCATCCGACGAGAGACTCATAGCGAAATAACTCGCGCCAGCCTGAGGCCCGCGATAAACTTCCGGCATGGAAACCTATCTCGGAAGCTCACCCGCGATGACGAGGGTTGTGGAACTGGTCAAGCGAACGGCCAACAGTAAACACCCGGTCATGCTGACTGGGGAGGAAGGAACCCCAAAAAACGAGATCGCCGAACTCATCCACACGTTAAGCGGCAGAAAGGGATTTCTTGTCACCGTTAACCTCGGCGGTATTCCTAGTGGACTAGGGGCTTCGACACTTTTAGGTCACGCGCGAGGGGCGTTCACCGGGGCCATAGCAAACCAGGAAGGGCTGGTAGCCAAAGCCGACCATGGCACGTTGCTCGTTGAGCAGATCGAAACCGCTTCGGCGGAGGTTCAGTCAGCGCTGCTTAGCCTCGTGCGAGAAGGCTGTGTCACGCCGATTGGCAGCAACGTTTCCCAACCAGTTGACGTGCGCATTGTAACCGCCACGAGTGTGTCTTCCTTCTTGAATATTAGGATGCTCCGACAGGAACTGATGTACCGGCTGAACATTGTTTCAGTCAACGTTCCCCCGCTAAGGGAACGCGCAGAGGACATCCCCGAACTCGCGGCCAGATTCCTCGGCCAGCTCGGCGGTCCATCACTGTCCTCGGACGCTGTTGCAGTCCTGAAAAGTCGTCCCTACCCTGGGAATGATCGTGAGTTGTATTCCATACTGGAGCGTGCCGTTGTTCTTTCCGACGGGCAAAAGATTGAAGCGAAAGACCTCCCCCCTGTCTTTTCAAAATGGGAGTCGACCGAAGAAGAAGGGGCTGCGACCATTCGCCGGGAACTCGCCGCGACTCGTGCCGAGCTCGCCAATCTGGAAAGCTCAAGCATCAGAGCGACCCCAATCTGGGAGGGACGTCGATTCAAAGCTGAGGACGACTACTGCTTCATCCTCATGCCTTTTGCAGAGGTGCGTGACCTGCAGAGCGTCTACGTGAATCATGTAAAGAAGGTCGTGGAGGAGCGCTGCAAGCTACGCTGCGAACGGGCCGATGACATAACATTAGCGGAGTGATGCAATCGGTATGGGAGAGCGTCAACCGGGCACGACTTATCATCGCAGATATGACCGAAAGAAATCCGAACGTATTCTATGAGCTAGGGATAGCACACACACTAGGAAAACCCGTGATAATGATCACCCAATCAATGGACTATGTCCCGTTCGACCTGAAGCACCTCCGATGCATCGTGTACGATTACAAGCCCGGGACAATCTCCCGTTTCGAACAGGTTCTGGAAAAGACGGTGCGCCGGGTGTTGGAAAGCACCCCGGAGTAGCCTGCGGCCGCGATCCGCTTTCGTACGGAAAGCTAAAATAGTGTTTGCGATTGAATCGGCTCCTCCGCCTTTACACCCCCACCCCCCGCCTGTTATCCTCACTACTGTCACAACGATAAATCGAAACTAGAACAGGAGTGCACCAGGTTAGTGCTAGCCAGAGAGCAAAAGAAATCCGTCATCGACCAGTATCAGACGCACGCGACTGACACGGGGAGTCCCGAGGTTCAGATCGCCATCATCAGTGAACGCATTGGCCAACTGACGGACCACTTCA
>Ga0182015_10002635_pt1 | contig 21303 bp, 16 predicted proteins | sample 712P3MmetaG_FD_120478 | JGI IMG/M metagenome (GOLD analysis project Ga0182015, IMG submission 120478) | Permafrost microbial communities from Stordalen Mire, Sweden - 712P3M metaG | ecosystem: Environmental > Terrestrial > Soil > Wetlands > Permafrost | place: Sweden: Stordalen | collected...
GTGCCCGCCGGATGGTCTACAGTCATCAGCGCCAGGTAGTCGTAGTAATACGTTTCCCAAAGCTCGCCGGTGATGCGCAAATCGTAAAAGCCGTCATGCGCAACCAGTTCGTCTGCCCCGATTTTGTACCATTCTTGCGTCGCGGCAATACGCGCGCTCCCGGTATTGTTGATGCGCAAGCCCAGTGCTGAGCTCCACGGCACGGCATCTTTCACAAAGCGCATCCTGTGGCCGTCAAACGCGAATAGAAATGGGCAGGAGCCTTTGAGTCGTTGCTCGGTCACTACCTGCTGATCGGCTTTCATATCAAACTCGGCGCGCATGGAGCCGTTCGGCCACAGAATTCGCGCCACGTCGACGCCGGTTTGCTCGCCCAAGCCAAAATGCAGTTGTGGTCCCGTGATGGGCTGTTTTTGCACCAGCAGGCCCGAGCGAATTTCCATCTCGCCGCCAACTCCAAATGGATTGATGCGCTGGTCCCCTGTGGCTTGGTGCGCGCGCGGCCGAATGGTCTGCCAATGATAATTTCGCGTTCCGCGATTCAATCCGCGAATGGCCTGGCCATCCGCCGTGAGGCCGAGCATATCCAGGCGCCCGTTCTCATCTATATCCGCAACGTCAAAAACCAGCGGAGGGCCGAGCGGCTTGGGCAGCAACGACAATTTTCCATTTCGATCCGCCAGCCAGACCAGCGCGCCAGGTTTAGATTTTGGGGCATCCGCTGAAGTGTGGGCTAGAAACAAATCGAATGCGCCATTGTTATCGAGGTCCGCAACGCGGAGACGAACTTCGCCGGCCAGATTGTTCGCGGGATCGGGCACTTGCGCGATGACCGCGGAATCCCAATTTTCAGCATCTGTTTTCACGAATAACCGGATAATATTGCCGTCTTCCTGCACCGCCAACAAATCCAGAACCCCGTTGTTGCCGGCATCAGCAACGTTGATGGTTTTTATGTGCGGCAAGTTGCCGGGCAACGCTTGCTCGTGAAATTTCCCACCGCGATCGTTCATGAACACGTGCAACTGGCCCGCGCCGTCAATGATGGCGGCATCCGGACTTCCGTCGCCGTTGAAATCGGCCCAGGCGAATCCGCGAATACCCAAAACGCCGGCAAACGGATGAATGGCGGTAAAGGTGCCATCGCCGTTATTGCGCAAAACCACCGGCAGTCCTTCTTTCGCGCCCATTACGATGTCCAGATCGCCGTCCGCTTCGATATCTACCGCCCACGCACCCGTGTACGGAGCGTTGAGAAGCGTGGCGGGCAATTTCGTATGCGCCGTTACGTCTGTGAATTTGTCAGGACTGTCCTGGCGCCACAACCGGACCCCACCGGCACCCGCGAGCACGAGGTCGGTCTTGAAATCGTAATTGAAATCGATGGGTAGAACGCCATCGGGGAGGGGCGGTTCGTTCGCCGCACCGCCTGGAAAATTTAATTTCGCGCCCGACGCCAGTCGCACTTCCTGGGCGTTCGCAGTAACGATGGTGGGCGCGGCTTCGCTGCTGAGGCTTACGGCTCCGATCCAGTTCCAGCGCACGTGATCGTCTTTCAGCGGCGGCTGCGACTCGAAGATCAATGCCGTATCGGCATCCGCCGGCATAAACACGGGCGATTCCAATTTCAGAAAATGCGTGAACGGCTCGGCCTCTTCCCCTGCTTGAGCTTTTATGACCGCGAGGCTTTGGCGGTAGCCGGCATCGCGCATCAGCACGTTCCGTAGAAACGCCGTTCGCGTCGCGGCCGCGCGGCTATCCTGGCCGGCGACGGCGGCCTGCAAAAGGTTCAATTGCTGTTTCGCTTCGGGTGGCCATTCCGCAGATTGCTTTTCGACGCGCTCCACCGTGGCCGCAAGCGTTGCGGCGTCACCACGCTTCCCCGCGATGCGGCTCAACTCCAGCAACGCCGCCACATTATTGGGCTGCACCGACAGAATCTTCTCCATCAACTTCTGAAAGTCCGCGGCGCTGTTTTCGTCGCCCTGGCGTTCCACTTCTTCGGCGAGCTGATAAGTCGCGCGCAGGTTCTGGGGATTCAACTCCACAGCTTTGCGCCAGTCCGCGATAGCCTCCGCGGATTTCCCGCGATTACTCTCCAGAAGACCCAGCAGGTAATAAATGTGATCGTTTTGCGGAGCCAGTTCGCGTGCCTTATCCAGTCTTTGCGCGGCAGCATCGAAGTTTCTTTGCCGCAATGCCAGGATGCCCCAGTCCGCCCAACCGGCGGGCTCGCCGGCAACAATCTTGGTGGCTTCTCCCAGTTTGTTTTCGGCGCGAACGTCGTCGCCTACCTGCAACGCCGCCAGCCCGGTATAAAAAGTCGAGACATATGCGAGATATTCTTTGGAAGTTTTACTGGGCAGCTTGTTGCGGCCGCAAGCATAAGTAAGCGAAATCGCCGCGCCGCACACAAAAAGCAGCAGGCCCACGGCAGCGTGCGTTTTTTCCGCTGCCATTTGCCGCTTTTTGTAATTCCGCTTGGCCGCCACCGCCTTGAACCACAAAAAGCCTACGCCCGCGAACGGCAGTAAATACAACAGCAAATCCCACCGGCCGAATCCCGCCGGCGTCGCTTCCACGCTGGCGCTGGCTTCGCCTTCACCCTGCGAGCTGTGCACGATCAGCCGCGCGCGAAAAAAATCCTGCTTGTCGAAGTTCACCGCGGTTTTGTACTCCACCTGCCCGCGCAGATTTTCCCTTTGCGTGGGATAAATCACTTCGGCAAGCCGGCCGTTCACCGGCTGTATGCCCAGATCGATTTTCAGGTCGCCAGGAATCGCACCACCAGGCGGCGCATCAACCATTACGAAAAATGTGCCCAGGCCGATGTCGGGGTGGGTCCAGAGCGAAACAACACAGGGGCCCACACGTTGATCGACGATAATGGGAAAGGGCGGCCCATTGTGCGCGCAAGAAAAAGGCGCACACGCCAGCACCAGCGCAATCGCCCAAGACAAAGCGGCCGCACGCACGAATCCCACAGCTATCCTTGCAATTCCCGCGGCTGTCAACCAATCCGCCATTTCGCTTCTGTTGTGCCTCATCCGCCCATCAACATCGCCCGCATCTCCATGGGTTGAAACATCAGCCACATGGAGGCGAGCCATAAAATCACGCTAACCGACGCCCACGGCGCGAAGGCACCCATCACTTTCCGCGGCGAATCTTCTTCCGCCAGGCGAAAAGCCACCAGCAAAGACCCGGCCAGCCCCAGCAGCAAAAATCCTATCTCTATCGGCTGAATAAATCGCGAAGGTATCCCGCTCAGTCTCCACGCCGGCAAACCTAAAATCGGCCAGCCCACACTGGCCAGCGCGTTTTGCGTCACCGGAATGAAAGTATAAAGCCCGCTGAAGAAATGAAATGCATAATGCGCCAGCCACATGCCAAAACCGAGCGGCACCAGCGCGTATGAATATCGCACCGCCAGCGGCAGCAGCCCGCGGCCGCTTCCACTCCACAATTTCGTGAGCCAGGCCGCGAGTCCCAGTAACACCAACGGCTCAATAATCAGAAAAAATACGAAGATCACCGCGAGCACCGGAGCTTCGCCATTTACATGCAGCAAGCCTCCCAGCCAGTTCTCCACCGCGTACACCGGGCTGACCATGCCGAAAGCATTCAGTAGCGCGCCAAAGCTGAACACCATGATCAGCGCGGCAATATCCTTGCGGCGCGAAAACACGCCTATTCCCGAGCGCATCGGATCGACCATTAATTCCGAAGCCGGCACCCGGCTGAGGACCCCGACGTTGTCGTGGGGGCAGGCATGCACGCAATCTAGGCAAAAGGTGCAATCCATGTTGCCCACTTTGAGCGGTTGGAAAAGTGCCAATTCGCAACCGCGTTGCAGCACGACAAAATCATAGGCGGACGATCCTCGTCGCGCCGGAGCGCGGCGGCCGCGAATGCAGTCTTTCGTGCCACAGCGGGCACACACATCCAGGTCACGCACCTTTACTTCCAGCGGAGAAACCGTGGACGCCAAAAAGTTGAATTGCCCAATGGGGCAAACAAATTTGCAAAAGGTAGCGTGCTTGAAGACGCCATCGATGACCAGCGCAGCCAGAAAATATCCAATGATCAGCCAGGTAGTCCACCACGGTGAATTCCACAGGCCAAATAGCTCATAAACGAAGAGAATCGCCACAAACAGCGTGATAGAGACCCATTTGTTGCGCAGCGCACGCGGCCAGTTCATCCATGGCTTGAAAAATCGCCTTGCGGCATTACGCACCAGCATAAAGGGACAAGCCAGGCAGAAAAAATTGCCGGCGCACAGCAGCACCAGCACCAATGCGCCGCGAAAATGAATCCACGTCAGCACCGTCGCCAGATTTTTGGGCGCCAGCGCCGGGCCGAAAAGGCCCTGGAGAATCATCGCCACGCTGACGAGCAGCAGCGGAATCTGCAAGAACGTGCGCGAATGTCGCCATTGCAGAAAGCGGCCCACGCCCGGCACTCGTAGCAAATCAAATTCGGCAGGAATTGAACTGGTTACGGGCGCATTGGTGGAGGAGGTAGACAACTTGCTCAGTTCGCCGGGGTGACTACTTACCGCAGCTTGCACCGAAATCTGATCGCTGCCGCGATCCTAAACGGCACTCGCGTTTACAAGGCTCTCGTGGTGATGCAGCGAACAAGTGCACGCCGCCTGCTCTTCACCGACAGGCGGGAACATGTGGTAATACATGCCAACTACCATGGGGATGAAAACCACAGAATTGTAGAAAAGATGGAGTTCTACACGCGGAATCACCAACTGCAGGATGCTGACCGGCACAGGCTTGCCCCAGAAATTGTGATGCATGGTGGCCTGCGTGATCAGCAGCAGGTGTTCAAAGTGGTGCCAGAACTGGATGACCAGCGCGATCGTCCACCACTTGCGCGAAGTTCCCGTGAACCCTTTGCGCAAAACCCAAATGCCAATCAGCATCACCAGCGCGTAAGAATAATGAAGCACTTCCGATTTGATCAGCCACGGATACCACAGTCCCAGAATCCCTCCCGCTTTCACCGGCGGCCAACCCATCACGTAAATTTGATAAGCCTGCACCAGGTGCTCGCCCCAATGACCCAACACAATGGCCATAAAAACGAGCAGCGCAGGCTTGTGCCATTTCGAGTTCAATTTGTCGTACAGCGAATCACCTGAAACGTTGGCGTGCGTGCGGGTGATCGCCGGGGATGAAGCCGCCATAAACTCCCTCTTCAGATTGAAAACGCGCAACTTGCAGGATTCCATACGATCCCATGCAGGGTCTTTGAGGGTCAATAGTAGTTTTGTATTATTGCGCGCCGGTGCCTCGGGTCACTGTGTGCCTCTTGCACCGTTATTGGTTGCTCTGGGGGCGCTTTTAAGCACTGAAGAGCAAAGGGACGTTCATACTCAGCTGCAAATCTGGGCCAACGTCTCTCCTTCGGCGCTAACGGCCATTCCATCTACAAGAAATCCGACTCGCCTCTGCACGATTCTACCGAAATATTCTTGGCGCTCGTCCGTTAGAATCAACCGTGTGCCGGCCCGCATCCTACGTAGGAGGGATCCATGGCAGCTAGTGCTCGAAGAAAATCCGGTGGCCGCAAATATGGGAAAGCCGCCGGCAAGAGTGTCAAGAGTGCAATGCACCGAGAAAAGCGCGGGACGCTGAAATCCGGAAAAGGCGGTAGAGGTGGCACGGTTAAGAGCCGGAAGCAGGCCATCGCTATCGGTCTCTCGGAAGCGCGGAAAAAGGGCGCTAAAGTTCCAAAGAAAAAATCCAGTTAGTTTTGTCCGTAAATGGCCCACGATCGGCCCGCACCGAAAAAGTAGAGAGAGTCACGACGCCGCTTGATCCCATCGAGCGGCTTCGTTTTTGTTGCCGAGTCAGGATCCTCTAAGCTAAATCCAAAGTAACGCTCGCCAATTCTCCTCACCACGGCATCGTGCTAAACTCCGCGCGCTCGCGTCCACTTGGAAACCATTCCATCGTGTAACGGTCCGGAGATTTCATGAACCATCTTTTCATCGCATTTCTTGCGCTACTGCAAACCCTCGCCACTGCCACGCCCACGAATTCAACCGCTCCTGACGTGCCCGAGCCCGGCTCCGCAGAAGCCATCGCTGCCGCCACCACTGATCCGCATTTCATTTCGCCCTGGGTTTCTTACCTGCCGCAGTCATCGACCGCCATGTCCCCGCTGAAATTTCTGGGCCGGATTCCCGGAGCTCCCGGCGAATTTGTGGACTCCGGCAAAGCGTACGCCTACTGCCGCGCGCTGGCCTCTTCTTCTCCGCGGGTGAAAGTCTTCACCATCGGACGCAGCGAAGAGGGCCGCGACATCATCCTGCTGGCCATCTCGGATGAAGCGGGCATCCGCGATCTCGATCGCCTGAAGGCCGCGACCGCTTCGCTGGCCGATCCGCGCCGCACCGACCAGGCTGCCGCTGAAAAAATTATCGCCACGGCGCGGCCCGTCTATTATTTCAATGCCGCGCTACACTCCGACGAAACCGGCTCGACGGAGGCGATGCTCGAGCTGGCCTATCGCCTTGCCGCTTCCGAGCAGCCCATGATTCAAGGCATTCGCAGCAAACTTGTGGTGCTCATCAACCCGGTTTCCAATCCCGATGGCCGCGACAAAGTCGTGGAATGGTTTTATCGCTACCTAAAAGGAAAAACGGATCGCGCCACCATGCCGCGGATGTCTCCGCCCTACTGGTCCAAGTACGCCTTCGTAGACATCAACCGCGACACCCACCAGCAAACCCACGAAACCACCAAAGCCGTTCATCGCATGTTTCACGACTGGCATCCCACCGTGGTTCACGATTTGCACGAAGGTTCCCCGTTCATGATGACCTGGAACGGCACGGGACCTTACAACCCCAACATCGATCCCATTACCTACAGCGAATTTCTGGAGATGAGTTTTCACGAAGTACAAACGATGACCGCCATGGGCATGCCTGGTGTTTCGACGTGGAATTTTGGCGAAGCCTTCAGTCATCTTTATCTCGATTCCGTGGCCATGAATCACAACAGCATCGGCCGCGGTTACGAAACATGGGGAAATGGCACCGCGGAAACCTTGCATCGCACCGTGCCGAAGAGCGCTTTGACCATGGAGTGGTATCGCCCGGTGCCTCCGCCTTCCGCCGACGTGGTTTGGTCGTCGCGCGACAATCTGAATTACCAGGAGACCGGCTCGCTCGTGGTGCTGGACTACGCGGCGCGCAACTCGAAAGAGCTTCTGCGCAATTTTTATCGCAAGGGTTGGGACTCGTGGCGCAAAGGGCTCGACCAAGCCCCCTACGCATTCATCATTCCGGAAGATCAGGGCGACAAGACCCGCGTGGCCCAAATGGTTGGACGGCTCCTGGCGCAGCGCATTGAAGTGAGCCGCGCACAAACTTCCCTGACCCTCAAGGAAGGAAATTATCCTGCCGGCTCCTATGTGGTGCGGCTAGATCAGCCCTACCGCAACTACGCTCTCGATTTGCTTACCGCACAGAATTTTCCCAAGGGTGGCGGCCAACCCTACGATGACGTTTCCTGGGAATTGCCCGCGCACTACCACCTTTCGGCGATTCCCACGGCGGACGCGTCGATTCGTAACGTCGCACTTACGCCGCTGAAAGAGGAACCGCATCCCTCGGGAAATATTTCCGGCTCAGGGCCGGTCTTTTTATTAAAAGACACCGGTCAGGAAGGCCTGTTTGCGGCGCGCTACCGGCTGGCCAAGTTCAACGTGGAAATTGCGGAGAAAACTTTTCGCGTTGGCGACAGCGATTTCCCTGCCGGCTCCTGGATCATCAATTCGCAGGATGGCCTGGGGCCCGCTCTTCGCGACACCGCCAGCGAACTGGGACTCGACTTTGTCAGTGTGGCTGGGCCGCCGGATGTTGCGCGGCACGCCACAAAAGTTCCACGCGTGGGCGTGTGGGTGCCGTGGGCTGACACCGATTCCATCGGCTGGATTCGCTATTCACTGGACCAGCGCAACATTCCCTACACCTATGTGCGCGATGAAGACATTCGCGCGGGAATGCTTCGCGATATCGATGTGCTGATTTATGGCCACGTCGATCTGGAGTTGGCCGAACAAATCCAGGGACTACCGAAGCGCTGGAGCCCCATGCCGTTCAAGAAAACTCCGCAGACGCCCAGTTTTGGCACGCCCGCTGAATCCGATGACATCACCGGAGGAATTGGCTGGGCCGGGCTGGCCAGGCTACAGTCCTTTGTGGATGACGGAGGTTTGCTGGTGACTCTTGGCAGCGGCTCGATGCTGGCGCTCGAGGGAGGAATCGTTCGCGGCGTGCGGCGCGTGTCTGGCGGAGTGCCGCGCAGCAGCCAGGGCGGCGGCTCCGACGCTGCTGCCGCGGCTATGGAAGCCGTGACGCGCACACCGGGAGCGCACGTTCGCGCCACGTTTGCGCGTCCAGATCATCCGCTGGCTTACGGGTATCCCGTCAAGACCACGTTGTTTCGCCAGAATTTTCCTCTGTACGACGCGCCGCGAAGTTGGCTACGCATGGCGTATTGCACTACGTGCCTCGACGGTCCGATCGATCGCGGTCCCATCGTTGTGGAATGGGGCGACCCTGACGGCGCGCCTCTGCTGGTGAGTGGTCAGGTGTGGGGCGAAGCGGGGTTGGTCGGGCGACCCGCAGTTTTGGATATGGTTTCCGGCAAAGGCCATGTGGTCATTTTCAACTTCAATCCGTTTCACCGCGATTTAAATCGTGGCGATCAGCGGCTGGTGTGGAACGCGATTATCAACTGGCAGAAAATTCTGGGCCAGCGGCCGGCAGTGGCTGCCGGAACTCCGGAGGATACGGAATAAACGACGGAATAACAACTTGCTGATTAGCGCGAGGACCTAGCCCTATTGCTGCCAATAATCGCGATCTGACTAATTAAATCGTACGTACTCGAAATTCAAAGGCTGCCCGTTAATCCCCCGAATCGGCGGAGCGATCCAGTTGGCAAATTTTCCCGGTTCCACCACGCGACCGGTCATCAAAGATTGAACAAAAGCGTGATCTTCCGGAGCTGGCAGCCACTCGCGCTCGTGATTTTGCCAGGCTTCTTTGGTCAGCACTTCGCCGTCGGCGCTGATGAAGTGTCCCGCGAAGTTTCCGATGGCGCGGTGAAATCCTTTGTGCGGCAGACGCAAGCGGAACGAAACTCCGGCCTTTTCCATCACGCGGTTCCAGCGATCCACACCGGCCTGAATCTCGTGAATGTAGTCGTCGCGGAGTCTTTCGTTGAGTGCCGTGAGCGCCGGAACCTTCTTCTCCACAATTTTGTTTCCCACCACTTCATACACCGGGTAAACCTCATCGGCGAGTATGTGATCGTCCCCGATTTTGGTTTCGTCGTAGCGTCCTTTTAAACCGGTGGTGTAATACGTGGCAGCATTCGAAGAAGCGTCCGACCCGAATAAGTCGATGGTGACGCTGTAATGAAAATTCAAATACTTCTGCATCGTTTCGAGATCAATCACGCCCAGCGCGCGCACCTCGGCGGGAGTTTCCACTTTATGCTCGTTCATCACTTCACAGGTGCGCTGCAGGATGCGGCTCACGCCAGTCTCGCCTACAAACATGTGGTGTGCTTCTTCGGTGAGCATGAAACGGCAGGTGCGCGCCAAGGGATCGAATCCTGATTCCGCCAGCGCGCTTAGCTGAAATTTGCCGTCACGGTCGGTGAAGAACGTGAACATGTAAAACGCCAGCCAGTCCGGAGTCGGCTCATTGAAAGCGCCCAGGATGCGCGGATTATCCACGTCACCGGAACGGCGTTCCAGCAAGGCTTCCGCTTCCTCGCGGCCATCGCGCCCAAAATATCGGTGCAGTAAGTACACCATGGCCCACAGGTGGCGTCCTTCTTCGACGTTCACCTGAAAAATATTTCGCAGGTCATACAACGAAGGGCAACACATGCCCAGCATGCGCTGCTGCTCCACGGAAGCTGGTTCGGTATCGCCCTGGGTCACTATCACGCGGCGAAGCGTCGAGCGGTATTCGCCGGGAACTTCCTGCCATGCGGGATCGCCCTTGTGCGTGCCAAAGTTCACTTGGCGTTCCGCGCTGCGCGGCTGCAGAAAAATGCCCCAGCGATATTCCGGCATGCGCACGTATCCAAATTTCGCCCAGCCGTCCGGTTCCACGGTGATCGCCGTGCGCAAATACACTTCGTAGTTGTGGCTTTCCGTCGGTCCCATGTCGTACCACCAGCCCATGTACGCCGGTTGCCAATGCTCCAAGGCCCGCTGCAAAACGCGGTCGCGCCCCAGGTCCACGTTGTTCGGAATTTTTTCCGTGTAGTCGATCATTGCCGTTCTCCTATTGCCTTCAAACCTTGCAAAAACCCGCGCACCTAGACTTTTTCCCAGTTGAATTTTACCGGTGAGCCGGTGCCGTACACTTTCAGAGCTCCGCTGGGGCCCACCGCGTTCGGCCGAATGAAAATCCAATTTTGCCACGCCGATAACCTGCCAAACACCCGCGTCTCCATGGTTTCCGGCAAGCCAAATCGCAAATTGGCTTCCAGGCCGGTGCAGGCATCTGGAGAAAGCGCCGCACGCGATTCAATCGCGATGCGCAGCTCATCCTGCCAGTCAAGATCATCCGGAGCCGCCGTCACCAGCCCGGCGGCGACCGCCTCAGACGCAGAAATCTCTTGTCCCACTCGCCCGTGCAACTCGCCGATGTGCTTTTCGTCCTGATAAAAACGCGCATCCAGTCGCGAAAGATGATTCACCATGGGCAGCGGCCCGAAATTCATTTCTGTCAGCGTGACGGTAGAGCGCGCGTCGCCTTCCTGGGTGTCCAACATGTACACGCGGTCCGCAGCGAGAGCCAGTTCCAGTAACGTGCCGGCAAAGCACGAATCCGGCTCAACCACTGCAAACATTGATCGCGCCGTAACATCCAGTCGGGCAAAAGTCCGGCGCATCACGCCTACCACTTCGCGCACGAACCAATTCTCAACATTCTTCAAAATAAATTCGTCGGTAGCCAGCACTGCGCCAGCATCGCCGCTGGTCTTCAATATCCAAAGCCCCAATTCCAGTTCGTTCGTGCGCAAACTCAGGATGGCATCATCGAGTTCGCGCGCCATCTTCAATGGCCACCAGTCAGCGCCCAGTGCCAATGCTTCGTCTAACGTTGCCGGGGCAGCTCCAACTGGAGCTTTCACCGTGATGGTCACCGTGCGCGCTCTACGATCTACGAGCGCACCCACAGTTTCATAATGCACGCCATCCTCATCCATCGTGCGTGTCAACGGCGTCAACGCCACACCCTTCGCCTCCCTCGGGCGATCGCTTCGCGCGGTTAATTCCGTCGCGCGCTTTTTCACGTGCTCCGCAAACTGTTGCGTCTTGACTACTTCGTCCACCAGCCTCCAGTCCTTGGCGCGCTGCCCGCGGATTCCATCCGAAGTAGTGCAAAAAATATCGGCAAGATCGCGGCGGACTTTTCTCTTGTCGGTTACCCGCGTCAGGCCTCCGGTGCCCGGCAACACTCCCAGCAACGGAACCTCCGGAAGGCTCACCGCCGAAGACCGGTCGTCCACCAGAATAATTTCATCGCACGCCAGGGCCAGCTCGTAGCCGCCTCCGGCCGTTGTGCCATTCAGCGCAGCCAGAAATTTCAATCCTGAGTGGCGGCTGGAATCCTCAATGCCGTTGCGCGTCTCGTTGGTGAACTTGCAGAAATTCACTTTCCACGCATGCGAAGACTGTCCCAGCATGTAAATGTTTGCCCCCGAGCAAAACACGCGCGGCTTGGCGCTGGTAATTATGACCGTTCGAATCTCCGGGTGCTCAAAGCGAATGCGCTGCAACGCGTCGTGAAGTTCAATGTCCACGCCCAAATCGTACGAATTCAATTTCAGCTTGTAACCCGGGCGGATTCCGTTGTCTTCGCTGACGTCCATAGTCAGCGTCGCGACCGCGCCGTCGAAAGACATTCGCCAGTGTTTGTAGCGCGCCGGTTCAGTCTGAAAATCCACGGACCCCGGCCTGATCTGCGTGTCCTGACTCAAGGCCCCGTCCACTGGCTTCTCCTGAAATCGATTCTGAGAACGCCCGTCCTGCAATGGGCGTCCTGAAAAACTGCTGCAATCCATCTATTAGTTTACTGCATCACAGTAGGGTACGCCTTGGAAGCCTTGGGAGTGTCAAAAGCTAGCAACCCAAGTAATCCATGCCCAAGGAAAACTAAAGGGGGATTTGCCAATGCCGGCAAAACTCAACTTGCACAAGATAACGCCGTTCCTGTGGTTCGATACCCAGGCCGAAGAAGCAGCGAATTTCTACACTTCGATTTTCAAGAATTCCAAAATCATCGCGATCACCCATTACACGGAGGCCGGACCAGCCCCAGCTGGGAGCGTCATGACCGTGCTGTTCGAGCTCGACGGGCAACAATTCATCGCCTTGAATGGCGGTCCGCACTTCCAGTTCACCGAAGCGGTCTCCTTCTCCGTGGACTGTAAAACACAGGAAGAAGTCGACGAGTTTTGGAGCAAACTTTCGAAAGGTGGAAAGGAAGTCGAATGTGGCTGGCTGAAAGACAAATATGGACTGTCCTGGCAGATAGTACCCACCATTTTGCCCGAAATCCTTACCGATCCAGACCGGCAGAAAGTTAAGCGAGCGATGGAAGCAATGATGAAGATGAAGAAGCTGGACGTTGCCAAGCTAAAACAAGCGTACGAGCAGGAATAGCTGGCAGCAAGTCACCGCCAAACATCGAGCGTCGGCGCCGCTTTAGTCCCGGCCTCTTAATCAATTCCGTGGATGCGCAGGCTCACCAGCTGGTCGACGCTGAGATCTTTCATGCCCCGCGCCTGTAAACCACTAACAAATTCCGGCGTCACATTATGAATGCGCATCGCCACCAACTGCTCCGGCTCTGGGTGCTTGTATCCCAGCGATTGCATCTTCTCGATAAATTCGGGCGACACGCCATGAATACGAAACGCGATCAAGTCCTGCAACTCGACCTTGTCGTATCCGAGCTGTTTCAACTTTTCCACGAACTCCGGTGTCGCGCCGTGAATTCTCATAGTTACAAGGTCATCTTCGTTCGGCGAATATCCCATTTCGTGTAGCGTGTGAACCATCTCGGGGGTCACGCCGTGAATGCGAAATGCCACCAGCTTGCCGCTGTCCGCAATCTTCAATCCCTCTTTGCGCAACTGTTCGATGAATGACACGTTCACATTGAAAATGCGAAACGCGATGAGTTTACTTGTGTCCAGCCCCTCCAGATGTTCCGCTCGCATTTCTTTCGCGAATCCTAACCTGACGTCCAGTACCGCCATGGAAAATTGCTTGTCGCTGTCGATGTCGTCGAATCCCAGCGCTTTCATATCCTCCGCATACCGCGGTTCGGCAGTAAAGTGAAACACGCCGGCGCCTTCGCCATCCTTCAGAAAGCCTTCGCAGTCAAAATGGCCCGCGTCGCGCACAATTGTGAAGTGCACGTCCTGCTTGCCGGGCTTGGAAACGTCCAGCCCCTTCAATTCGCTCAACCGGATATTCCCTTCGTGGCTGGAATCGCTGCCATGATGGCGCTCCATCAGCGAGAGAAGCACTTCGCCGGCTTGTTCCGCGTGCTGAATGGTCCAGTCGCCGCTGCGCGATTCCGCAGCCCGCACAATAAGCGCGCCCATCAGGGAGCACGCCACCAGCACATAGCAAAGTATTCCTTCGCGCCGATTCATGGCTTCGATCTCCTCTCGCGTCCGGCTTTTCGGGTAGGTCCAAGCGTGTAGTTGCGCATGCGGATTGTGTTCGTGGAATGGCACGGTTCATCCCGCCAGCGGTCCGCCACCATCGCTAGTCCAAAACTCCTGAATTTTTTAGCGCCATCAGCTTGCGAACGGTCAAATTCTGAAAGCCGTGTTGACGCGCCTTCTCCGCAAACTCCGGAGTAATTCCCATCACCTTGGCATCGATGACCGCGTGAATCTCCAGTTTCAGCCCGGCGGCCTGTAGCCCTTTTATGTAGTCGGCGGTCACACCCTGCACCTTCATCCCAATGACATCGTTTGCGTCCGGATGTAACCCCAGCGCCTTGATATCGCCAACGTACTCCGGCGTCACCCCTTGTATTTTCATGCCGATTATTTCGCCTGCGTTCAGCGCAAATCCCAGCGTTTTCATTTTGCGGACGTATTCGGCGGTCACCCCTTGCACTTTCAGGCCAAGCAGTTCACCGCTGGACAGTTTCGAACCGTTTATTTCGCTCATCTCGCGGATATATTCGCCGGTAATTCCCTGCACTTTCATGCCGAGGATGTTGTCGCTATCCACCTTGATGCCCGCATCGTGAAGTTGTTTCACATACTCCGGCGTCACGCCTTGCACTTTCATGGCAACAATTTCGTCGATGTCGAGCGCCATGCCGGTTTCGCGCAGCCCGCGAATCAGTTCCGGAGTTACGCCCTGCACCTTCATCGCGATGAGGTCGTTCACATCCGGATTCAAACCCAGCGCTTTAATGCCGTGCACATATTCCGCCGTCACGCCTTGCACTTTCAGCGCGATCAATTGATCCACAGTCAGACCTGTAAAGCCTTCAGCTTTCAGTCCTTCGATATATGAACCCGTCGCATTGCCGTTACGTCCAGTAACGCCCACGGTCTCGCGACCATCGGTATATGATCCATTCGACTGCGCGCTTCGTCGGGTAAGGCCCATGGTTTCGCGGCCATCGGTGTAAGGGCTGCTCTCGTTGCGTTCTGCTTCAGCTGCACCGCTGTCAGATTTTTTTTCTTCCCTCTTCTGGTCCTGCTCGTCACGGGCGAGGGTTGCAGCTGGGCCCACCACCGAAGCCCCCAGCATGTGCACAACCACTTGAACTGGTACCGCTACGGCCGCTCGCGTTACTCGTCGAGCCTCCACCGCCGCAACGCGATTTTCTTCGTGAGCGCGCTCCACCATCGGCGCAACGCTATCCGCCCTCAGCCCGAGCGTATTAGCCGCCCTTTTCGTTTGCACCGCTCCCAGCAATGCGTTCCCAGCCAGCACGGATGCGCAGAGACACAGGACACTGCCCGCGATTCCCACCCCGCGAATTCCGACACCCAACCTCGTCACTCCCAGCAGTCGCGCCACGCGCGCTGTCAAAGGACTGCGGTTTGCTGCCATGGCCAGTGCCGGCGCGCTTTGCCATTCCGCCATGGCGGCCAGCGCCCGCGCGTATTCCACGGCATTGCCGCCTAGGGAAATAGCCACGTCATCGCAGCAATTTTCGCGCTCTGCACGAATGCGCTTGCTCAGCCACCACACCGCCGGGTGATAAAAGAGCAGCGTTTCGGCGGCCATCTGAAAAAGATTTACAAAAGCGTCCAGACGCTTCACATGCGCCAGTTCGTGTGCGATCACCGCTTCGAGCTGTTGTGTCGAAAGGCCGGTTAACGCCGACACCGGCAACAGAACCACGGGGCGAAACCAGCCCACCACCGCCGGCGCGTTCAGCTGCACACTTTCGCAGTACTGCACCACGCGATGGACTTTCAACCTTCGCTGCAGTTCCACACATCGCGCACCCAGTGCGCCCGCAAGAGGAGTCCCCTGCTTCAGTCGCAACCGCTCGATGAAAAACAATCCCGCGGCGGGACGCAGGCTTAGCACCAACACACCAAAAAACCACGCCTGCACGAACCACAACAAATAAACGGAAGAAGACTTCTGCGAGTCAGCCGCACCCAGGCTGAAAGTCTCGCTGGTGAAGGAGGAAAGCTCTGCGATCGCCGGCTTCGCCGCGCTGGGTGTCGAAATTTGTGTATTGCGAACCGCCGCAGGCCGTTGCCACTGGGCCAGCACCATAAACGTCGCCACTGGAGCCGCGACCATCATCGCCAGCATGGCCACACCTATGACGTAACGAATTGCCGCGCGCCGCACCACGGTCATACCCATAAACGCCGCCGCAGCAATTGCTGCGCCTTGCCACAGGAAATGCAGCAACGCCAAACCCATGAAACGCATCGTTTCCGGATTGAGCCAGCCCGCGATCTTCGTCATGGCAGTTTCCTTTCGTATTCGTCCAGCAGCCGCCGCAACTCTTCAATTTCTTCGCGCGATCCTTTACGTCCCGCCAGCGCGTGCATCATCAACTGGCTGGCCGAGCCGTCAAACACGCGCTGCAACACGTCGCCCGCAAGTTGCCGTTTGGTTTTTTCCGCCGCCTGGTTGGCTTCGTATACGTGAGCGCGCTGTTCCTCGTTGCGCCGCACCGAGCCCTTCTCGGTCATGATTTGCATAAGCTTTAAGACGCTGGTGTAACCCATCTGTTTCTTTTTGTTGCGCGTCAGCGCCTCATGCACTTCGCGCACCGTGGAGGGCCCACGCGCCCACAAGATGCGCAGTATTTCCAGCTCGGATACCGTAGGTTTTTGTGTTTCTGGCGTCATGCCGGGCAATCTACTACGAAGATGTTCGTAGTGTCAACGAATATCTTCGTAGTTTGCGATGGCGAGTGCGAGAAGGTGATTCTGGCTATTAAGTACTCTTTTCAGGACCAATCCTGCCGCTGCGCACGGCCTTCACAAACACCTCATGGTCTTTCTCGGTTTGGTCCGCATACCCAGCAGCAAACTTCGCGATGGCTTCATCAAAGGCATCGCCATTTCCCAGATAGCCGGCAATCCGCGCGGGATCGCCGGTACGCGCGTGTGCGCGCGCCAGTGCCCATCCGCACAATTCGATGTACTCCACCCACTCTTCTTTGGAAATATCTTCCACGTTTACCGTCATCTTCATATCCCGCAGTTGCCGAAAATAATAGTCGTGGCCTTCGTCGTCGCGCGTCCATCCCAGAAAAATATCGCTGGCGGCCTGCAGCATGCGCTGCCCAGTAACAACCCTTTCTCCGTGACACGCGTAGCGACTTTTGCCCGCGTAGGGCTCCAGCACGGATGCCAGCGCCTCCTTGAATTGCAGAAACAAGGGGTCGCCCTTGTCGGCCATCAGCAACACTACCGCGCAGCGCGTACCTACGCTGCCGATCCCCACCACCTTTCGCGCAATGTCGACAATGTGATAGCGATCGAGAATTACTCGCCGTTCATCCGGCAACGTTAAGCGGTAACGGTGGAACATTTCCTTCACGCGCTTCCCGAGTTTGATCATTTGACGTGGGTGATAAATCAGTGGCGGGTTGTCGATAATGCGCGGCAGGCCCTTCACCACTTTGGTCATGCGTGGGAATACGTGCTCAGCGGTATCCGATTTTGCTTTCTCTTCAATTCGCAGCCAGTACTTTTTCGACTCGGAATCTTTTGCTTCGTCAATCAGAATTCCCGCATCGAGCTGCGAATACCACACTTCCAACGCACGCATCTTCGCGTACTCTTCCATGTGCGCGCGATAGCTTTGCACCGCAGCACGGACATCTTTTTCGCAGCGATGCGCTCCCTCACCCTTTTGCCTCCCAGCCAGCACAATGCTGGTGGCCAGGCGCTTCACATCCCATTCCCACGGCGCCGGCAACGTTTCGTCGAAATCATTTATGTCGAAAACGAGCCGCCGCTCCGGCGAACCGAAGCCGCCAAAATTGCTGACATGGCAGTCGCCGCAGGCCTGTACGCGCAGCCCCGTTTTGGGTGTGTTGGCCAGATCGGCGGCCATTACCGCGTCCGCCCCACGAAAAAAACCGAAGGCGGATTCGCGCATGCGTTCATAGCGAATGGGCAAAAGCTCCGGTATTCGTCCGCGATCGGCATGCTTCAACAGTTGAATAGGGTCCTGGCGATTCGAAGGCGGCTTCCATGCGGCATGGTCGCCTCGCGCCACTTTTTTGCGCAGGGCCTTCCCCGCCGCGAAGCGCTCTTTCACCGACAGGCTCGCTACTTTCTCATTTGGCCGCGAGCCTTTGCGCGGGTTCGCGCGGCCGTCCGCTTTTTTGATGGCTTTTGTCAAAGTGGTCAGTGGGTTGGTAGCAACGTGATGGAGCCCAGATTATGTACCCAGCGCGCCGGCCGCTTGTCGTCTGGAACGATTAATTCATACGGGCCGGATTTTCCCAGCGGCTGCCCGTCACGCGTATCGGCCACCATATTTTCTCCAGAGTGCGCGCCGAGCTCAACTTCTGCGAGCGACAGTGCCACGGAATATCCGTCCGATCCCGTAGCGATGAGATAGCTCGAGAGTGCTTCCTCGCGAAAACTCTTGCCGATGGGGGCATTCACTTTAGCCAACAAAACTTCCAGCAAAACGCCTGAGTAGGTTTCATCGGCATTGCTGTGCGAGTTGTGCACTTTTACGGTGATGTGGGGCAACGCGTGGAAGTCTGCAGGGGAAAGAGCCACGGGCGGGTGATACTGGTCAGCCGCCAGCACCAGGGAGTTTTCGGGATACACGGCCGTCGGCGAACCCGGGGCCCCAACCGGCAGAACCATAGTAAGTACCTGGGCAGTGGATTTGGCGTCGCCGGGTGCGTTGACTTCGAAACGCTGCGAGGTCTTGGAAAATCCCGACGCGGAGACAAACAGAGCATAGGTTCCCGCCGTCAGGTTAAGCAACAAATGCCCCTTGTCGTCCGTTTCCATTTTCGCCGGAGGATTTTCTGGAAAAGGTACAACCCGCACGCGCGCATGCGAGATGCCCGCGCCGGTCGGGTCCTTCACGACGATGTCAACCGATGCAGCTGCGATCGACGATTGCTGCGCACACAACGCCGCCGGCAAAAGCAGCACGGCGCTGAGGGCGGCCGCCCTCAGGCTGCCGTGGAGCGTGGCAGAAAAAGCTCGCGCGTCGAAACGCAAGCGAGCCATCCAAAGTCTGGACAGAAAAGGCACCTACGAATGATAACCCCGAGGCGAACGTCAGGAGTAATGTTTACGACAGGCTGAACAAAGCAACCGCTGATGAGACGCGTTCTGGGAAGACTGGCTGACCACCGACCCGCGGCATCGCAAATCCTTTATACAACTAACCGGTGATGATCCTTACGGCCAGCTCCGCAGCTTTTGAAGGCTCCATGATTAACGCACGGGAACCAACGGGGGGATGGGAACTTCGAAATACTCAGTTTGCGCCACTGTTGAACGACGCGGTTAATCCAATTTCCCAATAAACGTTCGCAGGAATTCCGCGGCGGCGGCAGCTTCGCGCAGTTCGCTCTCACTTAACGTTTGCAGCGCGCGCACCAGCATCTCGACCCTTCTGCGACGGCCTTCATTCAGGATCTTCGTGCCCCGTGCCGTGGCCTCCAGCGCCATCCGCCGTTTGTCCTCCGTAGCTTTTCGACGGATCAGCCCGTCGCGCTCCAACCCCGCAACGATCCGGCTCATGGTCGCCGGCCGCACCTGCTCGGTCTCCGCCAGCTCTTTCAGCGAGCGAACTCCGCCAAATACCAGCACCGACAATGCCGACAATTGTGCCGGACCGATGCCCGCGCTCCGATCCTGCGCGCGCACTTTGCGCAACAGGTGGATTGCCGCCGAGTGCAGCAGGTCTCCGACTCGATATGCTTCGTTTTTAGGTTTCATTTTCTTCTTGCGACTGGCCATGAAATATAGTTAGCTATGCTAACTAACTGAGCCGCTGATTAGCTCGATTTGTCTTGGAGGTGTTCCGTGACCATTCCCGAAACCACCATGCTCTCTCGTATCGCGCAAATCGCCCTCAATGCTCACGATATTGATCGCGCCACGGCATTCTATCGGGATGTGCTGGCTTTGCCGCACCTGTTCCGCGCCGGCCAACTCAGCTTTTTTAATTGCGGCGGCGTGCGCTTGATGCTCAGCCCGCCCGAGCAGCCGCAGTTCGATCATCCCAGCTCCATCTTGTATTTTCAGGTCGGTGACATCCATGCAGCGTTTGAACGCCTGAAAGCCGCCGGCGTAAAATTTGAAGACCAACCTCACCTCATCGCGCGCATGCCCACCCATGAATTGTGGATGACCCATTTCCACGACACGGAAGGCAACCTGCTGGCGCTTATGAGCGAAGTGCCGAACCCCGCATAATTTTCTTACTAGCATAACCGCCGCGGACATCCTTCAGCCTGGAGCTGAGACTTAGGCGTTCCACGCACACTTGTAACGACGCGCAATGGCACTCCAGCATGTGCTTCAGCAACGATTTGAGTTTGCGAGAGCGCTGCATTTTTTCATCCACCTCGTTGATTTTGAGATGCGCCAACTTTCTCCAGCGAGGTCCCACCGGAGCCTTCTCGCGCAACCCGCTCAAGAACACTTTGATCTCTCCAAGCGTGAAGTCCATGTCTTTTGCAAAACGGATCAGCAACAAGCGGTGCGTGGCCTCCTCCGAATAGCGCCGCTGTCCGCCGCTGCGATGCGGGGCAGGCACCAGCCCGACGCGCTCATAATAGCGAATAGCCGAAGCACTCAATCCTGTGTGACTGCTGAGTTCCCCGATTTTCATGCGTTCTCCGCGTCTTCACTTGATTCCCAAATCGCCGCTTGACTTAAAGCTGACTTTAACTTTTAGCCTTGTGAAATGACAGCAGCAAATCTCAGGAGGACACTCCATGAACATGCCCATGATATTTTTCTCGCCGATTCAGTTGCGGTTTACACCGCATGTAGCTCTGGCTGCAGTACTATTAGGCGGAGGAGCCACTCCGCTAAGCTCGCACAATTCGCAGGAAACTAAGGCCGTGGAGACGGGACTGGTCACGACCGATAACAGATTCTTCTGCAACACCAAAGCGCTCAACCCTGCGGAACGGGAGCAGCACAAACTGCTCACCGATAAATTAATTTCTACCAGAACGCAAATCGTGGAATTGGACAAGGGTTACGAGTTCCAATTCCGTCCTTCCGACATATCGCTCGCGGAGTTGGGCCTGTGGATCGTGGCGGAAGCGAAATGTTGCCCGTTCTTCGCTTTCCACATTGACCTGGAAAACGAAGGCACTCTTCTGTGCCTCCGGCTCACCGGCAAGCCGGGAATCAAAGCCTTTATTCAGTCGGAATTCCACATCCCCGCAAAATAAAAATTTCGTCCCGTGGAAAAGCCGCGTCTGCAAAGCCTGGCAGCGTTGCGTTAATGGTTGCGTGGATCGCCATTCCCAAATTCGTATACGAATTCTTGTGGGCCGCCGTCCGCTGGAGCAACGGCGTCGTCAATAATCGGCTGAAATCGCGGCACGAATCAGCCGTAGATCGGCCGAAAAGTGGGAGACCGCCTAGAAAAAATCGCGAATGTGCCCGCGTCATTCAGCGATTCCCGTCCGCAACATGTGCGCCACACGCGATTCATGTAAAATGCTAGGACTCACCAGGGGCGTAGCTCAGTGGTAGAGCAGCGGCCTTTTAAGCCGAA
>Ga0182015_10002636_pt1 | contig 21302 bp, 25 predicted proteins | sample 712P3MmetaG_FD_120478 | JGI IMG/M metagenome (GOLD analysis project Ga0182015, IMG submission 120478) | Permafrost microbial communities from Stordalen Mire, Sweden - 712P3M metaG | ecosystem: Environmental > Terrestrial > Soil > Wetlands > Permafrost | place: Sweden: Stordalen | collected...
AATTTCTTCTCACAATGGCCCATCGGCTCGCAGCGTCTGCGCGTTGCTCGGAAAGTGACCCCCGCCTGTCGATTTTTCATGTCCCCGCTCACCCGAGCGGTGCGCGCGGAGATTCCCCCCTCCCCCCCCCCCCCCCCCCCCCCCCCCTCCGGGGGGGCCGCCCCCCCCCCCCCCCCCCCCGCAACGGCTCGGCGATCCGGCGGAGCGACGCGAGCCGACGCGACGCAGCGCTACACCTCCGCCATGCGAAGCACGCTGCGTTCCCGCAGCGCCCTGACGACTGCGCGGGCCGACCCAGGGTCGGTCCCGGGGGTTGTCGGTTGGCCCGCCATCTCGCTCCTCAAGTGGTAGGAGCGCCGCTGCGGAGCGTCGAGCCCGATCGGCCAGCGCATCGACGACCGCCAGGGGATCGTCGTACTGCTCTCGCAGCCGCCGCGAGGCGGCGTTCCGAATCCGGCGGGACGCACAGTCGCCGCTGCGGGTCCCAGACACTGTGGCTGATTGACAAGTCAGCCACAGATACGCAAGCGCACTCCCGTGCGGACGACGGTGATGTATCGGGCGTCGCAGACCGTGCGCCCCGCAAGGGAGGTGGGCCTGCACGACCGGCACAGCTGGGCACCGGAGCGCCAGGCTTCAGCGTGAGAGCCTGCGCGTGAGGAACGTCGTCAGCGCGGCAGGGTCAGCCAGCCGGGTGAAAGCGCGTCCGGCATCGGCGAGTGCTGGACCGTGGTCGCGGGCTTCCACCCACTCAGGCCATGACCGCACACCCATGATCTCTAGACATGCGGGTGAGGCTGAGCGCCACAGATCGGCGCCGTGATCGTGTAGGTCTCAAACGACTGAACGACATCGTGGGACAAGCACGCGGGCTGATCAACTTTGACCGTAAAGCGCTCGAACTCCTCAGGATGCACGCCGGGGCGCAGCGGAATCAGGGTGACAGCGTAGATCGTGGTCCTCCGGCATATGTGAGTTCAGAGCTCAATGATGGCTGGACGCTGGAGGACACCGCTACCGGTCGGCACCTCAACGATCGGCCAGCTCTGCGAGTTCGTGATCCACTCGTTGTCGGTCTCGCCGATCAAGAACGTGTCCTCGGACTTGGCCCCTTGCACGGTCGGGTTCCACGCGACGGCGTGATGTACCGCAATCCGGAACCCCGTGAACTCGTTGGGCACCGCGGTCGGCGTCGGCGTGAACTCGCGCGGGCCGTAACCGATCGGCCCACCCTGCAGATGGGCGTGCCACTCGTCGTGGTAGCCGTGCGCCTCGTAGACCGCAATCTGCACGTCGAGCGCGTCGCCGTACGTCGCGCCTGGACGGCAGGCCTGCACAGCCCTCGCCTCGGCCTCACACGCGACCAGATGACGCTCGGCGAGCACCGGGTCGACAGACCCGAACGACGCGGAGCGCGACAGCGCAACGTTCAATCCCCCGCGTACGCCGACAATAACGAGGATCACGTCGCGCTCCACCTTCGCGTGAGAAACGGTGGGATGACGGTACTGACGTCGCCGCTCGTCGCCACCCACCAGGATAACGAACGGAAAGATCCCATCGGCCTCGAGTCGCGACGCCGCCTCCGCGGACAACGACGTCTCGAGAGCGCCAGGGCGTATGTTCCGAAGGGTGTCCTCGACGGCCGCGCAGCCCTGCGCGCCAAGGGTCCGCATCCGCTCACGCTCGCCCACAGTGAGCTGCATGCGGATCACCTGCAGCGCGCCGGCGATGTCGCGGCCCGGGCCAAAGCCGTCGTTACCCAGCCGGTTCACGTCACACACGTTGGCCACGACGCCATCGAGAGGCCCCTCATACCACGGCCGGGTGACGGTCTCGAAACCGAGCGCAGCGGGGTGCTCCTCGGGCTCCAGTCTCGCCGCCTCACCGTTCGTCGTAACGATGTACGCGCCGTCCTGAGTGACCAGGGCCCACACAAAGCCGGGATCGGTGCCCCGCAGGATGCGATCCTCGAGACCGGCCGTGATCCACCCAAGCAGGAACTGACGCGTGAACAGCGCTCCGTCGAGATCCTGCGCTACGAGCAACTCGCGAACGCGGGCCAGCTTCTCGGTGACCTCTGCGCGGCGGCCGTCTAGCGTGGTTAGCGTGCTTGTCATCGGTCGGTCTTCCTCGATATCGGTCTCTTATCGTCACACGCCGCCGAGGACGACCAAGAAGCAGGCACGACGAGGACTCTTGTGCCCTTGCTCAGTTGCATCTGCATCGTCCCAGCGGCTCATCCGCGCTCCATCGGGTTCCGCGTAGCACGACGATGACCATACACTACCCTGGTCGTAGGATGCAACCGACGAGGGCCGACGCAAGCATGGACGCTTGCCACGTATTCATTACCCGCCTTGAAGCTCGCAATGCCAGAAATCACGAGGTTACTGACCGTGAAGGTTCCGTCGGACAGCTGGGGTGGCCTGATGGCCCATCGCGAGCAGCGTCGATCCATGGGGTCTCGGCTGGCAACCTGCCTGAAAGTCTCCGTGTCGGCGTCACGCACCACGGGGACGAGCAGCGCATCACCAGCCGCCACCGCAAACGGGCAACCTTCACGACGTCCGAGAAGCCGGAAGCGTCTATCGCGGTGGTGCCGCTTGCACGTGAGTGCGCACCGAGCGCCACCGCGCACGCCTTACGACCGAGCCGTTGAGACATGCCACCGGGTATGTCAGGCGGATGCAGATCTTGAGCCGGGTGCGCAGTGCCAGGACCGCCTGGCGGGCGGTCGCGAGCGGATGAAACAAGCGGTGATACCGATTCTTGGTGCGATTGTAGGTACGGGCCGCCACACTTATGTTCCTGTCAGAAGCGGGAAGCCGCAACCAGTCCCCCGCTGAACGCCCGGATAACCGTTGTGTCGGAGAGGACTATTACAACTCACTCAGCGATCAGTAGATACGGGCTAGGAGGCCGCCGTCGACCACCAGGTCTGTACCGGTGATGTACTGCGAGTCGTCTGATGCAAGAAAGAGCGCGGCGTGAGCGATGTCGCTGGGCGACGCGAACCGTCCTAGCGGATACCGCTCGAGTAGACGCTCCCGTGAGGCGAGACCGTCCGACTGGAAAGCGAAGAAGTCTCGCAATAGAAGTGTATCAACGTCTCCGGGGCAGATCGTGTTCACCCGGATCTGCTCAGGTCCGTACGCTGTTGCCAGCGAGCGACACATCGCCCGCACGCCTCCTTTCATCGCTCCGTAAACGGGAAGGTCGGGATCGCCGACGATCCCGAGCAGGGAGGCTGTGATCACGATCGAACCGCCACCTGCCGCGCGCAGGGCGGGCAACGCAGCCTGGATTCCGTAACCCACTCCTCGGAGGTTGGTCGCGAAGTGTTTGGTCCAGTCCTCTTCGGTTGCGGCTTCAAGGCGACCCATCACCTGAACAGCGGCGTTCGCGAATAGGAAGTCCAGCCTACCGCGGGCATCTAGACAGCCCTCAACGGCATCCTTGTTGCCATTTGCCGATGACACGTCGGCGACGACCGCCACCGCCGTACCGCCCACCTCCTTGATCGCGGAGACGACTTCTTCGAGTCGATCGCCCTGGATGTCGACGCAGGCCACCGCGGCGCCTTCCTGCGCGAACAGTCGTGCCGATGCTTCGCCGATGCCTTGCGCGGCACCCGTGACGATCCCGGCCTTACCGGCGAGTCGTCCGCTCATGACGTCATTCCGAGTAAGGCAGGATCCTCGAGCTGACTCCTCACGGTGGTGAGGAAGTCTGCTGCGTCGGCGCCGTAGACGACTCGGTGATCGCAGGTCAGGCTCATCTCCATGATCGGGCGAGCCGTGACCGATCCGTTATCGACGACCGCTCGCTGGCTGACGGCGCCGACGGCCAGGATCGCGACCTGCGGGGAATAGATCACCGCGTTGAACCGGGCTACACCTCGCAAACCCAGATTGGAGACTGTGAACGCCCCCCCCTGCGAGCTCTGCTGGCGTGATGGTCTGCTCACGGACCCGCGCCGCGAGGCGGCGCGCCTCACGCCGACAGCTTTACCAGCGTCTTCACGTAGGCGTCGAGGATAACCGGCACGCTGAGCTGCCGAGGGGACGCCACCGCGATTCCAATGTTGACACGCTCGAAGATCTCCACGCTATCGTCCAAGTAGGAGCTGTTCATGTAGGGGTGCCGCCGGAGTGCGAGCGCGCATGCCTTGATCAAGGCGTCGTTGTAGGACGGCGTGAGGTTGGCGCCGTCCCGGAACGTCTGGCGGGCGTCCGAGAACGCGCTATGTCGACCTCTACCTGCACGACGAAGTCCGGGATCGTCGCCCGAGACTCCGACATTCGGCGGGCGATGACAGCTTGTGCCCTGGTGAGCGGCTCCCGCCGTGTCTGGCCTTTGGCGCTGTCGACGGGAGCCTGCGCGGCCGCAGCTTCGTCTCCGAAAACCGCCGGCGCAGACTGTCGCCCCAGCGCCGCCTCAACATCGGACCGCGTGATCCGGTTGTTCGGCCCGGTACCGGTAACCGTCTGAAGATCGACGTTATGTTCGGCGGCGAGCCGTCGGGCAACGGGACTGGCGATGACGGACGCCGGTCGCTCGACCTGTCCGGAGGGCTGGTCGGCTGCGGTCTGATCAGCCACCGACGCGTGGTGGCCGGCTTCCTGGTGGGGTGCCACCGCTGCTGTGCTGACGATGCCTGTGCCGATATAGGCGATGAGCGAGCCGACCTTGACGGTCGTCCCTTCAGACTCGATCAGGGTCACGATTCCCGACGCGGGGGCGTCGTAGGTGAGCGTCGCCTTGTCGGTCTCGATCTCCACCAGCGGCTCGCCCTCCTCGACCGCTGCTCCAGACGCGACGAGCCAGCCGATGATCGTCCCCTCCTCCATAACATCGGAGAGGCGCGGCATCACAACTGGCGAAGCGTCCGCCGGCTTGGGATTCTGAGATGACCGCTCGATCACGTCGCTCTTCCAATCCGGATGTCGCCAGTACAGGGGAGCGTGCCGTCCGAGGCGCGCTGTGGATTCATGCTACTACTCTAGGGGTAGAACAGTCAAACTGCCGTCTGACACGGCGCCAGGCGAAAGCACCCGGCCGAGAATTAAGTCTCTCAGCACGGGGTCGCCCTTCCATCTGCGGTCCCACGCCTTCGGGCTGAACGTAGCCTTGGTCTTTTCCAAGACGAAGTCGTGATGGAGGTACTCCTCCACCATTAGACAGAGGACCGGATTGCGAGTGCGGATACCGACTGGGTTGCCATTAGTCGGTACCTGCGCAATCAGGACTTCGCGACCGTCGACCACCAAGGTGAACATCTGACCGCCGATCCTGTTGGACACGATCTCAGCGTAGGAATGCTGCAACCATGTCCCGACATCGAGCGTCGCGTTTCCGTAGATCATCGCGAATACATCTACGCCGCGCTCATCCGCATCGGACAGCCGAGACCGGAATTGATCCACGAGGTCGGCCCACAGGGAAAGCTGAACGAGTCGGTCCGCATCGTCGATCATCTGGCCGGCGTCGTCGCGGATTCTGTCCCATCCAGACAGCGCGATGCTCGTGACCTCGGCGTGCTTCCCGGCGATAGTCGGCAGTACGGCTTCAAGGCTCCTGAGCGGCTCCTCGAACTGGCGTCTGAGTCGATCGACCATCTCTTCAGTGGACACGCATACGTACTGGGCGCCACTCGAGGTGTTGACCTTCGCCACGATCCCCATGCGCGCGAGCTTGTCGAGGGTGCCGTAGACCTTCGATGACGGTACGCCTGCCGTCTTGCTCAACTCGTTGCCGTTCTGCGACCCACCGGCAAGAAGTCCCAGGTAGATCCGCGCTTCGTAGAGCGAGAGTCCGAGCGCTCGCAGCCATCCCACTGCTGATTCGTCCACGCCCTCATGGTATCCGTCGTCGACGTCGCCGACTACCCCGGTAGAGCATCCGACACCGGGAGCAGGCAATCGGTGGTTATGCTCCCTTCGGTAGTAGCACACTCCGTGTGTCCCACCTTGGAGGCCAGCTTTGCGACCACGCGTTGCAGTCATCTCGGCTTACTTCAGTCTGTTCGACGACCAGATGCCACCGGACTTTCGTAAGCGCCAGCAGTGGTTTGCCGATCAGCTTCGCGCTGCGATCGAGACCGAGTGCGAGATCGCATATTCGGGTCCATTGATCGCATCCGAGGCCGACGGGTGCAACGCTCGTGTCGAGATCAGCCAAGCGCGTGTCGACGTGCTCGTGTTCGCTTCGATCATGGCGGCGCCTCCGTCCTACGTCGCCGCCGCAATCGAGGACGTCTCCGTCCCGGTGGTGCTGTGGAATCCTCCGCCGACAGCGCGGCTCGGGGTAGATCTCGACCAGGCGCGTGCACACGAGCAGACCACCATGCTCGGCGCGCTGATGCTCGCGAATCTCCTTGTCCGCACTGGAAGACCGTTTCGTGCCGTAACCGCCTCGACCGACGACGAGCAGGCGATGCAGACGCTCTTCCGGACCATCCGCGGGTTCGCCGCAGGGTCGAGTCTTCGTGGCACCACGGTACTTGCAGTCGGCGACCCGCCCCCCGGCTACCTCAATATCATGGCGGACGACTCCGCTTTTGCGGAGCTCGGAGTTCGGCCCGAGCCGATCGACTCCATCCGTCTCACCTCAGCCTTCGAGTCGGTTTCGGAGAGCGAGATCGACCAGATGCGCCAGCACGTCGCAGAGCTCGGATGGACAGGTAGCCCCCATCGTTCAGCGCTCCAGCTCGCTTCGGCGCTCGGCTCGCTCGTCGACGAGCATGATGTGCCCTGCGGCACCGTCAACTGTCACGGACCGTGCCTCAGACAGAACCCTGCAATCGGGATTCCTGCGTGCTTGGCGGTGTCCGTCTCGACAAGTCGCGGGATCCCGTTCTCGTGTACTGGCGACATCCCTGCTGCGGTTGCGCTTGCGGTGCTCCGACGGCTCGCGGGTGCTGTCCTGTATTGCGAGTTCTACGCGCCAGAGCGCGCGACTGGCACGGTGCTCCTCGCAAACGGGGGCGAGGGCGACACCGGACTGACCGACGGCCTCGTGCGCGTGGTGCCAAGCTCCCACTACCCAGGCCTCAACGGAAGCGGGGCGGCACTCGCGTTCGAGCTACCCCGAGGTCCGGTGACGATCGCCAGTCTTGCCCGGGTCAAGACCGGCTGGAGACTGGTCTGGTCTCTCGGTGAGTTGGTTGAGAGCCGGTACCCAGGCATGGCGGCGCCGAATGCAATGTTTGCGTTCGACGCCCCGAACGTACTGGACAGGTGGCTGGAGTCGGGAGCGACGCACCATCAAGCCGTTGCGCTTGGTCACCTGGATGTCGAGCTCCCTCTTGCCGCGGAAGGGCTGGGCGCCGAGCCGATGAGAGTGTGAGAGGTCGACCGGCAGCTGCCTGGCTGCGCCAGCATCATTCCAGATCGGCGAGCACTCCGTCCGGATCGTCAACGATCTGCTGACGGATCCAGTCGACGTTCACGAGCTCGCCGAAACCAGGACCAGAGGGAAGTGGCTCCATCAGGCCGTCGCGGATGATCGGCTGACTCAGGGAGTCGGCGAACTGATCCACTCCCGTCCACGGTATGCCCCACTCCATGGGCGTATCGGTATAGCCAAGCGCAGAAAAGATCTGAGAGTTGATGTGAGCGAACATGTGGGTCGAGAACGGGACCTGTGCCGTCTCGATGCGGTCGAGTATCGATTGCAGTCGACTCAGCCCACCGTTGGTGGTGACGTCGACCCGGATCACGTCGACTGCTCCCGCATTCAGCAAAGCATCCGGATGGTAAGCGCCACCCTGTTCGTCACCCATCGCAATTGGCACAGTCGACGCCTTGCGGATGGTCGCGACGAGCGCGGCATCCCCCGGTGGCACGATGTCCTCAAACCAGCCAAGCGGCAGCCCGTCGAGCTTTCTGGTGAACGCGATTGCATCCTCAGCTGTGCGGTAAATCCAGTTGGCGTCGAGGCCGTGCCACCCGTCAGGTGCTGCCTCGTAGGCGGCTCGTACGCGCGCCAGGGTGAGCTCCTCCGTCGCTGCCACAGGCTGCTTGAAGCGCCGCCAACCCGCCGCGAAAAGATCCCGCACCTGGTCTCGAACCTCGTCCGGATCTGTCGACGGCGGGTAACCCACGATTGCAGTCGCCGGCAGCGGGACTGCTTTGCCTCCGAGCAGCGAGGCAATCGAGACGTCAGCTGTGCGAGCCTTGAGGTCCCAGGCCGCCAGGTCCACGAGCCCCAATGCTCGATGACCTACGCCGCTGGCCAGCACGGGGTTGTTCGTCCAACCCACGCGGAGCGAAAGATCGACGGGGTCGGTGAACGACTGGCCCACATACTGGGGGGCAAGCTGCCGCCGGACCACAGCCGCCACCGGTCCGTCGCGCGTGTACGAGAATGCTCTCCCCACCACTCCGTCGGTCGAACGGACGGTGCAGAGCGCAAACTCCCTGTGCTTCATCAGCCAGGGACCGAACTCGACTGGCTTTGGCAGTGGCGCCAGGATTGTTGCCACTTTGACGTCTCTGATGTCTGCGCCCATCGTTGCCGCTGCTCCCTCCCTAGTTCCGCTTACACCACACCGCGACGCAAGGGGCTCATCGCCGCCTCGACGTCACACCACCGACACGCCCAGCCTCATTCCTCAGCGGTTGCGTTCCGCCCCGCGCGCCACCATCGATGAACTCGATCCGGATGCCATCGGGATCCGCCATGTAGACCACTGACCGGCCGGCGTTTGGTCCGTGTGTCGGCTTCACGGGTGTTGGACTCATCGAAGGTGTTCCAGCCTCGACGAGGCGTGTGTGAAGAGCTTCGAGGTCCGGAACCACGAAGCATGTGTGCGCCGTCCCCGGGTTAGCCGTCTGTGGATCGACCGGCTGCCGCGGGACGCCTCGATACTCGAGCAATTCCAAGGTGTAGTTGGCAATCCCAAGGTCGAGGAACGCCGAGCGGATCTCCACACCGTGGTAACCAACGAGCTCGCCGATGTACGGCTCAGTGATCGTCCTCCGGGCAAGGATCGGGAGGCCCAAGAGGCCGTGATAGAAGTCCAGCGACCGCTCGAGGTCCCGCACCTGGAGACCCGTGTGAGGCCCGACCCGATTCATTGGGATTCCTCCGCAACCGCTGCGTCCACCTCGATCTCAACCCGAACTGCCGGCTCGACAAGCCCGGTGACGCTCATCGCCGTTGCTGGCGGAGCGTCGCCGGCAAAGAATTCGCGAATCACCTCGCGCGCCTGCGGCCACTCCCGGATGTCGACTACGAATGCGCGTAGACGCACGATCGCGTTCCGATCGATCCCGTGCTCCGCAAGGACGTTCTCGATGCGGCTCAACGCCAGACGAGTCTGCGGGACGACGCCGTCGACGATCTCCCCTTCGTCGGTTCGACCGATCATGCCAATGACGAACACCAAGTTGCCAACACGTGAGCTTGTTCTCCACATGCTCACTCCCCCCGCAGGAAATGCTCGATATCCGACGCGATGCGAGCAACTGAAGGCATCCACGCCTCCTCGAGATTGGCGGCGTATGGGATCGGCGAGTCCCCGGCGGCCAATAGGAGGGGTGGGCTATCAAAGGCGTCGAACGACGAAGTGGCGAGCGCCGCGATCAGCGAAGCGCCCCAGCTCCCGTTCCACGGCGACTCCTGCACGATCGCGAGCCGGCCGGTCTTCTGAAGGCTCACGGTCATCGTCTCCAGGTCGAGCGGTATCACAGTTCGTGGGTCGATCACCTCGAGCGAGATCCCGCGTTCGTCAAGCTGGGCCGCAGCCTCGAGCGCGCGCTGGCACATGAGCTGCGTGGCCACCACGGTGACGTCTGTGCCCTCGCGGACGACCGCAGCCCTCCCCCATGCGTGCTCAGCGACCGACTGATCGAGCTCGCCGCGCGTGTTATAGAGCGCCTTGTGCTCGAACACGAGGACCGGATCGTCGTCTTCGATCGCCCCGCGGAGCAGCCAATAGGCGTCCGCCGGAGTGCGAGGAACCGCGAGCTTTAGACCGGGAACGTTGAGGAACCAATTCTCGACCGATTGCGAATGCTGGGCGCCGAATCCGTTCCCGGCGCCGCACGCCATCCGGATCGTCACCGGTACCGCTACCTGCCCCCCGGTCATGTAGCGGTACTTGGCCATCTCGTTGACGATCTGGTCGTGACACACACCGGTGAAGTCGGCGAACATCAACTCGGCGACAGGCCGCAGCCCACCGACCGCAGCTCCGATCGCGGTTCCGACGATCGCCTGCTCGGAGATCGGCGCGTCCTTCACCCGACGAGCCCCGAAGCGCTCGAGCAGGCCCTCGGTCACCTTGAAGGCCCCGCCGGCAGCAGCCACATCTTCCCCGATAAAGAAGACGGAATCGTCGGTCGCCAGGGCGTCCGCTAGCGCGCAGTTAACGGCCTCGCGGTACGTGACTATGCCCATACGTCCTCCAGTAGCGCGGTTTCGTCCGGATCCGGCCAGGCCCTGGCGCGGGCTGCTGCCGCATCTACCTCCAAGCGCGCAGCGGAATGCACTTCCTCGAGAGTCACCTCGTCGACACCCTCGTCCCGGAGCTGCTGCTTGAACAGCTCAATCGGGTCTCGAAGCAGCCATGCCTCAAGCTCACCCGCAGGGCGATAGGTGGCCGGGTCGGCACGCGAGTGCCCCTTGTGCCGATATGTGAGCGCCTCGATCAGCGTCGGACCGAGACCCCGGCGCGCCCGTGCAATCGCGGTCGCGACCGTGTTCATCACCGCCGTCAGGTCGTTGCCGTCGACTTGAACGCCAGGCATCCCGTACGAGGCAGCGCGATCGGCGAGCCTCCCGATCGGCGTGGTGGTACGAAGCGGCGAGTACTCGCCGTACAGGTTGTTCTCGCAGATGTAGATCGTCGGCAGGCTCCAGATAGAGGCGAGGTTCAGCGCCTCGTGGAACGCCCCAATGTTCGTGGCGCCATCGCCGAAGAAGCAGGTCGAGACACGATCGGTTCCGCGGTACTGCGCCGCGAACGCGAGGCCGGCGGCGATCGGCAGGTGTGCACCCACAATGGCAAAGGACCCGTAGGCCCCAACCTCGACATCAGTGAGATGCATCGAGCCTCCCTTGCCCCCGCAGAGCCCGGGTCCTCGCCCGATCAACTCGCCGAATGCTCGGTCGATCGCGGCACCCATGGCCAGCACGGCACCGTGCCCCCGGTACGTGCAGGTCATCGTGTCGCCCAGACTCATCGCACAGCAGGCGCCTACCACGACCGCCTCTTGCCCTTGACAGAGATGGGTTGAGCCGCGAATCAGCCCTCGCTCGTAGAGGCGCTGGACTTCCTCTTCGAACATCCGGATCTCGAGCATCTTCCGCAGCAACCGGATCTGCTCCTCGCGCGACAGCGAGTCGGAAAAGCGGACATCGGTCGTCTCGGTCCCCGCTGGCAATGTGCTCACGTCAGCGCCGCTCCCTACCGGTGGATTAGCCGAAAGGGCACTATACACTACCGCGGTGGTAGGCCACCGACTCTCGTGGCACTCACGCGCCGGGGCCGCGTGACGCCGACCCACGCTCACCAGTGCGGCATCGTGGGTGGCCAATACGTCGTCTCGGTCGTGCGCTACTGCGTCCGGACTCGGATCGTTGTGCATTCTCACGAGTGCCCAGAGTCCGCGCAGCCAGACAGGAACGCGCGTTTCATTTCTGAAGCCTGGGTCTCATGTCCGTGAAGGCGCCGATTGAACCCGCTGCCCGTGAAAGCGATCAGCTGAGTCTGCTCTAATCGCCGTATCCAGACGAGCCGGCTGTCCAATCCAGGGGCTCAACCGCTGCGCAGCAGATGCCACCCCAACCTCCGGCGCGAGTCGGAGCGCTGGGCACTCCCCTAGTTTACTACCTTAGTAGTCTCTATGTCAACGATCCACACCGGAACCTTATCGCCTACGACTCCGGTAGTAGCATGACTCGCCACCCAAGACTCTTGTCGAAGGAGTGAAATGCTTACGACCATCCTGCCGTTGGAGTCGCTCGAGACGTTCGCCTACGGTCTCGACCACCCCGAAGGCATCTGCGAGGCGCCGGACGGCGTCCTCTACGTCGGCGGCGAGGCGGGCCAGGTCTACCGGATCGAGCCGGATGCGTCGGCGACAGAGCTCGTATCGACCGGCGGCTTCATGCTCGGACTCGCCGCCGACGCACACAGTCGCATCTATGCGATCGACCAGGCTTCTAAATGCGTCTGGTGCGTCGACACCGAATCGCGCGAGGCCGTGCGATGGATCGAGGGGCCGCCAGAGCGTCGGTTCGCTACGCCCAACCACGGCGCGTTCGATGCCGCCGGCAACTACTACATATCCGATTCGGGCGAGTGGGGAGCGGCGGACGGGTGTCTATGGCGAGTTCCTGCCGGCTCTGACCACCCGAAGCTGTGGACCGAAGAGGTTACGAACTTTCCCAATGGCGTCGCACTGGCCGAGGACGATTCTCGACTCTTCGTCCTCGAAAGCCTCCCTGGCGCACTCGTCGAGGTGCCGATCCGCGCGGACGGATCGGCCGGTCCGCGGCGGGTCCTCTGTGACATGGAGTCGATCGTCCCGGACGGCGTCGCCCTAGCAGAAGACGGTGGTTTCTACATCGGCTGCTACCGACCTGATGCGGTGTACCGCTGGCATCCGGATGCCGGCCTCTCGCTTCTTGCCGCAGACCCGCGCGGTACGGCGCTCGCGGCACCTACGAACCCCGTCTTCTGCGGACCCGAACGCGACAGCCTCGTTGTGCCGAACATCGGCCGGTGGCACCTGACACGCATTCCGGTCACCACCCGCGGGATCTCGCTCAAGTATCCGACTCGCGATCAGCTCGGCCGCTGAGAGGACCTAATTGACGATGCGTAAGCCAAGCATTCCACCCGATCTGATCGAACGCCTGTTTCGTCTCGATGGTCTCGTCGCAATCGTCACTGGCGGCGCGAGCGGTCTTGGCGAGGCCATGGCACACGGTCTGGCTCAGGCTGGCGCCACGGTCGCAATCGCCGACCGAAACGAAGCAGCCGCCACTGCGGTCGCCGACGGCGCGGCAGATCGCACCTATGAGTTCCACCCCTATACCGTGGACGTGACGAAAAGCAACGATGTCAGAGCCCTTGTGGCATCGGTCACCGCCGATCACGGACACATCGACATCTTGGTTAACAGCGCCGGAACCGCCGGACGGTTTCCGGCGGAGGACTTTCCTGAAGCGGAGTGGGACCGCATCATCGCCGTCAATCTGAAAGGGTCGTTCCTCTGTTGCCAGGCCGTTGGGCGCGAACTGATTAGTGCAAATCGCGCTGGATCGATCATCAACGTCGCTTCGATCGGAGGGTCGATCGCCTACCCGCACGCTACGGCCTACAACCAGTCCAAAGGCGGCGTCATCCAGATGACCCGCTCGCTCGCACTCGAATGGATCGGTCATGGGATACGGGTGAACGCGCTTGCGCCGACCCTGTTCGACACACCACTGGTAGCCGAGAACGACGCGCAGAACACCATCACGAGCGAATTCATCATGGCACGGCAACTGATCCCTCGCAGAGGGCAGCCCCACGAAATCGTCGGGCCGTGCGTGTTCCTCGCGTCACAAGCTGCGTCACTGGTGACAGGACACGTCCTCCAGGTCGATGCGGGGTACCTGATCGCCTGACAACGTGTTCCGGCCACAGGCTCGCGCGGCCCGTCAGCGGGGTACGGTCGTGCTTCTGGGCCAGCCTCGCTCCCTCAGCTTCGTGTTGACGGTGGCGCTCGCACGAGTCGGCGTGACCCTGCCCAACGGCGCCGGCGTCCTGCTCATCCTCGCTCGAACGCACAGGAACATCGGCGGCAGCGGTTGTCCGCGGCGCTGTGACCGGACCGATCCTCGGCGTAGCGAGTCGAGCTGGCTGGTGCGGTCGCGTCCGGTGACGAGCAGCTGCTCGCGACGGTTGATGATTCCGGCGGTCGCGAGCTGGATCCGGCCGCGGCTGCTCTTGGTATCGATCACCGTGACCCCGGTGGGCCCGATCGCGATGTGGGCGATGTTCGCCCTGCTGCGGCTGCAGATCCATCCGGCGGTCGTGCAGCACGACGACGTCGCTGCGAGCGAGCCGGATCGCGAGCGCCCTCGCGGTCGCTGCTTCTCCCTCGGCTCCGTGTCGCCGCTCCTGGACATGGTGCGGCTCGCTCGTGAGTGCGGCCACGATCGATCCGACCGTGCCGGAGCGGGCCTTGATGCGGCGGGCGCTGTCGCGGCCGGTGTGCTGGCTGCCGTGGCCGCTGGTCTCGGTAGTCGTCTGCCAGATCGCGCGGGTGCCCGTCAGCTTCGCCAGCCAGTCACGCGACTCGGGACTGGTCTGGCGGTGCGCGTGTACCCACGCCAGACAATGCCGACGAGGCCGCCACGCAAGATCCTGTCGTTCCTCTCCCGCTCCTTCACCCTGCTGCCTGGCGACCTCGTGCTGACCAGGACTCCTTTGTGCGTGGGGGTATTTATGGATGCGCCTCGTTCCTCGCGCACGGCGACGTCGTGACGGTCGTGTCGTCGGCATCGGTTTGCCTCACGCACCCGGTCAGGACCGCCGCCTGATACCGCTACCCTCGTGTGCCACGTCTACACGTGCGCCGAACAGTGGGCCTGAGGCGCAGACGGCTTACCGACCGTGCGGGGCAGAGCCTGCGAAGTCCTGGTCATCTGCTTCCCACCGCTCGACCGCCTCGGCGACGCTCGGCGCGGACTCGAGAAGGCGCTGCGTGTACGGGTGCTGGGGGCTTCGCAGCACTTCAGCTGTCCGTCCCCGCTCGCAAATAACGCCGCCCTCTAGAACAAGAACCTGAGCGGCGATCGTAGCCACCACGCCGAGGTCGTGGGTGATCAACAGCAGACTCAACCCGAGGTCCGCGCGCAGGTCGGTTAGAAGCTTGAGCACCGCCGCTTGCACGGAGACATCTAGCGCGGAGGTAATCTCGTCACACAGGATCACGTCAGGCTCGGCGGCCAGAGCGCGTGCGATCGCTACACGCTGACGCTCCCCTCCCGAGAGCTCGCTCGGATACCTGGGAGCGAGACTGGAAGGCAGGCGAACGCATTCGAGCAGTCTCGTGACCTCTTGCGGAATCGCTCGCCGCTCGAGGCCACGCAGGAGCTGCACCGGACGCGCAACCGCCTCAAAGACCGTGTGTCGTGGGTTGAGTGCCGCGGCAGGATTCTGGAAGACCAGTTGGACCCGCCGCCGCTGGTCGACGCTCCGGCGGCGGACGAGGCTTGGTAGCTCGACGCTGTCCAGCAGGATCCGCCCGCCGGCAACCGGGTGCAGTCCGGCGATCGCGCGCGCGATGGTGGTTTTACCACTGCCGGACTCGCCCACGAGCGCCACGCACTCACCTCGTTCAACATGGAAGCTGATGTCACTGGCCGCGACGACGATTTCGCGGCGTGACCGGTACTCGGCTCGCAGGCCCTCGACCTCGAGCACCTTGATGCGCTCGGTGCCGCCCTGAAGCTCAAACGCGCCGAGCGGGATCGTCGTGACGGCGGGTGTCTGCTGCCAATTGAAGCAGCGCACGGCATGCTGATCGGCGACGTCGCCAAGAGGCGGCATTTCGGACGCGCAGCGGTCGGATCGCTGCGGACAACGAGGCTCAAACGAGCAACCCGTCGGCCAGCCGCCGACGCCGACGGCGATTCCCGGCATCGGCTCGAGCACGCGAGGCCGCGCATGGTCCGGTATCGATGCGAGAAGCCCCCGCGTATAGGGGTGCCGTGGCCGGCGCAGCACGACTGCGGCACCGCCCTGCTCGACGATCCGGCCCGCGTACATCACGGCGATCCGGTCCGCGATCTGCGCCACGACGGCTAGATCGTGTGTGACATACACCATCGAGATCTGCTCTGCGTCGCGCAGCCGGACCAGCTCGTCGAGCAGCTTCGCCTGCGTGACAACGTCGAGACCGGTCGTCGGCTCATCGAGGACGACCACCGCCGGCTCGCACACGAGCGCCGCCGCGATCATCACACGTTGCTGCTGCCCACCCGATAGCTGGTGCGGGTAGCGACGGCCGAAGTCATCCGTCCCGGGCAACCCGACCCTCTCCAGGACGCGTTGCACCAATCCGTCGTCGTCGCGACCGCGACCGTGCGCTTTGACGAGATCGCGAATCGCATCGCCGATCCGCAGCGACGGGTTCAGCGCGCGGCTCGGGTCCTGCGGAATGTACGAGATGACCGCTCCGCGCAGGGAGCGCATCGACCGATCCATCCGCATCGACGTCCCCCCGATCTCAAGCTCCCCGCCGGAAATCTCGACTCCGTCGGCCGAGTAGCCGAGAAGCGCAAGGGCCGTCGTCGTCTTTCCAGAGCCCGTTTCCCCCACGAGTCCTAGGATCTCGCCCGGAGCAAGTTCGACATCCACGTCTTCGACGATCAACTCGCCTGTCCGCAAGCGGACGCGCAAACCGCCCAGCTTGACCGCGGTGTGCTCTGCAAGCTCGCTAATCATCTACTCGCGCTCGACCGTCCGAGGCTGCGAACGTAGGCGTCTCCAAGCATGTTCACGGAGATCGTTAGCATCGCCAACAACAGCGCCGGCACGACGACCGACCACGGATTCGTGTTGATTATCTCGCGGTTCTCGGAGATCATCAAACCCCAGTTGGCCGCGGGTGGACTTGAGCCAAGGCCGAGGAAGTTCACCCCCGCAGCGAAGATGACCGCGGCCGAGAACCGGACGCCGAGATCGGCGAGGATCGGAGCCGTGATGTTCGGCAGGATCTCACGACGCATGAGCGAAAACATCGATTCCCCGCGGGCGACAGCGGCCTCCACGTAGCCGGTGGTTGATGCCTCCAGCGTGGCCGTCCGCACGAGGCGGGCGACCCCGGGGAAAAGGACAAGAACCAAGCCCACCATCAACACGCCTGCACCCGTACCCGCGCCGACAATCAGCAACAGAAGGAGCAAGAGTGGCGGAAACACGATGAACACGTCCACCACTCGCATCAGCACCGGGTCGACTAACGATCGGCTCAGACCCGCGACCATCCCGACCGTGATCCCGATCAGATACGTGAACGCGATCGGTACGGTTGACAGAACGAGCACCGGACGTCCACCGTCGAGAACACGACTCAACACGTCGCGACCGAGAAAGTCATAACCGAGCGGAGCCGCTGGCCCCGGCCCGTTCCCAGGAAGGCCAACGATCGCGCTCAACGAGTGCGGAGCCACCAACGGTCCGATCAGTGCGACGCCGACGACGAAGACGAGGACCACCAGGCCTGCGATCCCTTGCAGGGTCCGCAGGAAACGCGGCCAATGCAACCGAACTGAGGACCCGTAGAAAACTAAGTCATCAGTTTGCCCTCGCCGTCTAGCGATGTCTTTCGGCTTCGCACCTGCCAAGTTATTCATCTTCGGCACCTAAGCTCGTCGCTGGGGTGGTTTGGATGCTCACTGGAAGCCTGTCCGCAGCTTTGGGACCAACCACACCACGAGGATGTCCGCGGCAATGTTGATCGCGATGTAAATCGCCGCCAGGACGAGTGTGATGCCCTGAACCAAGGTCACGTCGCGTAGCAGCACCTCCTGCACGAGTAATTGCCCGATGCCGGGGTAGGCGAAGAGGGACTCAACGATGATGATGCCACCGAGCAAATACTGGGTTGCCTGTGCGAACGTCTGCACGCTCGGCGCGAGCGCGTTACGCAGCGCATAGCGCCACAGCACGCGCCGCTCGCGGATACCACCCAGGCGGGCCGCGGTCACGTAATCCTGTCGCAGAGACTCGATCACGCCCGCCCGCACCTGTCGTGAGCAGAACGCCAGCGAAATACCGAGCAGAGTGAGCACCGGCAGGACCAGCGCATTCGGATGTGCGAACGGGCTCGAACCCAGCGGCACCAGCGCGACTGGTGGCAGCACGTGTAGCGCCGAGAAGAAGATAACGATCAGGAAGGTCCCGAGCACAAATTCTGGGAGAGACCCGAGCGCGAGCGACGCGTAGGAGATCGCGTAGTCGCTGCACCGCCCGGACCGCACCGCCGCCAGAGTGCCCACAAGCAGCGACAACGGTATCAGCAAGATCACCGTTAGCATCGCTAACACACCGCTGTTGAACAACGGCCTACCGATCAGGCCAGTAACCGACGTCGAGCTGGCACCTTCCGCAAGTTCCGTTGCGGATTGGCCCAGGTCACCATGGAGCGTGCCGACCAACCAGCTTCCGTACCTCGAGACAAAAGAATCGTTGAGATGAAGCTCACGCTCCAAGAGCGCGACGCGCTGCGGCGTCGCCTGCTTACCGAGCACAGCCTCTGCGACGTTGCCCGGCAGCGCGTTCGTGGCTACGAAAATCAACGCAGACGCGACCAGCAGCGTGACGACGCCCGCCGCCACGCGTCGCGCGATGTACCACACAAGCGGGTGCCGGCCCCGCATGCCCGTCGCGCGTGTCAGTCGTGCCGACCCGACTGACGGCAACGCGCCGACCGAAGCGACCGACTGGATTTGGAAAGGCAGGGCCGACGGCACGGCCGGCTCCGAATGCACGCCATCCGGACGATCCGGGGAGCTCATCAGGCCCGAATCCATGCGAGCTGCACCGTGCTCCGGCGAGCCGGCGCCCGCTTGGTACAAATCCCCGGGCTCGCGCCCCGGGTCACAACGCGCGCGAGAGCACCGGACCCTACCCTAGGAGAACCACGCGCCGAGGAGGTGCCAGTCATTCAGGTATCCTGCTTTTGTGGTCTGCAGCCCTTGCACATTAGTTGCTATGGCGTCGACGTAGTTTGCCTGAGCGAAGTCAATCGAACCGCCTTCATTGAACTGCTGCAGCTGAACTTCGTACCACAACTGCTCCGCCTTCGCGGGATTCAGCTCGGCAATCGCTTGCGCTAGAAGCGCGCCTGCGGCCGCACCGCCTGGCTGGAAGCCCCAAGCAGTGTCGTTATATGGCGCGCTCTTGGTGAACTGCGCCCGATAGGTCATCGTTAGCGATGGCCAGGACGACGCGCAATAGTCTAGACCGAACGGCCGGGAAAGGTAGCCGCCCGCTGGCGTGAAATAGCTCGACGCGGACACGGTCTGAAGTTTGACCGTGACACCCGCGGCCTTGGCCTGTTGCGCGTAAACCGTTGCCGACTCGAGAAGGCCAGGCGCCGCCGCCGCCACGGGCAGTGTCACTGTCAAATCGGACTTGCCAGCGGCTTTTAGAAGAGACTTCGCCTGGTCGATATCTTGCGATCGGTGAAGCTGTGAAGCGAAGTGTTCGCAATAATCCCCCTCTAGGTCATTCCCGATGGTGCCGTAGCCGTCGAGCCCCGCGGCAACGATCTCGGGTCGGTCGGCGATCAGGCGCATCGCTTGGCGCACACGAACATCGGTGAACGGCTCGTGGTTGATCCGCATGCAGACCTGATACCAGTTCGACCCGGCGGAGTTCAGGATTCTTATCTGCGAGTTCGACGCGTTCTCCTTGGCGAGCGTGTACGGTACCTGTGTAAAGACGTCGATGTCGCCCGCGAGAAGCGCATCCATCTGGGCGGTCGAATCGGTAAAGCTCGAGTTGACGACGAGTTTGTCCACATACGGCAACCCGGACTGCCAATAGTGCGGGTTGGCCGCAAAGGTGCTCTGGGTTCCAGGAGTGAACGAGACAAATTTGAACGGGCCCGTACCAACTGGGTTGCGCGCCTGCTCCGAGATGGTGGCGCCGTTGGGGACGACGAGGTAGTTGTAGAACGTGAGCAGCGTCGGAAGCTCGGCCACGGGCACGAGCAAGGGCACTTCTACGGTGAGGTTGTCTCGCTTCTTAACACCCTTGAAATCGATCATCCCAGCCGTTTGGCCGGCTGACAAGTTACGGGGGTTCTGCCATTGCTGGATTGTCCAGACCACATCATCCGCGGTAAACGGCTTGCCGTTGTGCCAAACGACCCCCGGCCGGAGGTGAAGCGTCCAAACGGTCGCGTCCGTGTTCGGCTCGGCTGATAGGGCAAGCGTGGGAATGAGGTCCCTAATCTCCGGTCCGACTCGGAAGAGGGGCTCGTAGAGCTGCGGGAGGCGAACAATATCGGCAGCGTTGACTCCAAGAGCTGAGACCACCGTCTCCGCGGTTCCACCACTGATCACCCCAAGATTCAGCGTGCCACCACGCTTTGGGGACCCAGTCGCTTTCGCAGTCTGAGCGCTACTGCTACTGCCAAAGCCTGCGAGCAGGCCACCTGCGCCGCCGAGAGCGACAGCGCCTGCGCCCACCTTCAGGAAATTCCGCCTTGTCACGGCGTCACGAACCGGCTGGTCGCTACTTGACTCGACACGCTGCATTGATCGCTCCTCGGATTGGGCTTTACCCTCGTCCCGAGGTGTGCTTGCCGGCGACGAAGGTGGTGGTGTTCGCTCCAGGGAAAAGCTGGCGCGATGCTGGCGACGGTTTCAAAACGGACGATTCAAAAGCAGACGGCATATGGGAGTGCCGAAGCGCCGTGGACTGGCAGATGGTGCCCCGACCTGAGCTGTACAGCTTCGAGCATTTTGGGGACCTCCCGGACGGCGAACCCACCGACGTCACCTACCAGGGCGCCTGGGAACCGCGGGTTGATCGTGTGGAAAGCGGGCCGCGCGTTGTCGGCGATTGGTGAGTCGCGCGTCGTGCGGAGGCCAGCGGACGCGCGCTGCGATTCGATAAACGAGGGTCGCCACCAGACGCTCAAAACCCCACAGACTGAGAGGCCGGGTCAGAGACATGTCGCGGCCTTTTACCCCTGAGGTCGTCGCCAACGCGCACAAACCAAACTCGACGCGTTTCGACCCTCGCAACCCAAAGCCGGTGACCTCGACGCGACTCAAACCAGCCGACCGACGACCTATATCGGTCCGCCGATCCGCATCGACTGGCATCAGGCTCCCAAGGCCATTGGTTTGGTGTCTCGCGTCCACATAAGACCGTGATTCTGCTGAACCAGCGCTCTTGACACCTTATACTACTGCAGTAGTCGGTTAGTCAAGGTCTGATTTGCAACTTTCCCCACCACGCCTACGAGCACTGCATTTGCGGCGTTGACCGCATTTGCGGCGTTGAGCACTCCCATATCCACTCCTACGGTCCCCCACGAACCGAGTAAATGCCCAGTTTAACAGGACCTACGCAATACCGCTACCGGGATTCGAACCCGGGTTTCCGCCGTGAGAGGGCGGCGTCCTAGTCCCCTAGACGATAGCGGCGCGGGGGCGGCCTGAGGCTAGCAGAGGCTCCGCGCCACGCCGGCTGCGGAGCAGTTGCTATCGTCGCCGCGAGCCCGCGGATGTGGCGGAATTGGTAGACGCGCACGGTTCAGGTCCGTGTGGAG
>Ga0182015_10002637_pt1 | contig 21299 bp, 18 predicted proteins | sample 712P3MmetaG_FD_120478 | JGI IMG/M metagenome (GOLD analysis project Ga0182015, IMG submission 120478) | Permafrost microbial communities from Stordalen Mire, Sweden - 712P3M metaG | ecosystem: Environmental > Terrestrial > Soil > Wetlands > Permafrost | place: Sweden: Stordalen | collected...
CGGATTCGAAGCCGTCATCGCGCCGTCCTTCGGCGACATCTTCGTCAACAACTCCTCGAAGCAGGGACTCGTGATCGTCGTCTTGCCGGTGGCCGCCGTCGAGGAACTGAACGAACTCATCAAGGTCGATCCGTCTCGGCTCGTCATCGTAGACGTCGATCGACAGCTCGTGGAAGTCCCCGAGGCCGGGTTCCAACGCCACTTCGAGATCGATTCGATGACGCGCGAGCGCCTGCTCAACGGATGGGACGACATCGGTCTGACGATGTTACGAGAGCCCGAGATCGCCGCCTTCGAGGCGACCGAAGAGGCCCCGGACCTCAATGGAATCTTCGACGACGCCGGCCACGTTCGGTAGACGCCCCGCCCAGTCTCGAAGCGATTACGTCTACCCTTTTCGAAGCCACCGACTGGAGACGCCGTGAGCCGATTCCCCTACTACGACGAGTACGAAGTTCATCGCACGATGCCCGAAGAGGGCACCGACCAAGCCGAGATCCTCTCCATGATGAACGAGATTGCGGCGCGCGAGAACGTCGTGTGGGAGAACGGTCACTGCTCCGGCACGATGTACTGCGGCGACCACGACCACTACGACTTTTTGAACGAGGCGTTCTCGAACTTCTCGTACGTGAACACGCTGCAGCGCGACATGTGTCCGAGTGCCACCAAGTTCGAAGCCGAGATCATCGCGATGACCCTCGACATGCTCGGGGCCGGCGCCCTCGAGGACTCGAATCCCGGTGGCCTCGTGACGTCCGGCGGTTCGGGGTCGATCGCCCACGCCGTCCTGGCCTACCGAGAGGCAAACCCGAACGTCCAACGCGCGAACGTCATCAAACCCGAGACCGCGCACCCGGCCTTCGCCAAGGCCGGTCACCTCTTCGGGGTGGACATGAAGATCGCCCCGGTCGATCCGGTGACCTTGCAGGTCGATCTCGAGTGGGTGCGCGCGAACATCGACGCGAACACCGTCGCGCTCGTCGGCTCGGCGCCGAACTACGGCTACGGCACCGTCGATCCAATCACCGAACTCGGCGCGATCGCCTTGGAACACGGGATCGGGCTCCACGTCGACGGCTGTCTCGGCGGATTCCTCTTACCTTTCGGCCGCGAACTCGGCTACGACATAGCGGCCTTCGACTTCTCGGTGCCCGGGGTCACGACGATCTCGGCCGACACGCATAAGTACGGCTACGCGCTCAAGGGCACGAGTGTGCTCGCCTTCGCCGACCAGTCCCTTCGCAACGCCCAGTACTTCTACCTCACCGACTGGTCCGGCGGGAAGTACTGCTCGCCGGGCATGGACGGTTCGCGTTCCGGCGGACTGCTCGCGGCCACGTGGGCCGCGATGATCAGTCTCGGTCGCGCGGGCTATCGCAAGTACGCCCGGGCCATCTTCGAGACGTCGGCCGCGATGCAAGACGCGATCCGCAGTCACCCGTCGCTGCGACTGATGGGAACACCCAGCTTCCTCTTCTCCTTCACGTCCGACGAGTTCGACATCTATCTGGTCAATGACTTCTTGCGGACGACGGGGTGGCGGATGAACGGCCAGCAGTACCCCAACGCCATCCACATGGCGGTCACCCGTCCCCAGACCCAGCCCGGCGTGGTCGAACGCTGGACGACCGACCTCGCCGACGCGGTCGAGTACGCCCAGGCGCACCGTGACGAAGCGGCCAAGTCCGGCGCGATCTACGGCGGGGTCGTCGGCGGCATGAGCGCCGAGGCCGACGAGTTCATCCGGGCCGTGATGGCCGACATGATGGACCAACAGGCCGCCATTCCCCCTGCATGAGCACCGAACTCTGTCTCAGCATCGACCTGGGAACGGGCGGCCCGAAGATCGGACTCGTGAGCCTCGAGGGCGACGTGCTCGACTACGAACTCCACTCGGTCGCGACGACCTCCACGAGCGACGGCGGGGCGACCCAGGACCCGGTGCAGTGGTGGACGTTGATCAGCGAATCGACCCGACGGCTGATGAAGCGGCCGGACGTCACCAAAGAGCGCGTGAAGGCCGTGGCCGTGACCGGTCAATACGCGTCGACGGTGCCGGTCGACGCCAACGGCGTGCCGACCGGTCCCTGTCTGATGTGGCTCGATACGCGAGGACGTGAGTTCTCTCGACGGGTCATCGGTGGACCGATCGAGGGCTACAACCCGCGAAAGATACTGCCTTTCGTGCGCAAGGCCGGCGGCGGCCCTTCCCCGTCCGGGGCCGACCCCATCGGTCAGATCCTGTATCTGATGCATCGCGAGCCGGAAGTCCTCGCCGCGACTCGATGGATGATGGAGCCCGTTGACTATCTCACGATGCGATTCACCGGGGTCGCGTCGGCGACCCACGCCTCGCGTCTGGCGAGTTGGCTCACTGATAATCGTTACCTCACGCGTTACGAGTACGACGAGCAGTTGCTGAAGATCGTCGGGGTCGACCCTCGCTTACTTCCGCCACTGCAACCGATCGGCACCGTCGTGGGTACGGTCTCGCGTGACGTGGCCGAACACCTCGGACTCTCTTTCGACACCGTCGTGATCACCGGCGTGCCGGACCTGCACGCGGCGGCGATCGGCTCGGGTGGCACCGCTCTGTACGAAGCGCACCTCGCGCTGTCCACGACGTCGTGGATCAGCTGTCCCGTGCCGAAGAAGAAGACGGACGCCCTCCACTCGATCGCGGCGATTCCCGGACTCACCAACGACTCGTACCTGATCATTGACAATCAGGAGACGGGCGCGAAGTCACTCGAGTGGCTTCGCGCGCTCCTGGCCGGATCGGAGACGCCGATGCGCTACGACGAGATGACCGCGCTCGCCGCCACGTCGGCGCCCGGTGCCAACGGCGCGCTGTTCACTCCGTGGCTCGCCGGTGAACGCTCGCCGATCGGCAACAAACATTTGCGAGGCGGCTTCACCAACCTCTCACTCGCGACGACGACCGCTGATCTCATCCGCGCGGTCCTCGAGGGCGTCGCCGCCAACAGCGCGTGGCTGCTCGGGTACGTGGAGAAGTTCGCCGGTCGAGAGTTGTCACCCCTGCGACTCCTCGGCGGTGGCGCGCAGTCAGTCGAGTGGTGCCAGATCTACGCCGACGCGCTCGGACGCGACGTCGAACAGGTCCCCGACGCGATGGTCGCGCAACTTCGCGGTGCGGCACTTCTCGCCGCCGTCAACATGGGCCGGCTCCGTCTCGATGAGGTCGACCGGCTACGGCCCCGCGGACGACGGTTCTCCCCTAACGCCGCCGTCGCGGATCTCTACGCCACTCGACGAACGCAGTTCCCGAGCCTCTACTCGCGCGATAAGAAGTGGTCCCGATCCGTCAGTTGACGCGCTAGTGCGCCCCTGATCGGCGTTGCGACGTCGTCACCGCTTGCTACGGTGCAGCCATGCGATGTTCGTGGGCCCAAGGAGCAGAGATGCAGACCTACCACGACGAGGAGTGGGGCGTGCCGCAGCACGACGACGCAAGACTGTTCGAACTGCTCACCCTCGAAGGAGCGCAAGCCGGGCTCAGCTGGTTGACGATCCTGAAGCGCCGCTCCGGCTACGTGAAGGCCTTCAAGAGATTCAATCCGAAGTCCGTGGCGGTGTTCACGCCCGATGACGTGGAGCGCCTGTTGGAGGATGTCGACATCATTCGCCACCGGGGCAAGATCGAGTCAACCATCAACAATGCGGGCGCGGTGCTCACTCTTCAAAAGGGCGGCTCCAGCCTGGATGAACTCCTGTGGTCCTTCGTCGACAACAAGCCACTCCAGCGAGATTGGAAGCACGATCCGAGCATTCCGGCGTCGACCCCCGAGGCGACGCTCATGAGTAAGGAGCTGAAGAAACGCGGATTCCGATTCGTCGGCCCCACGACGTGTTACGCGCTGATGCAGGCGGCCGGGCTCGTCAACGACCACGACCCCACATGTTTTCGCTACGCCCAAGTCCGAAAACTGCGTTAGCGCGGAGACCTTCGTCGTCGTTCTGAGCTCGTGACCGTCGATGTCGTCGCGGACGGTTTCGACACCGCCTCGTGACCGACCAAGAAGTATCTCGAAGGGCGATCGACCTCTCGAGTGAGCCCGATTCGCGTCGACTGTCCCGTCGGCAGCTGGATCTCGCCACGGCGGGGCCGATGAAACGTGAGATATCGTCCGTCGCCCCCGCAGCAGTCCAATCCGTTGTCGGCCCCCGTGACGCCGAGAACTCGCGTCAGATTACCGGGGCCGCGCAGCGCCACCGAATCGTCGCCGTTCCCATCAGCGTTGGGCACGATGAGTTCGGCCGCGCGCAGCAACACCGCCGTGGCGCTGCCGCTCGGCTCCGTGACGACATTCATGCACCAGTGCATTCCGTAGATCAGGTAGACGTAGAGGAACCCGGCGGGACCGAACATGATCTCGCTGCGCTTGGTCGGTCCCCGAAAGGCGTGCGACGCGGGATCGTCGCTCCCGCCGTACGCTTCGGTTTCGACGATCAGAGCTCGACGTTCCGCGTCACCATCGTGCACGACGAGCCACGACCCCACGAGGTCATACGCGACGGCGTCGGGCGCCCGTTCGAAGAAGGTCCGGCGAACGGGCGCGGTGAGCTTCGAGGTCATGAACGCTCGTCTCGCGCCGCGTCGGCCGTCATAGGACACAACGTATCGACATCTGGTGACACGATTGAATCCGCGTGAGGGTTAGGTGGCGACGCCCGCGGAAGCGGGCAGACTCTCTGGCTGGAAGGACAGTTTGTTCGCGGGCATCGGGCGACTGATGAAGTATCCCTGGGCCAGGTCGCAACCGAGGTCACTGAGCAACTCCAACGTCGCGACGTCCTCGATCCCTTCGGCCACAACTCGCAGCTCCATGTCGTGCCCTAATTGGATCGTGGCGCGGACCAATTCGAGGTCACGTTCCTTCCCGTCGCCGCTCAAACCCGTGATGAACTCTCGATCGAGTTTCAGCTCGCCCACGGCCAGGGAACTGAGGTAGGCCAACGACGTGAAGCCCGCACCGAAGTCATCGATCGACACCACGATACCCATCGTCTTCAAGTGTTCGATGACCGTCTTCGAGCGAGCGAAATCGGTGATGATGCTGGTCTCGGTGATCTCGATGACCAGAGCGCTGCCCGGCAAATTATTCTCACGCAACAACCCGGCGACGAGGTCGGTGAACCCGTCTTCCAAGAGGTTCGTCGTCGTGATGTTCACCGACATGATCAGGTTGCGACCGGTGGCGCGCCACTCGGCACACTGGGCGAGCGACTCGGCCAACACCCACGCCGTCAGCTCCCTCATCAGGCCGGCGTCTTCGGCGATCGGCAGGAACTTCAGCGGTGGTACCAGGCCGAGCGACTCGTGGGGCCAGCGAATCAGAGCTTCGACGGCGAGGATCTCACCCGTACGAAGGTCCAACTGGGGCTGGTAGTGCAACACGAAGTTGCCTTCGTCGACCGCAACGCGCAACTCCTCGGCCAGATTGAGTTTCTGCTCACCGCCGTCGACGTCCTGGTCGTAGAAGACGAACGGGATGTTGCCCAGCTTGGCGCGGTACATCGCCGTGTCCGCACACCACGTGAGTCCGATGGCTTCGGTCGCGTCGGAGGGCGCGAGGGCGATGCCGATGCTGGCACCGACGCTGGCCTTCATCTTTTGCAAGATGAACGGTTCGTTGATCGCCTTCAAGATGTCCGCCGCGACGGCCTGGGCGGCCTTCGCGTCGGCGTCGACCAACACCACCGCGAGTTCGTCGCCTCCCAGACGGAAGACGGAACCGGTCGCCGGCACGGTGCGGCTCAACCTCGGTCCCAGTTGACGCAACAACTCATCGCCCGCGGGGTGCCCGAAGGAGTCGTTGATCTCCTTGAAACGGTTGAGGTCGATGAAGAGGAACGCGAGATTACGCGAATTGGTCCAGGGATTGGCGTAATCGGCGAAGAACGTCTCGAGCACGTGGAAGAGGTAGCGACGATTACCGAGGCCCGTCAGTTCGTCCGTCTGGGCCTGGCGATGGCGCTCTTCGGTCAAGACCCGCAGGTCGCGCGCGGAGAGCGTGAGTCGAAGGCCGGCCGCCACCAGGGTTGCCGCCGCCAGCCACAGGGCGACCCACGTGATCGTGTGCACGTAGCCGATCAACAGGATCGCCAGTCCAGCCGCGGCCGCGACACCGGGCAGCGCCACCCCGGCGATGCGCTGGGATCGTAGCGGATCGAGCGTTCGCGGCCTCAACCACACGGACATCGACATGAGCACGATCGACGCCGGCCAGGCCACCGCGTTGAAATCGACGCCGAGCTTGGACGCGAAAATCGTCGATGACGAAAAAAGATTCGCGGTGTCGCCAATGACGTTCAACGAGATGCCCGCGGCGAGCAGGAACCACGGCAAGGTCGTACGACCGGAAAGCAGAACCGTGCCACCGATCACCAAGGACAACAACAGGAGGTCGCCGATCGGGTACGCCAGATTGGTGGCCGCCGTTGCAACACTGCCACCCGAGGCGTGCAAGACGCTGTGGAACGCGAAGGCCGCACAGATGGCGGCGGCACCGAGTCCGGCGACGACGCCGTCGAGCCAGTTGGGACGCGAGAGTCGCCCCATGGCCGTACGCAGCAGCTGCACCGTCGCCACGTAGGCCAACGGGTAGAAGCCGAGGTAGAAGAAGTCCGCGACCGACGGCACTGACGGGGTCTTGCCGCCGAGTGACTCGATGGTCAAGAAGACGTCGCCCAACGACCACGACAGGAGGCTCAGTCCCAACGCGAGCGGCGCGACTCGTCCCGGATTCTTGTCCAGACCGCGAATAATGCAGATGACGGACGCGATCAGTTCGATCCCGCAGACGACCCAACCGTCCAGCCACGTCCAACTCTCATTGGGGTTGCGTAGGAGAAGTGAGATGAAGTAGCCGACCACCATCAGACTCAGAACGATGAACGCCGTCCACGCGTACGGGGAAAGGTCCTGAACCTTCGACGAGAAGACCGGCGCCTCCCCAACCTGTGGTTGCGCGGGCACTACGCCCTTCTTTGACGTCTCATCTCGACGCGCGTAGCGGAAATGACTCGGACGGATTTCGTCCTCGGTGTCATCAACCATTATCCGACCTCCTGGCCCTCTTCGTTCGGAAGAACCGTGGCAATGCTGAGCGATTGGGTGTTACAACTCGGGTCAACGTAGTTTCAACGGTAGTACTCCAAATGTGCTAAATCGGACATCCTCGAGTTGTGAAAACCGAGTGAATTCTTGGAGAATTGAAGAGCGCAGTGCTCCACGGTGTAGACACGACGCAACGGTCAAGTGTGCCGACACACGTTCGCGCCGTGGGGCATTTGCTGGATCATTCCGATCGAGTTAGAGCCGGAACGCGCAGCCGTCCCAATACGCCACGAGGTGCGGTCGGAGTTTCCCGCGCATCTCCACACTCACTTTTTCCGGGAGTACCGAACCGGCGCGGAAGAGACGTACTTCGGGGCTCGTTCGGCTGATGATCTCGTAGTGGTCGCCGTCTCGGTGCGCACTCGTCGAAGCGTCCAAGAATGTGAGCCCACCGGAGCAGCACCGATTGTGGCGCACGCGGAGGAATAAAGTGCCGCCGCGCTGCGCCACGAATTCGCGCGCCTGTTCGCTGACTTCGATATCCGTGTGTCCATCGTACGGTGAGCCGCCCGGATACCCGCAGCGACTCCCATGAAAGGTTCGTGCGGTCTTTGCGGTAACTTCAACAGTGCACATGAGGACTGGAGGGGCCATGTCGTTGGAATCGTTTCCCCGTTACCCGCTCATGTTCGGGCCGTCCCCGATTCATCGGCTCGATCGCCTGACCGAGTACCTCGAAGGGGCAACGGTCTGGGCCAAGCGCGACGACGTAAACTCCCCTCTCGCCTTCGGCGGCAACAAGATCCGCAAACTCGAGTACCTCGTGGCCGACGCGCTGGCCAACGGGTGCGACACGCTCGTCTCGATTGGCGGCGTGCAATCGAATCACACTCGCCAGGTGGCCGCGGCGGCCGCCAAGACCGGCATGAAGTGCGTCCTCATCCAAGAGAGTTGGGTCGACTGGCCCGACGTGACCTACGACCGCGTCGGCAACATCCTGCTCAGCCGATTGATGGGCGCGGACGTTCGTCTCGTGCGCGCGGGCTTCGGCATCGGATTCAAGGAGAGCTGGGAGAAGGCGATCCTCGAGATCGAAGATCGCGGAGGAAAGCCCTACGCCATTCCGGCGGGTGCCTCGGATCATCCCCTCGGCGGCCTCGGCTTCGCCGGGTGGGCGAAGGAGGTCGAGCAGCAAGAGGCCGAGTTGGGCGTCGTCTTCGACTACGTCTTCGTGTCCTCGGTGACCGGCGGAACCCAGGCCGGCATGGTCGCCGGTTTCGCGCACCACGACGACCCGCACACGGTCGTCGGCATCGACGCGTCGGCGAAACCCGAAGAGACGTGGGGGCAGATCGCTCGCATCGCGCGCGCAACCGCGAAACTCATCGGCGTCGAACGCGAGATTCCCGACGAGGAGATCATCCTCGACGACCGCTTCCACGCCGGCACCTACGGGATCCCCGATCAGCGCACGTTGGACGCCATGCGCCTCGGTGCCTCGCTCGAAGCGATGATCACCGACCCGGTCTATGAGGGGAAGTCTCTGGCGGGACTGATCCATATGGTCCAGGACCGCGAGATCGCGCCCGATGCCAACGTGCTCTTCGCCCACCTCGGCGGCCAGCCGGCGCTCAACGCCTACGCCGGTCTCTTCTCGTGAGCGACGCACCCGCGCTCGTCGTCAGCGTTCCCGACGCCCTCGTTCGCGGCACGTTGGGTGATCTTCCCGATGGCGTCGAGGTCGTGGAGTGGGACATGTCCGGACCAGCGCCGCGTCCGCACATCGACATCGCGATCGTGCCGTACCTGTTCTCGAGTGAACGCCTCGCCAATCTCAACGGCCTCGACGTCAGGCTCGTCCAAAGCCTCACGCTCGGCTACGACGGCGTCGCGGAGGTCCTGCCCGAGAAGATGACGTTCGCGAACGCCGCCTCGGTGCACGAGACCTCGACCGCAGAGTTGACGCTAGCGCTCATCCTCGCCTCGCAACGAGCGATTCCGGAGTTCGTGCGTAACGCCCTCGCCGGCAAGTGGAAGCCCGTGTGGCGCCAGAGCCTGGCCGATCGCACGGTCTTGCTCGTCGGCTACGGCGGCGTCGGTCGCGCCATCGAGGCACGACTGGTGCCGTTCGAAACGACCGTGGTCCGCCTCGCCCAACACGAACGAAGCGACGAACGAGGACGGATCTATGGTCAGAACTCTCTTCGCGAACTGCTCCCCACGTCCGACATCGTGGTGATTGCGGTGCCGCTCGGTGACAACACCACCCACCTCGTGGACGCCGAGTTCCTCTCGCTCATGCCCGACGCCAGCCTGCTCGTCAACGTCTCGCGCGGTGCCGTCGCCGACACCGACGCCCTCCTCGCCGAAGCCCAGAGCGGACGACTGCGCCTCGCGCTCGACGTGACCGACCCCGAACCGCTGCCCGACGGTCACCCGCTCTTCGAGCTCGAGAACGTCCTCATCTCGCCGCACGTCGGCGGAATGAGTTCGGCGGCGGTGCCACGCATCGCGCGACTCGTTCACCGACAGATCGAGCGGATGCTCCAAGGTGAAGAGCCGCTCAACGTGGTGCTGCGCACCTGACTCACGAGTGGCCCACCAGGACGAGGTAGACGTCGCAGAGGTTCCAACCGGTTCGACCACCCGCAATGAGTTGTCCCAAATCTTGCAGCGCGGCGTGACTGTCGCTGTTCGCCACGACGTCGTTCCAATCGATACCACGCTCTCGAGCGCGACGAATCGTCGCGTTGTCTGACCAACCACCAGCAATGCCCTTGACGAAGTCTCGCCCATCCGTGGCCCGAGCGACGGCGATAATGTCGCGTTCGTACGTACCGAACGCCCCGGCCATACGCCACGCGAACTCCTGGCATCGACCGCCGACGCCCGAACCTTGCACCTGGACCGTCACTTCGCCGACTCCGACCACACAGAAAGGTCCTTCCACGAGGGATTCTGACTTCACGCTCTCCATTATCAGATCGACGATTTCCTGGACGTCGCCGTGCAGCGCGGCACCCAACTGGACCACGCGATAGCCGCGTCGCGCCGCCTCGCTGGCGAGCGCGACGAGCACTCGAGACGGCTCGGCGATCACCCGGTTCTCGTGCACCGTCGCCACCGCCTCGGCCATGAGTTCGCCACGTTCGTCGCTCGCGTCGAGAATTCGCGACGCGAGCCGCGTGTCACTTCGTCCGATTACGTGGAGCAGTTCGTGCACTTCGTCGCGAGAAGGCGCGAACTCGAAGGTGAGACCGGACGCCACCCAGCGTTCCCCTGAGACGACGTTGTCGACCATTATCAATGAGACAGAGCGCGCAGTTCGGACGCGACGGAGGATCGCGCCACCGGCGATGCTGGAACTGACCGCGCGGAGTTGATTGAGCGTCGTGATGTCCGCGCCAGACTCGAGGACCGCGGTGAAGAGTTCGTGCAGGTCGTCGAGATCGACGGGCGACAAAGGTAACGCACACAGGCTCGACGCGCCGCCCGAGATCAAGAAAACCGTGCAGCGGGCTCCCTGCGAACTCTCCAGGAACTCGACCAATCGTTCGCCGGCCAACAGACTGCCCAGACCGGGCATCGGGTGCTCACCGATGACGAATTCGATGTCGGCGTCCAGGGAGAACGCCGGTCCTTCGTCCACGATGACGAGGAGACGTCGGACGTGGTCTCCCAGCACTTCGCGCGTGGCCGCCGCCATCTCGCGCGCGGCCTTGCCGATGGCGACCACGTCGACGTCGACGCCCAAGACATTTGACTCGCGCAACTGCGTTTCGACGAGTTCGCGAAGTTCGAGCCCGATCGACCACGCCTCACTGATGGCGAGTGCGTCGTCCACAAGCCTGCTCGTCACGTCAGTCCGATCTCGCGCGGAGTACGTCTCCAACTGGAACGAATCCTACGAAAAGAAAGCACGTAGTTCGACGTCCGAGACCTAGGTCGAGGCGGCGAAGACCTCTCGCGCGATCACGCTCTGGTGATCCTGGGTGTGACGCCATGTCGCGAGCAACGCGATGGCCAGGTTCGCCAGTCCGGCGAAGGACGTCGCCGTGAGCGCGGCCCAGAGGTGGGCGCCGGTGTAGTAGATGATCCAGAGCGAGCAACCGAGCGCGCCGACGAACCACGAGGTCGCCGACACACCCGTCGCGTCCGGATGACGGACCAGTTCGATCAGTTGGGGCCCGCGATTGATCGACATCGCCACCCCGGTGCCGAAGAGGCCGCCGGCCCAGCCCCACAACAGGGTCGGCATCACGCAACAGAGGAAGAAATAGCCCAGCGCCCTCGCCGGTACGGCCCAGCGCCGCCACGGCGCGAGTCGAAAGAGTATGGACAGTTGGATCGGCAAGATGAGCGCACTGCCCAGGACGACCTCGACCGAGTGGGCCGCGAAGCCGTACGTGATCCAGAAACAGCCCATGTAGACGAAGAGAACCCACGTCGCCAGCGAGACTCCCTCGACGCCCAACGTGCGCACGCGCCGCAGCTGGTACGAGGTCCCGACGACGCCGCTCGCGACGGCCAACCACCCCATCGAGATCGTGATGGAGTGCCAAGTCATTGACGAAGTTTACTTGCGGCGTTTTCTATCGACGGCGATTTGCTGCAGAAATGACCGCTTCGAGTGATGCGTCGAGGATCGACGAACTCATGCCCACGCCCCACCACGTTGTGCCGTCGTCACCTTCGGCTTCGACGTAGGCGACGGCTGAGGCGGCCGACCCCGACGTGAGAGCGTGCTCGGAGTAGTCACGGACCTTGAACTTCACGTCCATCTCCGTGCGCAGGCCGTCCATCAGGGCGTCGATGGGACCGTTGCCGTCGCCCTTCACGGTGAGGTGGTGACCGTTCACGACCAGTTGCGCGAAGATGCGCGTACTGGACTGGTCGGCCGAGACCTCACTCGACAGGAGCTGGATGGTGGGGTTCTCGGGCTGGTACGTCGTCGTGAAGACGTCCCAGATCTCGGCCGGCGAGATCTCGGTGCCGGTCGCTTCGGTGAGCTCTTGGACCTGCTTGGAGAACTCGACCTGCATAGCGCGCGGCAGGTCGAGACCGTGCTCGGCGCTCAACAGGTAGGCGACGCCGCCCTTACCCGACTGGGAGTTCACGCGGATGATCGCCTCGTAGGTCCGACCGGTGTGTTTCGGATCGATCGGCAGGTACGGCACCGCCCAGACGTCGTAGGTGTCACCGATGTCGAGCATGCCCTTCTTGATCGCGTCCTGGTGTGAACCGGAAAAGGCGGTGTAGACGAGCTCGCCGACGTAGGGGTGACGCATGTGCACCGGGAGACGATTGGCGTACTCGGCCACGTGACGCGCCTTGTCGATGTCGCGGATGTCGAGTTCGGGGTCCACCCCTTGGGAGAACAGGTTCAGCGCCAGGTTCACGACGTCGACGTTGCCGGTGCGCTCTCCGTTACCGAAGAGCGTGCCCTCGACGCGGTCGGCGCCGGCGAGGACGCCCAGTTCGGCGGCGGCGACGCCGGTACCGCGGTCGTTGTGCGGGTGCAACGAGAGCACGACACTGTCACGCCGGTTCACGTGACGAAGGAACCATTCGATCGCGTCGGCGTAGAGATTCGGCGTGTACATCTCGACCGTCGCCGGGAGGTTGAGGATCAGCGGCCGATCGGGCGACGGATCGATGACCTCGATCACCGCGTTGCAGACCTCGAGCGCGTAGTCGAGCTCGGTGCCGGTGAAGCTCTCGGGCGAGTACTCGTAGTAGAACTCGGTCGTCGGCGACATCGACTCGAGGGTCAAACAGAATGCGGCCGCGTCGGTCGCGATCTTCTGGATACCGGCCTTGTCGAGTCCGAAGACGACCCGTCGCTGCAGGGTCGAGACCGAGTTGTAAAAGTGAATGATTGCGCGGCGCGCCCCCACGACCGATTCGTAGGTTCGACGTATGAGGTCCTCGCGACACTGCGTCAAGACCTGGATCGTCACGTCTTGCGGGATCAAGTCGTTTTCGATGATGTGGCGAACGAAGTCGAAGTCGGGCTGGGAAGCCGAAGGGAAACCGACTTCGATCTCCTTGAATCCCATCTCGACGAGCTGGACGAACATTGCGTTCTTACGATCCAGGTCCATCGGGTCGATCAGGGCCTGATTGCCGTCGCGCAGGTCGACGCTGCACCAACGAGGCGCTTTGGACAGACGGCGGTCGGGCCAGGTGCGGTCCGGCAGGTCCACCGGCACCGTCGGCACATACTTGTCAAAGGCCATCGGGCTGGGCTGCTGGTTCTCCTTCACCTGGTTCTTCCTCTCCATCGTGGTCGTACGAGAAACAAAAAACCCCCGCCAAAGCGGGGGTCGGGGCGAGCAGGTGCTCACCCCTATCGAAGCAGCAGGTCCTTCTGTCCGGTTCTCATGTACTCATTCTATCTCGAACGGCGCAAATGTCCAGAGGGAGTCACCGCTAAGGGGCTGTGTTCTATTTGGCGAGTGCGCCAGGTGCGGAATTCAGCAGTATCTCCATTGCCCGTGTTCTCAGTTCTCCCATGTGGCGCTTCGCGGTGCCCCTACTGACGCTTTGCGCTTCAACTGCTTGACGACGTGCGACGCGAATTCGGCATGTCTCCAGTGTCGTCACCGTGTCACAGTGACGTCCAATACTGACCAAGTGACTTCGCGTTCGTCAGAACCGCTCCTCTCGCACACCGGAGAAGTACTGTCGCGCCCGGTGACCTTTAGGTTCGCCATTGATCCCAACGTCGAGCAGAAGATCTTGCTCGCCAAGTGCGCCGGAGCTCGACGTTTCACCGTGAACCACCGCCTCGCGCGCATGAAGGCGAACCTTGATGTCAGGTTGGCCGAACGAGACTTAGACGCGGCGACCGACTCGGCACCCCTCACGCCCTCGCTGTCGTGGTCAGGATTCAGTTTCATCAACGAATTCAACGCCTGGAAGAACGGCAGGTCGGACGACTCACCGGTCAACGTTGACGGAACTCGGGGTCTCTCGTGGCGACGCGAGTTACCTGCCGATGTCTTTGAGTGCGCCAGCGTGGATGCAGCGCACGCACTTGCGAACTTCGCCGCGTCACGACGAGGTGATCGAAAGGGCGTTGCCGTCGGATTCCCCCGCTATTAGGCCAAAGGAAAGGTGACGCCAAGCTTTGGCCTTCGGAACCGTGCGAACGCTTCTAAAGACCCTTCGAGCCAATCCATCCGATTCAGTGACCCCACCCACATCAGCCTTCCCAAGTTCGGACCGGTGAAGCTTTTCGGATCCTCCCGCCGAGTCCGCCGAATGATCGACAGCGGCCGCTTTCACGTGTACTCAGCCACACTGAACGAGCGCGCGGGACGTTGGTTCGTCTCACTGACCGGTGTGGCCGCCCAACTCCACCAGGCCGAACGTGGTCGCAGCAATCGCCATCAAATTCCCGTCGGTGTCGATCGAGGTATCACGTCGTTGTGCGTCGCCGCCGACGCCAACGGCACTCCCTTCGAGATCTTCGAGGGGGTGAAAACACTACGAGAAGCCCACGCGCAGCTCAAGGCGGCCAACCAGGCCCTGGCTAGAACCACACCGGGATCCAAGGGTCGCCAACGAGCACGAGCCCGCCTCGCCAAGACGCACCGCAAGGTCGCCAACACTCGACGACATCTCGTCCACCAGGTCTCCAAGACACTGGTCCAGAACGCACAAGTGCTGGTCCTTGAGGACCTCAACGTCGCGGGCATGGTGAGGAACCGACACCTGGCGAGGTCCATATCGGACGCCGTGGGCGAGTTGGCACGTCAGGTCCTCTACAAGGCCAAGTGGCAGGACGTCGAGGTGCGAGTGGCCGACAGATTCTTCCCGAGTTCGAAGACCTGCTCAGGTTGTGGCGACATCAAGCGCGATCTCAGCCTGGCCGAGCGGAACTACGCCTGCACGAACTGTGGTCCGGTCATTGACCGCGACCTCAACGCGGCCATCAACCTCGCGCATTGGCAGCCCGAAGAGGCAAAAGTAAGGGTGTTACCCGTCCCTACGGGCGAACGACTTCTCAGAGCAGCGTGATCTATTAAGGATCTGCACCGCGAAGCACGCGGGAAGAGCCGATTGCCACCCGCACAAACATCGCGTCAGCGTGATGAGGGCCATGGGTCGGAACCGAGGTCAGACGCAAAATCGTCTGGGTAGTCGGACGATGAGCAAGTACCATCTGAACCACTTGGTTGGGTTGGTCAAGGCGAATCGGTGGGTCCAATTAGGACACACGCTGTAACCTCATGGGTCATGGACACACTTAAAACGGTTCTCAAGATCATGTTCGTCCTGGTCCTCGTCGGGTGCATCTCCGGCGTCATCAAGGTCCAGTTGGGTCAGAAGGACACCGACCCGGTCTCCTTTGACGAGTGGCCCGACGTGCCACGCAATCCGGCAACCGAATAGCCCGTCCGCAACCATTCACCGCAAGGAGAAACCATGACTGACATGCAATATCGACGCCTCGGCCGTTCCGGTCTCAAGGTGAGCCTTCTGTCCTTCGGCAGTTGGGTGACGTTCGCCAACGCCAACCAGATCGAAACCTCCAAGCAGGCGGCCGAGTGTTTGAGTGCCGCCAAGGATGCGGGTGTCAACTTCTTCGACAACGCCGAGGCGTACTCCGCTGGTGAATCCGAGCGCGTCATGGGCGAAGCCTTCCGCGAACTTGGTTGGAAGCGGCACGAGTACGTCGTCTCGACGAAGCTCTACTGGGGACTGTTCGACGTTCCCAACATGCGATTCACGCTGAATCGTAAGTACCTCTCTCAAGCCATCGACGCTTCACTCGAACGCTTCGGCCTTGACTTCGTCGACCTCGTGTTCTGTCACCGACCTGACCCGAAGACGCCGATCGAAGAGACGGTCTGGGCCATGAGCGACATGATCTCCCAAGGCAAGGCCCTCTACTGGGGTACCTCAGAGTGGCACGCCGATGAGATCCGCGCCGCCTATGACATCGCCGATCGACACCACCTTCACAAGCCGGTCATGGAACAGCCCGAGTACAACATCCTGCATCGACGCAAGGTCGAAAAAGAGTTCGCCCGTCTCTACGAGGACATCGGACTCGGGACGACGATTTGGTCGCCCCTGGCGTCAGGTCTCCTCACCGGCAAGTACCTCAATGGTGTGCCGGAGGGATCGCGCGCGTCACTGCCCGGCTACGAATGGCTGAAGGAGATGCTCACCGATGAGGCCAGCAACAAGAAGGTGGCCGACCTCAAGGTGATCGCCGACGAGCTGGACGTCACGCTCGCCCAGTTCTCCCTCGCCTGGTGCGCGATGAACCCGCACGTGTCGACGGTCATCACCGGCGCTTCGAACGCCGCGCAGGTTCGCGAGAACATGACCGCACTCGACGTACTGCCCCTGCTCACGCCCGAAATCATGGAGCGCGTCAACACCATCAGCAACTCCTAAATCTCGATGACCAAGTCACGCATTGGGATAATCGGCGGACTGTCCTGGGAGTCAACGGCCTCGTACTACCGCTACTTCAACGAGCTCTACGAAGGTGCCAACGAATGGTCGCAGCCCCAGCTCCTGATTGACTCAGTCGATTTTGGAGCGATCGTGCCGTTGCAGCGCGAAGGTAACTGGGAAGCCACCGGGGAGATCCTCGCCGCCTCCGCGCAGCGTCTGGAGCGCGCCGGCGCGACGGTGCTCGGCATCGGCGCCAACACCATGCACGTCAACCTCGAGCGCGTACAAGACGCTGTCGACATTCCCGTCGTCGACGTGCGCGACGCGGTGGCGAAGGAATCGCTCGGGAATGGTCATCACTCGATCGCGCTACTCGGAACGAAATACTTGATCGAAGGCGAGTTCTACTCGGATCGTCTACGCGTGTTAGGCGTGACGTCCGTAAAGCCGTCCGAGGAGCAGACCGAACGCCTGCAGTTCATCATCTTCTCGGAGTTGACGCGTGGCGTCGTGACGAAGGGCTCTCGCGCGTACCTGCGTGAGGTCGCGTCATCGTGCCTCGAGCGCGGCGCGAGCATCGTCGGACTGTGTTGCACCGAATTCGGGATGCTCATGAGTGAAGAGGAGTCGTTCCCGGTGATCGATTCGACCAAGGCGCACGTGCGAGCGTTGCTCGCGGCCTGAGCGCGCCTAGGCCGTTCCCTTCAAGGGGAGCTCCACGGCAACCGTCAGTCCACCGCCAGGCGTGTCCTCAAAGAGGATGCGTCCGCCGAGTAGTTGCGTGAAGCCTGACGCCACGGTTAGGTTGAGACCCGCGTTCAACTGGTCGCCACTCAGTCGATCGAACGGCGCCCGGACCGCCTCGCGTAGCGCCACTGGCATTCCCGGGCCACGATCGACCACGAGCAACTCGACGAAATCGCCAACGACGCCGACTTTGATGCTGACCGGCTGGTCGGCCGGCCCGAATCGGCAGGCGTTGCTCACCACGTTCGCGATGACGCGTTGCACCAGCACCGGATCGGTGACCATCGCCGGCAGGTTGCTCGGGACGTCGCGCTCCACTACTCGGCCCCGCGTGTCGACGTTGGCGATGGCGCTGTTCATCACGGCGCTCAGTTGCACCGACTCCGGACGGACCGCGACCTCACCGGCTTCGAGCCGACCGGCGTCGATGAGGTTGACCACGAGACGGGTGAGTTGACGGACCTGGCCGTCGATGCCGCTGAGCACGGCGTTCCTTTCGTCGAGGGAGCGTCGCTCGTGACTCCCGGCGAGCAGTGAGACGCTGGCCTGCACCTTTTCGAGGGGGCCGAGCAACTCCTTCGAGGCGGTGCGGAACAGCGCCAGACGCAGTGACTCCGCTTCGGCGATCTCTCGTAGCTGCGTCGCGTCGCGCGCGATGATCTGACTGCGTAGGCCGGCGGCGATTCGTCTGGCGAAGGCGCTGATCAGCTGGTTGTCTTGAGCGTTCAGCGTCGCGCCGATCACGTAGAGCCGGTGCTCATCGTCGATTTCAAAGAACGAACTGACGTCGACGTCATCGACCGCCGCACCGCTCACCTGATCGCTCGTCCAGATACCGTCACGCAACGCCACCAACGCCACGCTGGAGGCCGCGAAGACCGCTCGCAGGGAGTCGAGCAGCGGCAACAGGTCTTCGTGCGAGGCGGCGACACTCGCGGCGGCACCGGCGAGGATCTGCGCCTCCGCCCGGGCGCGCTCCGCCTCGTGGGAACTCTGGGCGAAACGGTTCACGATCACGCTCGCCGCCACGGCGAAGACCAGGAACGCGACCAGGGCGACCACGTCGTCGGGACGAGAGACTTCGAGCGTATGGAACGGTTTGACGAAGTAGTAGTTCTCCAACCCTGACGCGTACACCGCACCGAACACGCCGACGTAGGCGCCGGCCCACGTGGTGAGGGCGAGGACCGCGACGAGATAGACCAGGAACACCGTCGATAGCGAGAGGCTCGAGCGGATCTGAGTCATCACGACCGTGAGCAGCGGCATGAGCACGATCGTGATGACCGTCGCCGCGACGATTCGCGTCCACGACACGCGTTCCGTCTGTCGTCGGCGATGGACGTGCGGCGGTCGCTCTCCCCCCACCGCGATGATGTGGACGTCAAGGTCTCGTGCGTGACGAAGGACTTTCTCCACGACGCCGTTCGCCGGGCGCCAGAAGGGACGTGGTCGACTGGCGCCCAAGACGATCTGGGTTCCGCGTTCGCTGCGCGCGAACGACACCAGGGCGGTCGCCGTATCGTCGTCGACCACTTCTTGAAACTTGCCTTCGAACTCTTCGACGAGTTCGCGCGCCAGGGACGTGTCAGTGGGGACGTGGCGAATCTCGTCGGCCTTGACGATGTGCACGGCGAAGAGTTCCGCGCCGGTCCTGGAGGCGATGCGCGCGGCCCGTCGCAAAAGGTCTGCGTCCGAGGCGGTGCCGGTAATCCCGACAATGAGCCGCTCGCGGGTCTCCCAGGTCTTGTCAATCGCGTGGTCGTCGAGGTAACGCTGGAGTGAGTCTTCCACCCGGTCGGCCAACCACAACAACGCCAACTCGCGTAGCGCGCTGAGGTTGCCGACTCGAAAGTAGTTCGACAGGGAGGCGTCAATCTTGTCAGCGGCGTAGATGTTGCCGTGCGCCATGCGACGTCGAAGGGCTTCGGGTGTCACGTCGACGATCTCGATTTGCTCGGCGCGGCGCACGATGGCGTCGGGAATGGTCTCCTGCTGGTGGATACCCGTGATCTTCTCCACCACGTCGTTCACCGACTCCAGATGCTGGATGTTCACAGTGGTGATCACGTCGATGCCAGCGTCGAGCAGCGTGTCGACGTCCTGCCAACGCTTCTCGTGGGCACTGCCCTCGACGTTGGTATGGGCCAATTCGTCGACCAACGCAACGGACGGGTGACGAGCTAACACCGCTTCGAGGTCCATCTCTTCCAACTTGGCGCCGCGATACTCGCGTACCACGCGTGGAATCACCTCAAGATCTCGCAGTTGGGTTTCCGTGGATGCTCGACCGTGCGTCTCCACGTAGGCGACGACCACGTCGGTGCCCCGTTCTCGCCGCCGCCAACCTTCGTCGAGCATCCGATAGGTCTTGCCGACCCCGGGCGCCGAACCCAAATAAACCCGTAGCACCCCTCGCTGCATGGAACCAGTATCGCCGAACGACATTCGTTACCACCGCTTCATTCGCATCGTCACGACATCCGCGAGAACTGTCGCGCTCGATTTACGTCGCATGCAATTCGCCGACGAGATACGCGGCCGCCACGTCGACCACCGCGACGGCCACAATTCGCTGCTCCAACGTGACCGGCACGCCGGGGGTTGGCGTGACGACGAATCGACCGACGACGCGACCGCGCCACTGCGCCAGGATCTCGGCATCGGGACCGGGAAGACCAATCTCCTTGGCTGGCCATCGCATGCCGACGTGCGCGACGTCGCCGTTGGACTGAATCCGGGCCAAGGGCGGGTCCGAAAGGGCTCGGTCGAATCGACAGGCCCGCAACGACAGCAACTTCGTCAGGGAGTCGGTCGTCCGGTCGATTATCTCGGCCACCGGCGCCGAGTTGGCTGCGAGTACCGCGACGCCGTGGATCATAGCGACGTACGCCGTCGAGCTGGTGGCCGACTGCCAGTGGCGGCGGCTCCGGGCGGCGAGTTCGGTCACGAGGACCCCGACCACGAAGATGGCAATCGTGGTCTCGAGGTCGGGTCGGTGGCTGATGACGAAGCGGTCGTAGGGACGAGTGAGAAAGTAATCGAACCAGAGCGCCGCCGACGCGCTGGCGATCACTCCCGAAATCCGGTTGCCACTCACGGCGACCGCGACGATGACAATCACCATCACGAGTGCCGCCGCGGTACTGGCGAAGCTTCCGCGAAAGGGAACGAGCACCGCAGCGACGACCAACGGTGCGAACACTCCGGCCAGAGTCGCCAATCGAGTGCGATTGTGCAGAATACGTTCGATCATCGAAGCCCCCATTGCTCGTGTACCCGGCGCTCGCGGCGTGGGCGCCCGGCCCGATTGCCGGCTCCCACAGAACCTGACGAGGGCCCGGTCGAGTCGATTACTTCTCCAACTTGGCGAGGCCTTCATTCAGCTGAAGAACGTCGATGTAGCTCGAACCCATGAACCCCAACTGCGCTGAATGCGTCTGTTGTTTGATGAGCGTGCGCAACCGCGCCGGTGAGATTCCGGTCGCTTTGGTCACCATCGGTATCTGCACGGTGGCGTCCAGAGCCGAGATATCAGGGTCGTAGCCACTGCCCGACGTGGTGACCAGGTCGATGGTCGGATTGACGCCGAGGTTGTGCCAGTACTTCACCAACGCCTTGGTGTTCGTCTCGAGCAGCTTCGAGTGCGGCCCCAAGTTGGTGGCGGCCGACTCGCCGTCGAAACCGTTCGCGACGAGCGGATTGTCGCCGCCCGAGACGTCGTTCTTGGCGTTGGCGGCGTAGGGGCCGGTGTCATCCGGGCGACCGTGGAACCACTTGGGACTCGACCAGTTCTGGCCAATTAGTAGCGAACCGTTCTTCGTTACCGAGCCGTCGGCGTGGAACGGGAAGAAGACCTGGGCGACACCGGTGGCGGCGAAGGCGTAGACGAAACCGAAGAAGACCAGGCAGATGACTGCCATGACCAGTGAACGGCGGAGGTGGACGAGCATTATCTTTCCTTTTAGTAAGCGTGGAGCGCGACGAGAATCAGGTCGATGAGTTTGATGAAGACGAACGGCATGATCACGCCGCCAACGCCGAAGATCCA
>Ga0182015_10002638_pt1 | contig 21297 bp, 18 predicted proteins | sample 712P3MmetaG_FD_120478 | JGI IMG/M metagenome (GOLD analysis project Ga0182015, IMG submission 120478) | Permafrost microbial communities from Stordalen Mire, Sweden - 712P3M metaG | ecosystem: Environmental > Terrestrial > Soil > Wetlands > Permafrost | place: Sweden: Stordalen | collected...
ACAAGATCCCAGGATCTTCGAAATCAACTCAATCGGAACGTCCACTCGGAAGAGATGCCGATCAACGGCGTCGCGAATCATATTCTGCATCTCGACAAAGGGCGCGCTTCCGGCTTCGACCGACTCTTTCGAAAGCATCCCGGAGAGCTGCGATTGGGCCAGGGACTCGGCGCTGCTCAGGATTGTTCACACCCCAATTTACTTAGCCGATCCCACTTCGGGCGCCCTCTGCGGGTTGGTTTGCGCTGGATACAATTTCGCCCACCCAGACGAGCTGCCTCTAAGCTATGTGGCAACGCTATGGCCGATGCTGACGAGAGTAATTTCTATGGATCGAGGAGAAGCTTATCCTCGCGGGGTCGAGTATCCCATGATCGACCCCGTAAGCGTAGAGGAACCACACGGTTGACGGGTTGGGTCCGCAGCCGCCAGAGTCCGCTCTTCTGACCAGTCTGATGCGCGGCTTGACTATCCTATTGATCTGCGAGAAGCTATCGCCATTCGGGGGTGCTGTCACGCGGTGGCCCGCAGCCCGGGAGGCGGACGTGGGATCGGCAATCTCTTCGCTGATTGTCGCAGCGGACCGAGGCGACCGGCCCGCCGCGGAAGCATTATTTGCTGCTCTTTATTCCGAGTTGCATCGACTCGCCAGGCGTGAACTCGCGCGGCACGGTTTACAGGTGAGTCTCAGCGCCACAACCCTCCTCCACGAAGCGTACCTGGACATGGCTGCGCGCGACGGCCCGTCGTTTCCCGACCGGGCACGATTCATGGGGTATGCGGCTCGGGTGATGCGAGGACTGATCATCGACCATGCCCGAGAACGGCACGCCCAGAAGCACGGCGGCCTGTTCGAGATTACTTCGCTGGACACCACAGCGATGGCGAACGCGGTGGATCACCGAGAGCTTGTCGGAATCAGCGAAACGTTAGACGAGCTTGGCAAAGTGGAGCCTGCCCTCGCCGAGATCGTCGACTTGAAGTTCTTTTGCGGCTTCTCGTTCGCGGAAATCGCCGCCATGCGGGACGTGTCAGAACGTACGGTGCAACGGAACTGGGAGAAAGCGCGCATTTATCTCCATCGAAAAATTCGCGCGGATTTGTCGCTCTGAGGAATCGCGATGTCCACTCTCAGCCCCGACCAGTGGCAGGCTCTAAGTCCATATTTGGATCAGGCGCTCGCTATGACCGACGATGCGCGGGCCGCGTGGGTGTCCTCGCTCGGCGAGCAAGATCCCGCACTGGCTGCACAGTTGGGAGCACTTCTCGATGAACACCGGGTGCTGGCGCAAGAAGGTTTTCTGGAGAATGGGCGATTCGCGTTACCAAACGCCACAGGACTCGCGGGCCAGACACTTGGTCCCTACACTCTGATCTCGCAGATTGGCCAGGGCGGAATGGGAAGCGTCTGGCTCGCCCGTCGCAGTGACGGCAGGTTCGAGCGGCAAGCTGCGGTGAAGTTCGTGAGCATCGCGCTCGCCGGGCGCGCGACTGAAGAACGATTCAAACGCGAAGGTAGCATCCTTGGCCGACTCACTCATCCGCACATTGCCGACCTCCTCGATGCCGGCATTTCCTCCGATGGCCAGCCGTATCTCATCCTCGAATACGTTGACGGCACGACGATCGATCAGTATTGCGACCAGCACAAGCTCGATCTGCAGGCGCGCGTTCGCCTGTTTCTGGATGTACTGTCCGCAGTGGCGCATGCCCATGCGAATCTGATTGTCCATCGCGACATCAAACCTTCGAACGTGATGGTCACCACCGGCGGTGAAGTCAAGCTTCTGGACTTCGGGATTGCCAAACTCCTGGAGGGCGAAGGCCAGACGGGTGTCGCAACCTTGCTCACGCACGAAGGCGGTTCGGCCCTCACTCCCCAGTACGCTGCGCCAGAGCAACTTACCGGCCAACCAGTCACGACTGCCACGGATGTTTACGTGTTGGGCGTGCTGCTTTACCTGCTCTTGTCTGGTCGGCATCCCGCGGGCTCAGGTGCGCACTCTCCCGCGGAACTGGTAAAGGCTGTGCTCGACCTTGAACCGCCGCGCGCCTCAGACGCAGTTACATCGGACGACAGCAGCCTCATTGCTGAGAGACGGGCTACCACCGCAGATAAACTCCGCCGCGAACTTCGTGGAGATCTGGACACCATTGTTGGCAAAGCTTTGAAGAAGAGCCCGCAGGAGCGATACGCCTCGGTTACTGAATTTGCCAACGATCTCCAGCGTTATCTGAAGCACGAACCGATTAGCGCGCGACCCGACACACTCGCCTATCGCACCGCCAAATTTGTACGCCGAAATCGCACGGTGGTGGTGCTAACTGCAACCGCCATCGCACTCGTGATTGGAAGCCTGTCAACCGGATTGTGGATTGCGAATCGCGAGCGGAAGGTTGCCGAACGGCGATTTGCCCAAGTGCGCCAACTGGCCAATAAATTCATAGCGCTTGACCAGGACATCAGGGGCTTACCCGGTTCGACGAAAGTCAGAATGCAGCTGGTTTCCGATTCGCTGCAATATCTGGCTTCGCTGACCAGCGACGTGCACGGCGATAAAGATCTCGCGCTCGACATCGCCTATGCCTACGTACGGGTGGCGCATGCTCAAGGTGATCCCACGTCGCCCAACCTCGGCCAGTTCGCCGAAGCGGAAGCGAGTCTCCAAAAAGCAGAGAACTTCGACGATTCGGTATTAACCGTCGATCCCAGGAACAGACGAGGATTGTTTATCGCAGCGACAATTGCCCACGATCGCATGGTTTTGGCCAACGAGCAGAATCGCAAGGAAGAAATGGTGTCATGGGCCAATAAAGCCTCTGAGCGAGTCGAACGCTTCATGAGTCTTGGCAACATCGATGCTAGCGACGTTTACAGCATGGGATACTTTGAGATGAACATTGGCTACTGCTATGACGACGCTAGACATTTCGCGGATGCTCTGCGTGCCAGTCAGCGGGCATTGGACATCACTGAACCGGTTGCTTCAGCCCATCGACTTCATGGCAGCGTCCTAGGCGCCCTGACAATTGCACGCTGGCAGAGCGGAGATCTGGACGGAGCATTGCAAACGGCTCAACAGGAGATTCAACTCGAGGAGGCGCAAGCCGGCGGCGGGCACGCATCCATGCGTATCAATCTGGCCGACTCGTTGCACAGTGAGGCAATGGTTCTGGGAAAGCAGGATGCGGAACCGAGTCTCGGCCGAAGTCGAGATGCTCTTACCGTCTTGCAACGAGGGCTAGACATCGGTGAAGAACTGGCGAAAATGGACCCTGTCGACTATCTGAGCCGCCATTCGGTTGCAACCATCGGGCTTGAAATCGGTAATATTCTCCGCCACAGCGACCCGCAGAAAGCTCTGACGGTCTATGACCACGCTCTCGTCCGTATACGAGAGGCTAAAACCAATGTCAGCGCGCAGCTCAGCGCAGCGGATTTGCTGGCTGGCTCTTCTTACCCTCTGCGCTGGATCGGTCGCGAGAAAGAAGCCAAACAGCGCATCGACGAAGCGTTTCAACTTCTGCATGACGCTCACCAGGACCCCGCCGATGCCGTCGAACCAATGAGCGAATCCGATCATGTGATGAGAGCCGCGGCCGACGACTATGTCGAAACCGGCCAAACCGACAAAGCCATCGCCGCCTACCGGAAACTGCTAGACAAATTGATGGCCTGGAATCCTGACCCGCAGAACGATCTGCGGGACGCAACGTGTATTTCGCGCACTTGGACCGCCCTTGCCAACCTCCTCCGCCGAACCGGCCGTACCGAAGAAGCTGACCGCCTTGACGTACAGCGAACAGAACTCTGGGACCACTGGAATGACAAGCTTCCAAATGCTCAATTTCTGCTTCGCCAATCCTTAAGCCAAGTCTCTCCTCGCGCGGCCTTCCGCCCTGCAGCCACGCATTAGATCAGCTTGGGCCAGGGCCATCACAGTCCCGAACCGGCCCGTCAACTTTGCCGGGGAACCATGGTCCCCAATAAATATTTTGGCCACCCTGTCGTCTTTTGCCCGCCGTTTCCGATTTCCTAAATAGAGGGGCAAAAGCGGTTATTGGGACCCGGTTGCCCCAGAGATACGAACCCTAGTTTAAGCCGAAAAAAAGGAGAATCAAAAATGAGCAAGTTCGGAAAGTATTTTCTTCTCGTGACAGGTTTCGCGCTCCTTGCGACTTTTGCTCGCATTCCGGGGGCTGTCATCAACGTTCACGCCCACAATGGCGCCTGTAGCCTTGCGAGCCTCAAAGGGACCTATGCCTGGCGCAGGTCGGGCATGAACAAATCCATGGGTGGCCCTGTTGCCCAGCTGGGCCTCGACGTCTTTAACGGAGACGGGACGCGCGGCATCACTCGCTCGACCGGAATCAGCTACCCTCAATCCTACGACTGGACCGATTCCTCGTGGCCGAACGGAAGTTACACGGTCGATCCAGATTGTACCGGCTCGCTCTTCAATGCAAATGGAACAAAAATCGAGAACATCATCGTCCTTGACGGAGGCAAGAGATTCTCCGTGATCAGCTTTGAGCCGGACAAGGTTGTCACGGGAGAGGGGACGAGGCTGGAGGAGGAGAAGGACTAACCGTGCGCTGACTAAGTTGGATGCACACTTCTCCACAGCAACGGTGCCCTATCGCCAACCTCGGGAAGAGCACGCTTGACTCGTCCGCAGGCACGTTCGCGAACAGGGATTGAGCGGACGATAACAGCCGTCTCTGGGGATAAAAAGGAAGTCCGGGCTAGATAGACGAACGCAAGCAACAAACGCAGGGAAGAGGAGAGCACCATGATTTCCAAAATGTTTCGCATCGCTTTAACGATTCTTCTTGCCACCTTAGCATTCAGTTCCGCTGCCGGGGCGGCGACTTGTTCAAACGCCTCTCTGAGTGGCACCTACGGGTGGCTGCACGGCGGCACAGCTAGCGACGGCACCCCTGTGATCGGCGTCAGCCAGGTCACGTTTGACTCAACCACAGGCACGTATACCGGAGAGGACACAACATCCCATGACGGCGTGGTTACCACCGAGTCTATCACCGCAACATACGCAGTCCACTCGAACTGCACCGCCAAGGCTACAGTCAAGGTAGACGGCGTCTTGGCTGGGAATATCGCCTTTGTGGTTACGTCAACAGGTTTTCTGTCCCTTAACCTGACGCCAGGCGGCCAAAGGACCTTGGCGGGACCCGGCGTGGAGCAGGGCTCCCCGACCTGCACCAATTCCGGAGTTGAGGGTAGTTTTGGGTTTGAAACAACCGGCGTCTTCGTCGCAGGCGCGCCCGTCACAGGACCGGTGGCTTTCATCGGGGAGTTGAATTTAAAGATCAACCCTTCTGGGGAAGGAGTGATAAGCGGACACGTAGCGAGTAGCGAGGATGGCACGATTCTGACGTTCGCAGAGGGGCCCGTCACCGGTTCTTACAAGGTCGGCGCGGACTGCAGGGGCAGGGCTACCATAACGCCGGAGGGCATGTCCGCCCTGAATTTCAGCTTCGTGGTTGTGGACGGCGGGAATGAACTGCTAGCCCTTGAGACGGACGCGGACACGGTTGTCAGCGGCACTCTGGTGAAGGGCAATTAAAGCAACGAAGACGGCATCTGTGCAAAGCAATCACCCTACAACATTCATCACTCGAGAGAGGAGCGAATCCATGAGGCATAGTCGTTTCATCAGTTCGACCCCACTGATCGCGGGGCTGCTGACCGCCCTCCTGTTCGCGATGCTGGTTGCTCCACTTAACGCAGACGATTCTGATTCGCGGTACGACGTCAGCAAAGAAGTCACGCTCAGCGGCACCGTATCGAGCGTCCTCCACAAACCCGCCCCGGGAATGATCTGGGGCTCCCATCTTATGGTCGAGACTGTCTCCGGCAGATTAGACGCGAGTCTGGGCCGATTCGGTTTGGAAGGCAAAGGCGCGCTGTCCGTCACCCCCGGCCAGCAGATTGAACTCACCGGCGTCATGAAGACGGTTCGCGACAAGGAAGTCTTCGTGGTCCGCAGCGTAAAAGCAAACGGCAAAACCTACACTATGCGCAATGAGCACGGGATCGAAGTGTCGCCACTAGCCCGTGAACGCGCCGCCAAGAAAGGGGTGACGCTATGAACCGCAACTTCACCAGCATTCTCGCGTTGATTTTGGTTTGCCTGGTTTTCGGGTTCCTGACGGGCTGCAGCAGCAGCAATTCGAGTACGCCGCCTCCGCCTCCCATCCTCGCGATCACGGCGACGAGCGGATCGGGACAAAAAGCAAACGTCGGTGACGCCTTTACCAACATGCTGGTAGCCACCGTGACATCCAACGGAACGGCGGCCAGCGGGGTAACGGTTACGTTCACGGCGGTCGCGGGATCAGCCGGTCAGAGCTGCACCCCCTCCGCCACCACTGCTACCACCACCTCCGATGGCACCGCATCGATCACATGCACTGCAAACTCGACGCCCGGCGCCTACTCAGTAACAGCCGCGGCCACGGGAGCCACAGCAACGGCCAGTTTCACCGAAGGCAACACCGCTCCCCGCGTGTTCGTGTTCTATGTGAACGGGCTGGAAAATAGCGCCTCCGAAGGACCGGTTTACTACGGTGTCGCAGGCGCGGTGGGCTTTGACTTAAGCGGCAACGTCCTCGGCGGCGAACAGGACTATAACGACGGGCAAAACGGCTTCCCGGCACCGACCGACACAATCACGGCAACCGGCAGTTCGATGACGGTGAATCCAACCACCGGCACCGGGACACTCGTCCTTAATGTTTCGGCCAGCAACCCTAATGTCGGAGTGGCCGGCATCGAGACCTTCGCCGTTCAGTTCCTAAACGCAAGTCATGCGCTGATCACGCAGTTTGATGGGTCGGCAACTTCCAGCGGAAGCTTCGACCTGCAGACGGCAACGAGTAGTGCCGGCGGCAATTTTGCCTTCACCCTCTCCGGGATAGACATCGCAGGCTTCCCGTTTGCGTATGGAGGCGTGTTCTCGAACACCAGCGGCACCATCCACGGAACGTACGACGAAAATGATTCCGGGAAGGTGCTCGTGGAGAACACTCTCACAGCGACGGACAACGGCGTCGGAGCGGACGTGTATGGGCGGGGCAGCATCACCGGCTTCACGGATCCCAACAACGGCAACGAACCCATCTCGCTCGTCTACTACATCGTTGGTCCAGAAGTATTACGCATCATCGATGTTGACGCCGATGATACGATGGCGGGTTCAGCCTACGGCCAGGGCAGCGCCACCTCCTTCGACAGCACAGTGCTGTCAACGGACGTATTTGGCATCGTGGACAACACGGAGGACGAGTACTTCGCCGCAGCGGGGCAACTCGTTGCCGCCAATACCGCCGTTGGAATGTTTAGCGCCACATTCACGGGTGAAGGCGATGATGACGAAAATGGCACCGTCATGGCCACGGGTACCCCGGGCGGAGTCGCAGGCAACTACTCCTTTTCGACCACTGTGCTCGGTTATGGCAGCATGACCGGCATCACGGGGTTGGGATCCATTCACACACTCGGGCTGTATGCGACGGATCCAAAACTCAACCTTCTGGATCCCAACAACCCCACGGCGGCCAACCTGGGAGCCGCCCTCGTCCTCGATCGGGATGATTTCGCCCAAGGCACGGGAATCGTGGTTCCGCAAGGGACCATAGCGTCCGACGGATCTGACCTCAACAACAGCTACGGCTTCGGGGCGCAGGCCTTCACCGGCGAAGGCAGCTGGCCCACCGGGAACGCGGGCTGGGAGTTTGACTTCGTCGGGCAAGGAACGTTTGCGTCGCTTGTTTTCACGACCGGGACCGGCGGGCCCCCCACTCCGGCAGATATCAGCGACCCCTACGCGTTCTTCGTATCCGGCACGCCGGATGAATACACTGCCGTTACCATCGCGGGGACTTCAGCCGCACCTGACGCCGCGGGGCGGTACGCCTTCCCATCGGCCACTCCATTTGCCGTCGGTCCGGTAGGGGGCGCTGACGGTTCAACCGTCGACTTCACTGTGGTCATGTATGAAGCTGATCCGGGGCTGGTGTTCTCGCTCGAGGAGGACACCTTCAGCGAATGGCTGGGCACCTTCCAGGAAATGAGTGCCAGTTCGCTGAAGGCAATGCACCTGAAGAGAGGACCGCTGGTCAAGAGCCAAGCGAAACCGAAACGCTAACCAGTAAACCAAACGAGGACTTGCGGGAACGCCTGCCATTACAATTGAAAACTGGCGGAAGCGTGTGTGAGTCGAACACACCGGCGACATCGTAGATGCCGCCCGCCGGTTTTGAAGACCGGGACGATCACCGGACCGCATGCGCTTCCGTGTCTGGTTTCGCGCGCGGTTTCTTAGCAATGCGCACCGAGACACTTGCAGAGAAGTTCGTTGGCAACGTTACACGAACTACTTCGGTTGTGCCACCACTCGCAGATAGGGCTTCAGCGTTTTGAATCCGGCTGGATATTTCTGTTTCGCTTGCTCATCGGAAACCGAGGTGGGGATGATCACGTCGTCTCCCGGCTTCCAGTTTACCGGCGTGGCCACGCTGTGCTTGGCGGAGAGCTGGATGGAATCAAGAACGCGCAGGACCTCATCGAAATTGCGTCCGCTGCTCATGGGATAGATCAGCATCAGCTTGATTTTTTTGTCGGGGCCGACTACGAACACAGTGCGCACGGTGGCGTTATCGGCGGCAGTGCGGCCCTCGCTCGTGGCTCCGGCGGTTTCGGGCAACATGTCGTAGAGCTTGGCGATCTTCAGTTCAGGATCGCCGATCATGGGATACGTCACCTTGTGGCCTTGCGTTTCTTCAATGTCGGCGGCCCATTTGCCGTGACTGGTGACGGGATCGACGCTCAGGCCGATAATTTTTGTGTTGCGCTTGGCGAACTCCGGCTGCAGCCCGGCCATGTAGCCGAGTTCGGTGGTGCACACGGGAGTGAAATCCTTAGGATGCGAAAACAGGATAGCCCAGCCGTCGCCGATCCATTCGTGAAAGTTGATGGGGCCCTGGGTGGTTTCCGCAGTGAAGTTCGGAGCTTCGGAATTGATGCGCAGAGACATGTTCGATCCTCGTGTTTCAGTTTCCGTTTCAGGGATGGATGGCGGCGCTCGTTAAAACCCTATAACATTAGTAGACAATAATATCGTGCGCCCGGGTAGCCCGTCAACGCGTCCAAATGCTGTGCGATTTTATCGTAACGCATCGAGGCGCGCTTATGCTTAGCGCACGCGTGCGACGGCGGTAATATTTTAAGGTATGGCTACTTCAGTGCAAAATCTCTCCGCATCCCGCTTAACGATGTTCCGCCTAAAGATGGTGCAGGTCGATGTGTTCACCGACCGCGCTCTCACCGGCAACTCTCTCGCCGTATTTCTTGATGGCCGCGGTCTCAGCACAGAACAGATGCAGGCCCTGGCGCGGGAGATGAATCTCTCCGAAACCACCTTCATTCTTCCCAGGGACGCCGCGACGGAAAAAGTTCGCGGCGTGCGCGTGCGCATTTTTACCGTGCAGGAAGAGCTGCCATTCGCCGGACATCCTACGCTGGGCACGGCTTTTGTGTTGCATGGCCAGACTGGCTCGGACGAAGTCCGTCTCAATGAAGTCCGGCTCGATCTGGATGCCGGTACTATTCCGGTGAACTTCACTGCGGATTCCGGCGATGGTCGCTCTCGCAAAGATTCTCCACGAGTTGCCTTTGGAGAAATGCGCCAAAAGGATCCTGAGTTCGGAGTGACCCACGACGTGCAGGCCGTGGCCAGCCTGACAAACGTTAGCGCCGCCGACTTCGACGACTCCGTTCCTATTCAAACCGTCTCCACGGGCCTTCCCTACACCATCGCGACCTTACGTTCGCTCCGGATGCTGCAGAACCTGCGGCTCGATATGGCCCGCGCCTCCGAATATCTGGCGCGCAGCGGAGGAAAATTCTTCTACTTTGTGTGCCGCGAAACGGTAAACCCCAAAGCCCGCCTCCACGCCCGCATGATCTTTTACGGCGGGGACGATCCAGCCACGGGCTCGGCGGCGGGATGCTGTTCGGCCTGGATGGTTGCAAACGCCGTGGCCGCGAGCGATGAGCAGGTTTTGATCGAGCAGGGTCTTGAAGTGCACCGTCCCAGCAGCATTTTTGTTCGCGCAACAAAGAGGGATAACCAGATCGTCAATGTGCGTGTCGGTGGAAATTGTGTCGAAGTGCTCCGCGCTGAAGTTGCGATCGAGATTTAGCGCAACGAAACACTGCGACAGTCGTGGCCCGCGGCGTAATGCCACTTTTGTTTGGCACACCAGAGTGCCATTGGCGAGCGCGGCACTTTACCGCTGCCGCGTTTCTGTTTAGCATTCACCTCGCTCACGATTCTAAGAAAGAATCGGAGAACGGATTCAGAAACATTTCAGAAAAATATTCTTATAAGATGTTTGGCGGCGAAAGTCCCCCGGTTAGGATCAATGAAGCCCAAGAAAACGATTCTTTGTGTCGACGATAATGAACAAGCGCTCTCGATTCGCAAGATTCTGCTCGAAACCCGAGGCTACCGCGTGCTGGCGTGCAACAGCGGTGAGATGGCGCTCGAAGCCTTCCGCCGCGGCGGCGTTGACCTGGTGCTCACCGACCTGATTATGCCGGGCGTGGATGGTTCGCGGCTGATTGAGGAAGTTAAACGCGATTCGCCGCAGACTCCGGCCGTGCTGATCTCGGGACGCATCAAGATTTATGAACGCGAAACGCAGGCCGACGTTTTCCTTTGCAAGGGGATGTACGAACCCGCGGAACTGCTGGAACGCATTCGCCTGCTGCTGGTGCGCAAGCGCGGTCCGAAGCGCCACGAGGAAGTACGCGCCCACGCGGCGGACCTGATGCACGCCGAGGCAAGTCACGCGAACGCCAGTCATGGCAATGACAAGCAGTCTGCCATCAGACGTGCGAATGTCGCGTGAGCTGGCGAGGTCGGCGTTCACCGTGTGATATCGTTTTGTCTGGATGTCCTCTTTCATCGTAGCCAGGGAATTGCGCAAAACCTACCGTGTGGGCAAAGTGGATGTGCCGGCCTTGCGCGGTATTTCCCTCAGCGTGGAAAAAGGTGAATTCGTTACCATCGTGGGCCCTTCGGGCAGCGGTAAATCCACCCTGTTTTATATGCTCGGCGGACTCACACGGCCCGATTCAGGAAGCGTGATCATCGATGGCGTGGATTTCGCGGCGCTCTCCGACGGCGAGCGTACGCGCTTGCGCAAAAGCAAGATCGGATTTGTGTTCCAGAAATTCAATCTTCTACCCACGCTCAGCGCTCGTTCGAATATCGAGATCGCCAGCGACATTGCGGGAGTGAAACCGGATTCCGAGTTTCAAAAACAAATCACGGAGATGCTTGGCATTGCGCAACGGCTCAACCATCGCCCGAGCGAGCTTTCCGGAGGCGAGCAGCAGAGAGTGGCACTGGCGCGGGCGCTGATCAACCGTCCCGCAATCGTTCTCGCCGACGAACCCACCGGCAACCTGGATTCGAAAAGCTCGGGCATCGTTCTCGAGATGTTGCGGCGGTCGAACAAAGATTTGGGACAAACCGTGCTCATGATCACTCACAACCCGGAAGCAGCCGAATATGGCGATCGTATTATCCACATGCGCGACGGCCAGATCGTCGCTCCCGAAGAAAATCCGCAGTGGACGCCGCATCATCCGGCAGCGGCGGAACACTTGCAGTCCTGAACAGGTCCCGAATGGCACATCGCCACGAATTTACCAAACCGATTCTTCCCGGCAAGGGAGCGACCGACTACGAGCGCTATCTGCATACCGATGAGTTGCTCGCCCTGCAAAAGACGCCGCAAGAACTCCTGCATAAAGATGAGATGACTTTTCTGGTTGTGCACCAGAGCTCGGAACTGCTGATGAAGGGCGCAGAGTTCGAACTCGGTCGCGCCTTGGAAGCGCTCGAGCGCGGCGATTACGGAAACTGCACACGCCTGATTCGGCGCGCCATTTCACTGCTCGAACCGACCATCGGCCTGCTCCACATTCTGGAAACGATTTCGCCCTGCGATTATCACCTGATTCGCGCCGGACTCGGGCACGGCAGCGGTCTCGATTCTCCCGGATTCCTCTCGCTGCTGCACATCGGCCCGCGCCTCGGGCAAGCCTTTCACGAGCAACTTGGCCGCGCTGGCGTCACCATCGGCGAACTCTATCGGCGTCACGAAGAATTCTTCGGCCTGCACGATGTTGCCGAGCGCCTGCTCGACTTCGACGAGCGCATGCAGTTATTCCGTTTCCATCATCTCAAGCTCGCCGAACGAGTCATCGGTGGCCGCGTGGTCGGCACCATGGGAACGCCAGTGGAAGTTTTGCAGCAGCGCATGGAAAGCTGGCTCTATAAAGACCTGTGGGACGTCCGCAACCAGATCACCGCCGCTACCAACGAGACGACGGCGGGCGAAAAGTATTAACGGGGGCGGCCGTTCAAAAAATCTGTCCTCGATCTCAAAATTCGCCATCGCGCGCGGGAGATGAAATCTCCGAAAATGATTCGAACACAAAGTGCATCTCGCGTCACGACGGCCCTCGCGATTCTGTTGAGCGCGGGCATCGGCAATCCATCGTCATGGCTACACGCGCAATCGGCGTCCACCGGCGCAGCCGCGACAACTCCAGCCGTTGCCATAGGCCCGCAGTACGATTCCACCCATGTCTATGTCGCTGCACAAGACGTTGACCGTTTCGTGGCGAGTTTCCTCGCGACCTTTGGTGGACAAAGCACCAAGCAGATTGTTGCCACCGTCACCCCCACTCCGAGCAGTACGACCTCACAAATCCTTCAGACTCCGGTCGGGATAGTGTCTCTGTTCGGATTTAAGACGCCGGTGCCGTTTCCCTTTGGCTCCGAGCGCACCGGATACCTTGTCACCGACCTGGACGTCGCCATCCGAGCCGCTCGCGAAGATGGCGCCGACGTGCTGGTTGCGCCGTTTGCCGATCCCATTGGACGCGACGCCATCATCGAATGGCCTGGTGGAGTCAAGATGCAGCTCTACTGGCACACGACACCGCCATCCTACGCGCCATTACAGACCGTGCCAGAAAACCGTGTCTATGTATCTCCAGATCGAATCAACGAGTTTCTCCACGGCTTTCTGGCGTTTTCGCACGGCAAGATTGTTTCCGATGATGCTCATGCACCGGGCGTGGAAATCGGCCGGTCAAGCGAGACTTATCGGCGCATTCAGATTGAATCGACCTTCGGCAAAATGACAGTGTTGGTGACCGACGGCCATCTTCCCTATCCCTACGGACGGGAGACTACCGGCTACGAAGTCGCAAATCTCGCCGAAACCCTCGCTAAAGCGCAGGCTGCCGGAGTCACGGTGCTGGTGCAGCCTTACGTCGCTGATCGGCGGAACGCAGCTGTGGTCGAGTTTCCCGGCGGTTACATCGCGGAGATCCACTCAGCCGCTCAACAGTAATTTCGGACTGACCCAAAGCCAACTTCGGCCAGCTCAAAACTGCATGCGCGTTGTGATCCCCAGCCCGTGATTATAGGTATGGAACCGCGTGGTCGCGATTTGCATGTAGCCACCGAACATCAGCGTTAGCCGTTCCTTGGAACTTAAGAAAAAAAAGGGCAGTCGCCCTCGTAGGCTTTTCGCCTGACGGACAGCTGCCCCTTAACCTTTGCCGCGGCGACCGGAATCGGCTAGTGTCTGCCGACTACATGCCCCTGTCCGTCGCGCACTTCATTTCCCTTGAAGTGCTCAATCTTATCGAAGCGTCGTCCGGGTTCTGGTTTGTCGCCGCGGTTGGGCATTGCTCCGTGATAGCCGTGGTCGGGATGGAAGCGGTTATTGACATGGCCGTGGAAGCCCGCCGGACCATGGAACCAGGGGCCCGCGCCGATGAAAATGCCGCCCGAGAACCATTCGGGGCCGTAATATCCATAGGGTGCGCAGTTGTAGGGCGGCACGTCGTAGTATCCGTAGGGACAGACCGGCGCAACTCCGATCTCGACTCCTACCTGAGCCTGTGTTTTTGGAGCCGTCACCATGAAGCAGAGTGCGGCAACCGCAGCTAATACGAAAATCTTTAGTCCGTTCATCGAATTCTCCTCACAAAATTTACGCAACCAGTTCGATTCAACTCCACCGCCAAGGGTTGGCTCGTACGGATCAAGAGGGTATGGACCGGTCAAGTCCAATCGCTCCAATGTCTTCCGCTGATTGGTGGTAACGGGGCCCAGGCTCGACCGGGGATCCGTCCGCAATGAATTGTCAGCGAATATCCACTGCTGTAGAATGTGAAAGCAGGCGGGAGTAACTCAGTGGTAGAGTGCGACCTTGCCAAGGTCGAAGTCGCGGGTTCAAATCCCGTCTCCCGCTCCAGTTTCTTCAAGCCCTGCGACTGCAAGGGCTTTTCGTTTTAGTGCGTTAGTTTAGGTCCGTTTTCGTAAAGTGGCCGGCGCGGTAGCCAAGTGGTAAGGCCGAGGTCTGCAAAACCTCTATCGTGAGTTCGATTCTCACCCGCGCCTCCAACCTTATTGCTTGCTGACCTCCCCTCATTGTTCATTCCCTCAGTCGAAACTGAGCACCTGCTTCGCTTTCGTCTGACCAGCAGCCATGTGGCTATAAGCGTCCACAGCCTTCTCAAACGGAACGATATCAATCGCCGGAGGCTTCAAAGCCCCAGTTTCGAACCCGGCTTGGAGCTGGTTGGCAATTTCCCCTACCTGTTGCGGCGTCAGTCCATAACTGTCAACTCCAAGCAGCCGGAAAAAATTGTGATAGAAGTCGACAAGATTGAAACTGACGCGGGGATTTCCCGCGCTTGCGATAACCACCTGTCGTCCCCCGAATGCGAGCGCTTCCAACGCCGGCTCAAGCAATGGGCTGCCCACCGTATTAAAGACCGCATTGACGCCTTTTCCCGCGGTTAGTTCCATGACTCTCTCACGAAGATCTTCGCTCTTGGTGTTAACGACCGCCACCGTACCAGGAATCGGATCGGAGGTGATATCCGCGCCAACCACATGCGCGTTCTTCCAATTCGCAATCTGTGTAGCGGCTTGTCCCACCGCGCCCGCAGCGCCAATAATTAGAATGGTCTCGCCTGGTTGGATTTGAGCTGCATTCACTACAGATGCCCACGCCGTAAGGTAGGGAACTCCGATTGACCCGGCTTGCGCCATACTCAACGACTTCGGCTTGGGCGATAGAGTCTCCGCTGGGACAACGACATACTCCGCGTGAGATCCATCACGAACGATACCGAGATTCGGGGCACTCCCCCAGACCTCTTCGCCTTCATGCTGCTTCCCCTTTACAACAACGCCCGCAAAGTCCCGGCCAGGGGTTCGTGGCAGAGTTGTTTTCTTGAAGTGGCCGGCGACATCCCCGATGTCGCTGGGGTTGATCGCTGCCGCCTTCACGCGAACGAGTGCTTCCTCCTCGCCCGGCTCCGGAATCGCGACTTCTTCGATGCGCAAGACCGACGGCGGTCCAAACTCAGAAAAACGCAACGCTTTCATTCGGTCGGTACTCATAGAATCGCCCTCACAACGCCGCCATCCACTCGCAACGCGGCTCCATTCGTCGCTGAAGAAAGCTCGCTGGCCACATAGGTCGCCATAGCTGCGACTTCATCCACGGTGGCAAAGCGCTTCAGCAAAGACGACGGCCGCACACGCTCGAAGAATTCCTTTTCGATCTCTACCTTGGATTTCTTCTGCTGCTTTGCCATGGCCTCAACGAACACCGCCACGCCTTCCGACTCGGTTGGGCCAGCAAGAATGCTATTGACTGTCACACCGGTTCCAGCAACCGACTCCGCGATCCCGCGCGCCACCGCAATCTGTGCAGTCTTGGTCATTCCGTAATGCACCATTTCAGCGGGAATCTGTACCGCCGATTCGCTGGAAATAAAGAGAATGCGGCCCCAGTTCTTTTCCAGCATTCCGGGGAGATAGTGTCGCGCGAGCCGTACTCCGCTCATCACGTTGACCTCAAACAGACGGTACCAATCCTCGTCAGGAATCTCTGTGAATGGCTTAGGCTCAAAGATTCCTACGTTGTTCACCAGTACGTCGACCGCCGGCAATTTCGCGATCACTGCTTCAGCGCCTGCGGGACCAGAAAAGTCCGCCACAATGCCATCGACACTGATCTTTGGAGCGCTGATCTTTGCAGCGCTGATTTTTGCGGCGTCCGATCGGATTGCCGCCAGCGCGGCATCCACGCGTTTCTGCGTCCGCCCGTTCACATAGACATGCGCGCCTTCTATCGCAAGCGACTTGGCGATTGCAAAACCGATGCCTGCCGTCGATCCCGTTACCAGCGCAATCTTTCCAGCGAGTTTCAGATCCATGTCGTGCTCCTTTGTGTGTCTCCAACAGGATAACCGCGCCGATTGGTGCAGTTGCAAAGAGAAAGCCGCGAGAGACATCGGGCGCATGAGTGCGTCGCCGTTACCATCATCCGCGGCAGACCGCATTAAAAAAGCGGCCCGAAGGCCGCCGTTTGAATTACCGTCTCCAGGGCTCGAGAGTTGCTGCCGGCTAGATCCGCGCGCAGACCGCCTTTGTCTGTGTGTAGAGATTAAGAACGTCCTTCCCCATCTCTCGCCCCCAGCCTGACTGCTTGTATCCACCAAACGGCAAAGCTGCGTCGAAAATGTTGTAGCAGTTGATCCAGACGGTCCCGGCGCGCAGCATGGCCGCAGTGCGGTGCGCTTTCGTGATGTCGTGGGTCCAGATTCCCGCAGCTAAGCCGTAGATCGAATCGTTGGCTCGGTTCAACAGTTCCTCCGGATTATCGAAAGGAATCGCCGTCACCACCGGTCCGAAAATTTCTTCCTTCACCACCTTCATGGATTCGGTGGTATTGACCAAAACCGTCGGCTCGACGAAATATCCCTTGCCGTCGATCTTGTGGCCGCCCGAAGCGGCTTTCGCGCCCTCAGCCATGCCGATTTCGAGGTAATTGCAGACGCGCTGCAATTGCTCTTCTGAAACTAGTGGGCCCATGTGCGTCTTCGGATCGAGTCCCGCCCCGACCTTGATCTTTGCTGCCTTGGCCGCCACGCCTTCGATCACCTGATCGAACACCGGGCGCTCGACATACAAACGTGAGCCGGCGCAGCAGCATTGTCCGTGATTGAAGAAAATGGCGCTGGCCGCGCCGCCAATGGCGATGTCGAGATCGGCGTCTTTGAACACGACGTTCGGAGATTTTCCGCCCAGCTCCAGCGAAACCTTTTTCAGATTTCCCGTGGCCGCGTGTACGATCAGCTTGCCCACTTCAGTCGATCCGGTGAAGGCAATCTTATCGACCAGATCGTGGGCTGCAAGTGCAGCACCCGCCGTCTCGCCGAATCCCGGGACCACGTTGACGACGCCATCCGGGAACCCGGCTTCCGTGATCAACTCGCCCAGGCGCAGCGCGGAAAGCGGCGTCTGTTCGGCTGGCTTCAGGATTACCGTGCATCCCGTGGCCAGCGCCGGAGCCAGTTTCCATGCTGCCATCAGTAGCGGGAAATTCCACGGAATAATCTGGCCCACAACGCCCACCGGTTCACGCAGTGTGTAGGCGTGGTAATTCACGCCGGGTGTGTAGGGCACCGAGAGGGGAATCGTCGTGCCTTCAAGTTTGGTTGCCCAGCCCGCCATGTAGCGGAACATCTCGATGGCGAGCGGCACGTCGGCGCCGCGCGCAACGGTGAGCGGCTTGCCGTTATCCAAGGTTTCCAGGGTCGCGAATTCCTCGATGTGCTCTTCCAGCAGGTCGGCAAGTTTCCAAACCAGCTTGCCGCGTTCGGACGCTGTCATGCGCGACCACGGGCCGCTGTCAAAAGCTTTACGCGCGGCTTTCACGGCAAGATCGATATCCTGCTTGTCGCCTTCCGCCACTTGCGCCAGCACTTCGCCGGTCGCCGGGTTGTAGGTAGCAAATGTCTTGCCTGAGACGGCATCCAGCCACTTGCCGTCAATCAGCATCTTGCGCGGTTTTGAAATAAATTCGCTGACGCGGGAATCAATCTGGATCGGGGAAACTGCGATACCCATATATCCTCCTTAGAAACGAGATCGAGTAAAAGGTTCGTTAAAGTGCAGGTGGCCTGAAAAAATACTAGTCCCATGAAACAGGTAAGGCAAATCCGCGGAATTTCCCTCGGACTCTAGCGCCAGACGCTATTTGATGTCTTTCATCGCCAGCAGCGTGCCGTAGTCGCGGCCCCACTGGTCGACGGCCCGCGCTACCACTCCCGCGAAGGCCTCCCGAAGTTCTGGAAACTTCGCCACCAGGGCCTTGATCACGGACGTATTTTCCTGAAACATTCGCGCTGCGTCCGACACGTCGGCGGCCTGGTACTTTACGACCACATCGAGGTCGTTGCCGACGCCCAGCGGAAAGATTTCCGTCAGATGATAGGCCTTCACGCCAACGGATAAATCCGCCGTGTCCCCGCCCACGGGCAGGTCGGAGGGTTGCATTGCCTGCGCCTCATCGTAAAGCTGGTCGGTCGAGAGCGTGCTCATGAAATCCACGGGCGACGAGAGCGCGATGGCTTCTCGGTAATAAAGCCAGGCATCGCGCTTTTGCGATTTTGCTTTGAAGTCGCGGGCGTGCTGAGTGAACCATCCGGCATCGTGTCCTGCCGCTTGCGACGGACGCACGTAAAAGCCCGCCAGTCTCCAGTCCGGGCCCACTTGCTGCAAAACCAAAGTCAAAGTCATAGCGGACTGGCCGCCTTGTACATCAAGAATGGCGACTGCGTACTTGCCCGGCGGCAGATTCTTCAGGACAAAAGTCGCGCTCTCTTTGGTCTGACCCGATTTCCCGTTGGCAAAAACCACGAATACTCCACACAGAAACTCAGCGCGCGGCAGGGGATTTGGGCCATCGACGATTAGAACAAAAGGTGGGCGAAGCGTGGCCTGTGCGGCGGCGAACGCGGGCTGGTTCTCCTTCACCGCCGCTTCGATGCCAGAGAAACTTGCAGCTACGCTCGAGATCGAACTTTGCTTCAGGCCAGCTGCATCGCCGTGCGCCGACATTTCGAAATAGCGCTTGGCCGCGGTTTCGAGCCCGGCCCGCGCGGACGCATCTATGTCCGCAGCGGTTTGGCACGTCTGCGCGTGGCTGATCTGAAGCAGAAAGATCTGAAGCAAGAAGATCTGAACCAGGCAGATCTGAGCGAGGAAAGACACGCCGAGCCGCACGAGCGACGGCCATCGCCGACAGTTCGACGGTCGCGGATGCGACGTGGCGTCCGGAGAAGTGCTCAAGAAAACGCCTCCCGTGGCATTCTACGCGTTACGGCGATCGAGAACTGTGTGGATTGCTCCAAAGGCTATGTCCGGAATTCCCTGTAGGCTGCCTTGCAAGGTAATCAGCGCACAAGACTTGCGTAATCACAGCGCAAGAACCATGTTGTCTGGCGTTCCGTTAGGGATGGTAAAATTGGTTTGACTGCATTCCGAAACGGGGTAGTTAGGATGCTGCATTTGCGCGGATGGGCGACTTTAGGAATCTTGGCCGTGACGGCAGCCGTCTGCGCCCATGCGCAGGATTCCAAGCCCACGCCGCCGCCCACCCCGCCTGCCACCCAGCATCGCCTCTCCCACAAGGCTCCGAAGCCGGTCGAACTTCCGCCCATGTCCCGGGGACTGCTGACTCCCCTGCCGATGGATCAGATTCCGGCGGCGCCAGCCAAGGTGACCTATCAGGACGGATTGCTTACAATTTCGGCCCAGAATTCGAGCTTAGTGGAGATCTTGGGCGATGTGCGAAGGCTTACCGGAGCTTCGATCGACTTTCCTCAGGGCGCGGCTGCCAACGAGCGAGTGGTTACGAATCTGGGCCCCGGAGCGCCACGCGATGTTCTGGTTGGATTACTGAATGGGTCCTCTTTCAATTATGTGATGGTCGGTTCCAATTCGGATCCAAACGCTGTTTCCAGCGTGATTCTGACCACCAAGCCTCCGTCGTCGGGTGATGTGCAGACAGTCGCTAGCGCGGCCCCCGCTCCGTATGACAACGCTCCGGCAACACCCGACGCGCCGGCGAGGCCGATGCCATTCAGGCGGTCGCCGCTCGTCGCCGGGCCTCCTAACAACGGGGCTGCCGCGGCGAATGCGGACAAAGACGATAGCAACGACGACGATAAAGATGATAAGGATGATGACGATGACCAGGCCCAGCCCGGTCAACCTGACGCCAATGGCCAGGACCAGCCGCAGCCGCAGGATGCAAATCAACCCAATGCTGGGCCAAAAACGCCTGAGCAGATTCTCCAGATGCTGCGCAACCCGGCACAGCCCGGTGCACTCCCGCCGAATCAACAGCCCCCACAGCCGCCGCCCCAGCAGTAGTGGGAGCGTGTGCATATAGGCAAACTTGAGCTGCGGATCGAAGGCGATCTATCCGGAAGGATCTTATGCGGAAGTAGGACCGGCGTGGGGCTAGTCGCCGCTGGCGCGGCCTTGCTCTGGCAACAACGCCGAAAGAGTGTTGGTGGGTCGGGATGGATTTACGGCGGCCAATACGGCGCTGATCGCGCAATACGCGCCGAAAACACCGAAAATTACAGTCAGGATTGCAGTGCTGGTGATTAGAAAAGCTACGAACAATGCGCTCACGTAAGGGACCCTTGCTGGCAGGCGCCCTCTAAAGCAGCGGCTGCAAATGTTTAAGTCTACCCGCATTTGACCCCCGCCATTGTTAACAACTAAGATACGGGAATCGGACTGCGTATCTCCACTCTCCAACATTTCTTAGGACCCGTCCACGTTACGGAAGTCCATATAGATTGCAGCAAATGGCCATCACCAGGATTTCGGTGCGCGGCGCGCGCCAGCACAACCTGAAGAACATCGACGTCGAGATTCCCCGGAATACTTTGACGGTCGTTACGGGCCTCAGCGGCTCTGGGAAATCCTCGCTTGCCTTTGACACGATTTATGCCGAAGGCCAGCGACGCTACGTAGAGACTCTTTCCGCCTATGCCCGGCAGTTCCTCGACCAAATGGAGCGGCCCGACGTCGATTCGCTCGACGGGTTGAGTCCGGCGATTTCGATTGAGCAGAAAACCACGAGTCGCAGTCCGCGTTCTACGGTTGGCACCATCACCGAGATCTATGATTACCTGCGCCTGCTCTACTCATCGATCGGAGTCCCGCACTGTCCCACTTGCGGCAAACCGATTACCCGCCAGTCAGCGGAGCAGATCGTGCAACGCGTGATGGCGCTCACCCCCGATGACCGCGTCATGATCATGGCCCCCATCGTCCGCGGTCGCAAAGGCGAATTCAA
>Ga0182015_10002639_pt1 | contig 21287 bp, 18 predicted proteins | sample 712P3MmetaG_FD_120478 | JGI IMG/M metagenome (GOLD analysis project Ga0182015, IMG submission 120478) | Permafrost microbial communities from Stordalen Mire, Sweden - 712P3M metaG | ecosystem: Environmental > Terrestrial > Soil > Wetlands > Permafrost | place: Sweden: Stordalen | collected...
CGTCGTGCCGTAGAGATTGCCGCGAGAGTCCCAGCTTAGCGGGTACTCTGTCTCGTCTCCGTCCGGGCAGCCGCCCTGCGGGCTGCAAAAGCTGTAGAGTTGCGTGTAGGTCCAGCCGTCCGCACCCGGGGAGAGTTCGCCGATCGCGCCAGAGCCGAGATCGCCCGGGCCAATGCCCCCATAAATGTTCCCGACCTTGTCCAGAGTGAGGCCAGGACTAAAGTTTTGATCGTAGATTGGAGTGAGAGTCACGGTGCCAGATACAACGGCGTACTCGTTTATCGCAGCGAATTCGCCTTCGCCTTCCATTGTACCGTACAGGGTTGGCTCTGGCTCTCCGGGGCTGACGAGATTGCCATAGGGATCGCCTCCTCCGTCGCCGCCCGGGAACTGGTCGTATAGCAGGGTTTCCTTCCATTCGCCACCGGCCCCAGGCGCTAGCACAAAGATGGTGCCGCAGCCGTAGCCCTCGCATCCAGTTCCGCCCCCTCCCCCCGTATTTCCGTATAGCCTCCCCTTGTCATCGATGAGCAAGGGGCCCGTTGGTCCGGCACCGTCGTTCGCCCCGCCAAAGTAGTGCAGAACTTTGAAGTCTTGGGCCCCAAGAGCACACGGTGCGAGGAGGGCCCCAGCCGCGAATGCTAACAATATCCGACGGGCAAGGGAGAGCGCTTGACGTGATTTCACCGCTAGTAGTCCTCTTCTCCAGGTCCACCGTCAGGCCCGGTGGGCGTCGGGTAGACTCCGTTCTGCGGAGTGGTGTAGTAGCTCTGGAACGTGCCCGGCGGGTAGGGCGTTGAAATCTGGGTGAATGTGCGTTTGTAGCTCGTGCTGAAGAAGTCTGAGAGCGGGATGTTGCCCTTCTGATTGTCGGGTGCGTTAAGATCGGCGTAGCCATCACGTCCGCTCTGGTCGATGTTGGGTAGCCCGAAGTTGTTCTCCACGAACGTAAGAACGCTCCCGAAATCATGTACGTAGGGAAAAACTTTTCCGGGGCTGGGCAATGCGCCCGAGACGTAGCCCGCCTTCGTGTACGCGGAGACGACTAGAAGCGGGACGCGCATGCCGTAGACGTAGCCGCAGCCCCAACCGTTGGGCTGAACGCTCGAAGGACACGACGTTGGCGTTCCTTCGTAGACCGCCGGTGGCGTGACATGATCGTAGAAGCCGCCCCAATCGTCCCACACCACGAAAATTGCGGTCGGCTCAGGCGTGGGCGAGCTTATGCCCCAGTAGTCGCACTGACCGTTGCTAGTTGTATAACTCTTCCCGATGGCATTGATGATGTCCCCCACCCACGATGGACCGTAGGGAGGGCTGTTGTGTACGTCATTGAAAGGATGATCGGACCAGGCTTCGTCGGGAATTACCCAGCTGATTTTCGCGAGGCTGCAGTTGGAAATGTCGGTCAGAATAGGTGCGCCGTTATAGCCGTTCTGATTCGGCAGCACGACATGGCTGGTAAATTCCGTTGCTGTACAGGGGGTTTGCACAGTGTAGCCGCTGTTCTCGCCGTAGCAGACTTCAGGAATGGCTTCCGGGGCGTTCCAGATGACCCCTGTGCTCGGAGTGTAATACCGCCAGCTTACATTCTTGTCGCCGGCGGAGTCTGTCACCAAGCTGTCATGCGGATAGCATTCCGATGGACTGCTTCGCGGGTCAGCTTCCTGAGATTCCCGTCGGTAGGACCCAATTCGGGTAGCCATTTTCGTCTTGGTAGTCGCAACCACTGTCATTAAACCCGGCGTTGTTGGCCACGAAATCGAGGTAGTAGTTATTGGGGTCGTTTGGCGCTACCGGGGCCGAGGTGCCGGTGAACAGAAACTGATGAGCCTCAAAGCTGGGGCCCATGTCGACAATTTCTCTAACCCTGATGACGCCCGTGGGATACTCAGTTGCCTCTTGGATAGCCCTGTTAAGTGAATTGTCGTCAATCCCGCATCTCGCTCTCATCTCATCCCTTATTTGCGGAACTGACTGACCAAACATAAGGGAGTAGTCGCCCATGAACTTGGCGTGCCACTGCCGTATTTCTGGAGATCGTACACGCACCATGAAGTCATCGTCGCGCTCGCCAGGTTTTTTAATAATGGTCGGTTCTTGACCGTGCGACCCCAAGAAACCCTGTAACTCGGAAACCATTTCCAACACTCTCAGGCGAAGCGATGGAATCGGATACTGCGAAGGTTTAGATGAAGTCGCAACAGATTCCACTGTCACCGGAGAAATGGGTATATCTTTGCCCTTGCTATCCAAAGCTCCATGCTGAATCTCCGCCCCTGGTATAGAAGCGAATTTTCGCTGGATCACGTCAAAAGTTAATATCGCAGGATCATCGGTGGCAAAAATGACGCTTCCGGAATCAAGGGTGGTTCCTTCAACGAACTCGAATGGTGCGCTACCGTGGAAAAGCAATTTCACATTCTTAAAACTGCATCGCCTGAAACTCTTGTTGTCCACGACGATTTCTTCATTTTCAAACTTATGATCGTCAACAAGCTCAAAGCGGGGACGAGAAAAGCCAGCCCGCCATTTCCCCCCCATTCCAGTATCCTTACCGGATGGTGGACGACGAATGTAAATGGCGTAAACCAGTAGCGCCCAAGTGAGCACCAGTAAGATCACCCATAAACGGATTGCCGGAAGTTCCGGATGATAGTGGCGGTATTCTGCATAGGCGCAAGCTAATAACCCAGCAACCGTCATGCCTATGGAGTAAAGGCGCTTCACGGTCGGCTCCAACTCAAACAGGAAATACAAACCTGTCCCGAATGCAGTAAGACCAAACCAAAAGAGCGCTTCATCGAAAGGCATAAGGCATCAATCGTATACTTGCCCGATTGGGCGAGGCAAGTATATTCTTGCCCTAAATAGCGGCGATTTGCATCCAACCACCGACTTCAGATGGCTGGAAGAATCAAAGGTGCGGCGAAACAGAACTAATCTGTCGTACGAGGAGTTTGCTCGACTGGTTTCGTCCCATCCGTATTCCCCACTTCAACCACTCGACATTGCGAGCCGGGGGGGTGTAGCGTTTTCCCCTCAATGCGTAATACCCCCCTTTTCGTTTGACCCTATTTTCTCGTGCCTGTAAGATCACATGCCTGAATGGTAAACTCGCCGCAAACGCCGGACAACTCTCGGAAGTTTATCCCTTCGCTCCAAAACGCGCCAATGAGAGTTGCTTCTCGCCTAGGAAAGGAATTCGGGTGCTATTTATGCGGATTCAGATTTTGTTCCAACAGGGAATAAGTTTCGTCGGTTAGAACCCCACCAACGATATGCGCCAGCTTGGTCCAAAAGGCTCCCTGCGCCTTCGAAACATCTTGACCGAGGATTTCCTGCTCTGGGTAGCCGAATCCGCTCAGAATGGCTGTCTATGCATTTGGAGATTCTCCGGGTTCAACGATCCCTTATAATTTCCGCATTGCTTCCCTTCTTTGAAACAGTTCCTCTAGGTCCTGGACCTGATCCCTTCAACCACCCTGAGTGGATTTTTGAGATCAAGTATGACGGCTTCCGATGCCTGGTTCTGCTTGACCACGGTCGCTGCAAACTTGTGTCCCGCAAAAGAAATGAGTTCCGATCTTTCCCAGCCCTGAATGATGCACTCGCAACCGAATTCAAAGATCGGTCGCTCGTGCTGGACGGGGAGATAATCTTTCTAAATTCAGAGGGCAAACCTCAATTTGAGGATTTAATGTTCCGCCGAGGGAGCCTCGGTTCATTGCGTTCGATTTGCTGTGGCACGAAGGCGAGGATTTACGATACGTGCTGCTGATTGACCGCAAGCGACGTTAGCGATCTGCGGTTTCTGCGAAGAATGATCGGCTATTGTACTGCGATAACATTGAGCATGAGGGCAAGAGTTTGCTCAAACTTATATGTGAGGCTGATTTGGAAAGGGTTGTAGCGAGGCACAAATTCGGTCCTTACCTGCCCGACCATGCCCAATGGATCAAGATTCGCAACCGTAACTATAGCCAGTGGGCAGGTCGTGAAGAACTCTTTGAAAAAGGGGAATCCCGATGTGCGGCCGTTTGAGTCATGCGTAGAAGCTGTCGCTGGCTGAAAAAGGGACCGCCCGACGAATTCCAAGCCGTCCCTATTCAGAGGCGCCGCGACTTCCCCTATCAATTTACAGCCGTGCTGATCGTCGTTATTGCATACCGCTGGCTAGCGAGTTGGACGGCAATGGACTGGTCCACCGCATCATCTAGAACCTTCTGCCTAGATTTCACCCAAGGCATATAGTGCTCCTGCGTCGTGGCAATTTTGCTGTGACCCATAAGCATTGCTAGGTTTTCAATGGTTCCACCAGAATTGAGAAATTCCACCGCAAAAGTGTCTCGGAACCTATGACATCCCCGAGGCGTGATTCCGGCCTTGTCGTACACCTTCCGAATCCATGTTGCTTTAACCCGAGAATTTGCTTTTTGATCGGTGCGCCCATCCCAAAAAAAGTACCGAGTCTCCAAGCCATTCTTGTGAGCACGCAAGGCATCGGCAACGAAATTGGGGAGTTTAACATGTACGAACTCGCCAGTTTTTTGCCTATGGGTCTGCAACCGATTCTGGGCATCCAACCGATCCCGCCGAAGGGAGCACGCATCCAAAATGGACAATCCGCTCCAACGCATCAGCCAGATTAAGGTGGTGACCGTGTCCGCGTGCCGACCACACGCCTCCGGAACGCGAGCGAGCATCTTTGCATATTCTTCAGTGGTGAGAGGGAGCGTGGGAACTGGAACTATCTTCAGTTTGTCCAGTTTGTCAAAGGGGTTCTTTTCCAAAAGATCAAATCTAACCGCCCAAGTGAAAAACGCCTTGATGACATGATTATTAATTTTCAGTGAATATGAACCTTCCCTGAATACCCAACTGTTCCTCCATTGCTCCACATCAATTGATGTGATGTCCTCCAGTTTTTCAAAGCCGTTTTCTGCTGCCCATTGCAGGAGGCTCGGCTGGCGCTTGGAGCCGTCCCGCAAAAGCCAGCGGTCGGGATACGGAGCACCATCAGCGTGCTTTGCCTTTTTGGAGCGTTTCACGAGGTACATTTCAACCGCGTGCACGATGTTGAGGTCTCTATTCTTCTTAATCCGAGCGGGAGTTTGCTGAATCTTATTGGCGGTTCGCATCGCCTCGTCCCAATCATTTGTGCCAGCAGAATACCGTTGCTTACCCCTCTGGAGGTCGGGGTCGTAGACCCAGATCGGGCAGGCGCAGCGGTTATAATTTCGGTCTTTTCGGTGTTTGCAGCCACAGGCATGGCGGGTAAAGAGCTTCATACCGCCTAATACTGAATTTCTAAAACGTCCATTTTTCAGTGTACAGACTGTGTACATTCGCTCGTTTTTCCCCAAAAACAAGCCAAGTTTGCAGCCTACAGGGTAAGGCGGAAAGTCCGCAATCGTCAATGCAGCGGGCGCTGCGGAACGACTTGAACCGGTTACCTCAGTTTCCTGATGTTAAGAAGGTACTAACCCACAGGTATTCCCACTGCCACTATTTTGATAACGACACGCCTGCGTAATAGCCGCTCTTGGTCCTAACCATCAGCTTTCCGTGACCCTTGGCTTTCGCTTCCACGCGGATGGTGCGGAATCCACCACTGCTTTTGGGAGTGGTCGGCTTGTATCCGATGGTGTATTGGTTGCGAATGTCGTGCGCTACCTGTCGGCTGATCTCATCCACTTCATCCAGCGTTTTCGGGAAAAATGCGAGCCCCCCGGTTCGCTGGGCAATGATTTCAAGCGCTCGCTTGGCGCGTTTGGGATGTTCCTCGTCGCCCAGAAGCCCAATTGCATAAACCGAAGGACCATTCTCCTGTTGCAGTTGCTTCACAGCTTGCTCAAGCGTTTCGCGGCTGGCGTTGTCCTCTCCGTCCGTCACTACAAATAGAACTTTTCGTTCGAGTTTGGCGTTTTTGAAATTCTCTGCAGAAGCAACCAGGGCCTCGTAAAGCGCCGTCCCCCCTCGAGCATCGATCTTTTCCAGCGCTTCTTTCAGCTTCAACAGATCGTTGGTGAAGTCCTGATCGAGATAATATTCGTCATTAAAATTAACGACGAATACTTCGTCCTGTGGGTTGCTCGACCTCACCAGATTCAGTGCCGCCGCGTTAACCTTGGCGCGCTTCTCCCGCATCGAGCCCGAGTTATCGATCAGAATTCCCATCGCCACGGGAATGTCTTCATGATGAAAGGAGACAATTGTCTGGGGTTTTCCGTCTTCGTAAACCGTGAAATCACTTTTCGTCAAGTCGGTTACGATGCGTTGCCTGTCATCGATTACAGTGGCATGCAACACCACTTCGTCGACATCCTTGCGGATAACGAATGTCCCGTTGTCCTGGGGGCTCTGCGCATCTTGATTTGGCGTTGTGCCGGACTGTTGTGGCTGGTTTGTTTTCGAAGGAGGCTGGTCCGCGCGCCCAGCCAAAGGTAGCCCCAGGACGGAGATCAAAACGGCAATTGCACATCTCAAAAAGAAAGTAGAGGCCGCGCCCTTCTTACTGTTCTGGGGCGTAATAACCGGTTCTGGCATACACACGCAGTGGCGGCAATCCTTTCGGCGGCAGTAACTTCACCTTGATCTTACGCCATTTGCCGTCGCGCTGAATATTTTGGGGACGGTAGCCTAATACATACTGGTTTCTCAACTCGACCCCAATCTTAGTCGCCACATCCGCCAAATCGTTTGGATTGTCGACTGTAAAAGCCCGTCCGCCGGACAATTCGGCGATTTCTCCCAGAAGTGCGGGGCCCAAGCGCTCTTCTTCCGTCGCAAAGGAGCGATCATAAATCCCAATGGCATAAACCATTACGTCCGCTTCTTTAACCAAAGCTTTGATTTCATTTTCGGTATAGCGGCTGTGATTATCTCCGCCGTCAGAGATGATGAGTAGCGCCTTCTTGGCATACTTGGCTTGCCTCATCTTGGTGACACCCATATAGATCGCATCCAGAAGGGCGGTCCGTCTTCGCGGCACAGTGAAGACAAGCTTTCCTTGAATATCTTCAACAGAACTGGTGAAGTCGCTCACGATCTCAGGCTCGTCTGAGAAAGTGATCATGAAAAACTCGTCTTGCGGATTTGCGGTCTTGAAAAATTCAACAACCGCATCCTTGGCCCGATCCATTTTGCTGCTCATACTACCGCTCGAATCGAAAATCACACCAAGGGATACTGGAGCATCCTCGCTCGAAAATGTCTTAATGTCCTGGCCGGTACCGCCCTCGAAAAGCTGAAAATTCTCCTTGTCCAATCCCGTTACCAACCGGTTCATCGGGTCGGTAATGGTGACCGGAACTAGCACCAAGTCCGCAGTCGCCTTCAGCGGGCGGACGTGAGTTTTAAGGTCGGAAGGAGACGGGCTCTCCTTTGCCAGCACGTTCGAATCGGTTTTTTCCACGGTGCGCGGCGTCACATGGACATCGTTCACGTCGGTCTGAGCCGAAGTCAAAGTCGTCCAACCGCAGTTCATCAGTATCGCAATCGCTAGGCACGTACACCATCTCAGATGAACCGGAATCCAGCGCGAAGGACTGCCTTGATTTCTTACCTGGGCCAGGAGGGGAGACGACTGGCGCTCATCCGGGAAGGACATAAGCACCTCAATTGGTCGCGATAGTACCATATCTTTCGTCCGTCGATGACGACATTTTTGTCAAATTTAAACGACAATCCAGAACGGACGCCCATTTCGCAGCTTCACGCGACTTTTGCTTCCGAGATTGAAGAGTTCCGAGCTCAGTCACCAGAATTTTCAACCTAAGCGGATTCGACCTGTTTTCTATCACGGCTCTACCCGAATCACCGATTTTCGCTCTCTTGCTACAATCAGAAGCTTCCATGGCCAACATACAGCCGTTCCGCGCTTTCCGCTACGACGCCCGACGGGTCTCCGTATCGCAGGTCGTGACTCAACCCTACGACAAAATCAGTCCGGCTCTTCAGGAGCAGTATTATTCCGCCAGCCCGCACAACCTCGTGCGCATCATCCTCGGTCGTCGAGAGTCAGATGACAATCGGGAGAAAAACGTATACAGCCGTGCCTCTGCCTATTTCCGCGACTGGCGAGGCCAGGGGATTCTCCAGCAGGACTCAGCTCCATCTCTTTACCTTTATAGTCAGCGGTTTACGATCCCGGGAATGAACACGGAGGTCGAACGCCTGAGCTTCATTGGCCTGGGGCGCATCGAGGACTATTCCGCAGGGATCGTCTACCGGCATGAACACACCCTAGCCAAGCCCAAGGCCGACCGTTTGGACTTGTTACGCGCGACCCGCGCGCACTTCGGCCAGATTTTTATGCTGTATGAGGATTCGGAAATCGAAGCGCTTCTTCAGACGGATGCGCACCCCGATGTCACGGTCACCGATGAGTACGGTGTGGTCCATAGTGTTTGGCAAGTCTCGAACCCCGCGCTGATCGCCTCGATCCGCGCCGCGATGGCAGACAAGAAACTTATCATTGCGGATGGTCACCATCGCTATGAAACAGCCCTCAATTACCGTAACGAATGCCGGGCGAAAGACGGACAAACCGGCGTCGCGCCCTACGATTACGTCATGATGACGTTTATTAACATGCACAGCCCAGCCTTATTAGTCTTGCCCACGCATCGCGTGATTCACAGCTTGCCTTCCTTTTCCGGAGACGATTTTCGCAATTCTGCCCGAGCATTTTTCGACGTAGAAGAGCTGGACGTCACCCCCGACGCCTCGCGAGCGACGGCTATGATTCGACAATGCGGCCGAGCGGGTACCACGATCCTGGCGGTCACGCCTACCCGGGCGTTTTTACTCCACCATCCGAATCCCAACGCCGCAAACGTTTTCCAAGGACTATCGATCCGACAGCAATCGCTTGACGTGGTTCAACTGCATAAAGTTCTGCTGGAAAATGTGCTGCACTTATCGGAGGAATCGATTCGCAATCAAGAGAATATTTCCTACGTTCGGGAGGCTGCTGAGGCTCTCTCATACGTCCAGGGTGAAACTCCGCGCGCCAATGTTGTTTTTTTGATGAATCCCTGCCGGGTCTCGCAAGTGCGAGACATCGCCTTCGCAGGGGAAGTCATGCCGCAAAAATCGACCGATTTTTACCCCAAGCTTCTCAGTGGGCTGACGATTTATGCTCTGGACTAGAATATGGCACCTGCGGAAGAAGGCCACCGGTGCAAATCGGTTGGGACAGGGGAGCGCTTCGAGCAATAACCGTTACCGCGGAGCGAGAATTCCTCCTGAAATACTGACCTTGCTTCTTCTCATCTTCTGTCTCGCGAGTTCGCTTCTTTTTTCCGTGTCTCCGGAAAAACGGCTTTCGGTCTACTCCACCGCTGCTAATTATTCTCTGCCCATCGTTCAGCGACAGGGACAAGGCTATGTTGGCTTGCTCGAGCTTCTGGATCCACTCGGCACGGTCAATGCAAAGCTCGAAGGCCCCCGCTGGCGCATCCACTACAACAACGTCCTTGGCGAGTTCACGGTCGACAAAAAACGCGCTCGTATTCAAGGACGCGATGCCGACCTACCGGCAAACTTCCTCCTCGAAAACGACCGAGGACTGGTTCCGGTGGCATCTTTGGCTTCGCTGCTGCCTCGCTTTCTGGGCGGTCCCGCAACCCTGCACGAGGCGTCTGGCCGCCTCTTTATCGGCAGCGTTGGGACTCATTTCACCGCCACCGTCGCTTCCGACAGTTCGTCGCGGCTTATTTTGCAGTTTTCCGCACCCGTGAACCCTTCGGTCGCAACAGAGCCTGGCAAGCTCCGCATGACCTTTACTCACGATCCGCTCACCAGTCCAGCTTCTCCTACTCTCACATTTGCCAGCAAGACCATTCCCTCCGCCACATATTCCGAATCGGAAGGGACAGCAGAAATCGCTGTCACAACCCTTACTCCCCTGATCGCAAATTTCAGCAGCGATGGGCGCACCATTACTCTCGCGCCGATGAAGTCCCAATCGCCAACCACTGCCAATCCGGTGGCAGCCACACCGGCAATACAGAATAGTCTGGGAACGGTAACGCCATCGCCCGCACCATCCTTTGCACCACGCCGCTACTTCGCGGTTGTCGATGCCAGTCATGGAGGAAACGACCGTGGGGAAGCTCTTAGCGACACTCTCGCGGAAAAGGACGTTACCTTGGCCTTCGCGCGTCTTCTACGCCAGGAGCTTGAGAGCCGCGGCATCCCAACCCTTCTGGTCCGCGATTCTGACGCGAACATTTCACTCGACGACCGTGCCGCCCTTGCCAACACTACTCGGGCCACGCTCTACATTGCACTGCACGCGGCATCGAGTGGTCACGGCGTTCGTCTTTACACCGCCATGCTTGCCGATGGCGACTCCGAAGACCAAGGGCCGTTCCGGCCGTGGTCTGCAGCACAGTCTGCTGCCATGCCGCGTAGCCAAGTCACAGCCGCGAGCATTGCCGACAGTTTAAGGAAAATCCAGCTTCCAGTCCGAATGCTTCCTGCGCCACTACGGCCATTGAACAACGTTTTGGCTGCTGCGGTCGCAGTCGAGGTCGCCCCACCGGCGTCGGATGTTTCCGCACTTAGCTCCCCTGACTACCAGCAACTAATCGCTGGCGCGGTCGCCAACGGGATTGTCGCGATACGCCCTCAGCTCGGAGCTGCGCCATGAGAATTGGATGATCGCGGAATTTATCGATCCGCATTTTGACGACCTACGACGTCACATTAGTTAATTGGAAAATTGCTCAATTTCTGTCCATGATCCCAAGACACTTCATCATTAGCGGGTCGATACTTCTAGCCGCGGTGCTGGCTATGGGCGCCTACGCGTGGCATATGCGAGGCCGGGCAGCCGCTACAGCGGTTGTATCCTCTGACGCTCGTCCCGTCGTAGCCCCGATCTCCGGCGCTACCGAACGGGTGACTTTGTTTGTGGCGCACGATGACTCCGGCGATCTCCGCGCTCAGACCGCCCAGATCCCAATGCCGGGCGTTCGTCAACAACGCGCGGAGGAGGTACTGCGAGCCCTAATCGCCCTTTACGTAGATAAATCCTCGACTCACTCATTACCTCCGGGGTCAGACATTCGCAGCGTGTACCTCGTTGACCCCGGTCTTGCCGTAATCGACATCAATGCCGCAATGGCGGACGGCCATCGCTCCGGCGTTCTTGTCGAAGAGCTCACCATCGCATCTTTGGTACAGACTCTCTCCGCCAATGTGCCCGGAATTTTGAGAGTGAAAGTCCTGGTGGAAGGTATTCAACGCGACACTCTGGCGGGTCATGCGGATCTTACGGACTTCTTCGATGTCTCTGCGGTAAATCAGCTAAGCACGCAACTGCAAGCGAACGAGTGAGGGGTTAGAGCTACTTTAGCGGCGCTAGCTGTGGGTCAACCTGCCGCTTTTCCGTCAGAAGATGCCCTTTTCAGAAAGAAGTCCCACGAGCATAATCATGAAAGCCCACCTGCCTGCCATCAAGAGCGAAGCTGAGATCCATGAATACCGCATTGAAGATCTTTCTCGTATCTGACGCAATTACACAAGCGCACAATTTCCTATAAACTTTCTCCATCCTCTGTAAGGAAGACCGAATGCCCATAGCAAGCATCAATCCGGCCACTGGCGAAACCATCAAGACTTTCGAAGCTCTCACGTCTGCCCAGATCGAGCAGAAGCTCAGTCTTGCGGTCAAAGCTTTTCGAGATGAGCGGAAAACAAGCTTCGCGGACCGCGCTCAGCGCATGATGAAGGCCGCCGACATCCTTGAACGTGATAAAGATAAATTCGCGCACCTGATGACCCTCGAAATGGGCAAGCCCTACAAAGCCGCCGTTGCGGAGGCTGTTAAATGCACCACGGCCTGCCGGTACTACGCGGAACACGCCGAGAAGATATTGTCCGACGAAATCATCGAAACTGGCGCCAAGAAGAGTTTTATCCGCTATCGTCCAATCGGCCCGATCCTTGCGGTGATGCCCTGGAATTATCCGTTCTGGCAAGTCATTCGGTTCGCTGCCCCTGCTCTAATGGCCGGAAACGTCGGTTTGCTGAAGCATGCCTCGAACGTTCCGCAATGCGCGCTCGCGATCGAACAACTCTATCTTGAAGCCGGATTTCCACCGGGCTGTTTTCAAAGTCTTCTCATCGGCTCACAGCAAGTTGACGCAATTTTGAATGATCCGAGAGTTGTGGCCGCCACGCTGACAGGAAGCGAACAGGCTGGCATTGAAGTAGGAGTCGCGGCCGCAAAACGCATCAAGAAAGTTGTGCTCGAACTTGGGGGCAGCGATCCGTTCATCGTGATGCCAAGCGCAGATCTCAACGCTGCTGTCGCGACCGGAGTCGACGCGCGCACCCTCAATAATGGGCAATCGTGCATCGCCGCCAAACGTTTTATCGTGCATGAATCCATCGCCAGCGATTTCGAGAAGAAGTTCGTCGAGCGCATGAAGAATTTGCGGATCGGCGATCCCTTTGACGACAAAACCGAACTCGGCCCGCTAGCGACTGCCAGCGCCGTTAAGGACCTAGACGCGGATGTGCAGAAAACAGTCAAAGCCGGCGCCAAGCTGCTAACTGGAGGACATCCTCTCGACCAACCCGGCAACTTCTACGCCCCAACAGTCCTAACCAACATTCCGAAAGAATCGCCCGCATATCGCGAGGAATTCTTCGGTCCCGTTGCTTCACTGTTCCGTGTCAATAATATCGACGAAGCCATCGCCCTCGCCAACGACAGCCGCTTCGGCCTCGGCGCCAGCGCCTGGACTAATAACGACGCCGAGCGCGAACGCTTCATTAACGAACTCGAGTCCGGCATGGTGTTTATCAACAAAATGGTCGCTTCCGATCCGCGGGTTCCCTTCGGTGGGGTCAAAGCCAGTGGCCACGGACGCGAACTCGCCATGAATGGCATTCGAGAATTCATGAATATCAAGACGGTGTGGATCGAATAGGCGAGGATCGTACCGAAGGCTGGCATCGTGCAGACGCGATTGTTGGTTGGAATTGTGCGTCTACTGCCGCAAGGTCAACCCGTGCAACACTCTTTGTTGTTTGGCGATGAGTGCCTGTACACCCTGACGCGCATATTCCATCATCTTTGAAAATTGCGCTTCGTCAAATGCCTGCCGTTCCGCTGTGGCCTGTACTTCCACCATTTTGTGGCCTGCGGTCATGACAAAATTCATATCGACATCGGCGCGGGAGTCTTCTTCATAGCACAAATCGAGCAGTACTTCTCCGTCCACAATCCCCACGCTGACGGCGGCGACAAAGTCGCGAAGAGGAACTGAAGTCAGAGTTCCCGCCTGCACCAGCTTCTCTAATGCCAATCCCAGCGCCACAAATGCGCCAGTGATCGACGCGGTGCGTGTTCCCCCATCCGCCTGAATTACATCGCAATCGATCCAAATTGTGCGCTCGCCGAGCCGCGCCAAATCAGTAACGGCGCGGAGCGATCGGCCAATCAATCGCTGAATCTCGTGCGTTCTTCCGCTTTGCCGGCCCTTCGACACTTCCCGGGACGTGCGCGTAAGAGTAGCCCGCGGGATCATCGCGTACTCGCTGGAGATCCATCCTTTACCTGAGTTGCGCATGAACGCAGGCACCGTCTCTTCAATCGACGCTGTGCAAATCACACGCGTGTTCCCTACTTCAATCAACGCCGAGCCTTCGGCAGTCGTAATGAATTCCGGAGTGATGATTACCGGCCGTAACTGATCTACAACACGATCATCGGAGCGATAGAACATGCGAAGATTGTAAATGATGGCTGGCACAAGCCTTTCCGCTCCGAGGCTAATCAGCTTGCAGGGTTCAGACCGCGAAGTCCTAAACGGCTAATCCTGGACAATATTCAGAATGGAAATTGGCAAACGCTAACTTGCGATCTTCTCCTGCGCAACCGTGAGATATCCTAAGAACAAATGACCCTGGCAGTTCAAAACTGAAAATCGGCGACTCGCCAACGACCTCTGAACCCTTTATGCCAACGCACATTAAAGAACCGACTCGAATCCAATCTGCCGGCAACAAACCTAAGCTAATTGACGAATACATCGGACGCGTTAACTCTGGAACTATCTCCACCAGCGTCGCCCATATGCGCAGTCCCGGCGGATGGGTCGAGCCGGGTCAGACGCCTGCCTTCGATGAATTCACTATGGTGCTCAAAGGCATTCTACGCGTCGAATATAGCGGCGGTTCGCTCGATGTGGCCGCTGGCCAGGCCGTCATTGCTCATGCGGGAGAATGGGTGCGCTATTCCACCCCGAATTCCGAAGGTGCTGAATATATCGCGGTGTGCTTGCCGGCCTTTTCAATGGAGACGGCTCATCGAGACGCATAACATCATAGGTCCGCTTTTATCTGTACGCTCATTTCCCGCCTGCGCCCGCTAAAATATCGTAATGCTCCCAACTCGCTCGATTGCAGTCTTCGACCTTGGCGGTGTGCTGGTCGATTGGAACCCACGTTATCTCTATCGCAAAGTTTTCAATGGCGACGAAGCCGCTATGGAGGATTTTCTGGCTAACGTCTGCACTTCTTCCTGGAACTCTCAACAGGACGCCGGTCGTCCCTTTCGCGAAGCCTGTGCCGCGCTTAAGCTGGAATACCCCGAGCACGCCGATGCTATCGACGCGTGGTTCGAGCGTCAGCCCGAAATGATCAACGGGCCCATTCAGGGTACTGTCGAGATCCTGGCCGAACTGCGAGAGCGCGGAGTTCCTCTCTACGCTCTCAGTAACTGGTCGGCGGAAACCTTCCCCTCATCTCTCAGGCGATTCGATTTTTTACATTGGTTTGACGGAGTGATGCTGTCTGGGGAGGTGCGTCTGCTGAAGCCGGACCCACGAATTTTTCAACATTTCTTCAAGACTCATGCCATCGACCCTCGCCGTACCGTCTACATTGATGATCTAGCTCCAAACGTGCAGACTGCAATTGCGCTAGGCATGCATGGCATCGTCTTCACCGATCCAGCCGCCCTTCGCAAGGAACTGATCAAGCTTGGATTGCTGAAATAATCGTTGTTGGCGGAGAGCGACGCACTTCTGCGGGAAATGGCTCGACGGCAAGCTTACGCGGCCGCCGTATAGCGTGTCTCGATTGCCTGTTTAATCTTGCACCGGCTGTCAGCGGGCGACATTGCCTCATCTTTTTCTATTGCCGCAGCATCCTGCGCCAGCGGTTCGTCCTTGATGATTTCCTGAAACCATCGCGTGTAATCGCCGCGTCTGAGGTGGTACATCCAGGTTTCGTCGTCCACCCCGTCCGCCAGTTGCAGGAAGGCGTTCAAATTTTGCGCTCGAAGATTTAACTTTGATTTCGGCCCGCGAAAATAGAAACTTTGCTCTGGCGACATTTCGCCTTCCGCATAGCGCCGTACGTGCCGCCGTCGTTCCGCTTTGCTGGGAACAGTGCGCACGCGAATCGGATCCTCTTTCTCGCGGCAAAACCAAACCAATGCTTCGCCTTTTTCCAGCTCGACTTCTTCTCCTTTCGGCGCGGCGATCTCCACCGCTTCCGCATAGGAATTCAGCGTCTGCATGGGCGACTTCCCTGTCACCAGCAAGACGTTTACAGCCTTCAACACGGCCTTTAACACGTGTTCCGGATGCACCGTGATGAGGATTGTGGTTTCAAGCGCCTGCGGCAGGGGGTTGGAGGCGTGCGACCATGTCGAAGGCAAAAGATGATGCGCTTCGTCAAGGATCAGCCAGTGGGGCCTTGCAGTCCTGGCTCTTAGATCCTGCAGCGCCGGGAGCAGCGACGCACAGTACTCTGGCCGATCCCCGAGCGGTACGTCGATGAGGTTCACGACCACGCTTCGCTCCGGAGATTGCAAAACATGCAGCACTCCTGCGGGATCTGGACGCTCCTTTGCCGTTCCCAGAGTCAGAGCTCCGGCAAAATTGTCAAAGTCCCCCTCGGGATCGAGCAGACAGAACTGGTACCGATGTTCAGCGAGCTGTTCCAGAATTCCCGACACAGCAGTTGATTTTCCACTCGCCGATGGACCCGCAACCATAATGCTGTTGCGGTAAGGATTAACAACCACTGGTTCCTCTCCGTCGCACCGAAGACCTAGCGAAATCGCATGCCGTCCCAACCGTGAGTCACACTCCGCCAGATCATCTTTGAGTAATAGTTCCGCTATCTCCTTCACTCCATCGCCGTGACTGCCCATGGTGACAATGTCAGCCCGCTCCTTGAGCGTATCGAGGGCATTCGCCACGGCTACGCCACATTCGCATTTCGCCAGAAATGCATGATCGTTCTCCGCGTCTCCCAAACCAACCACGTTATGCGCCGAAAGTCCTAGATCCTGAAGCGCAGCTTCTAATCCAGTTGCTTTGTTCACTCCCGAGGGCAAGATCATCACTGCCCCTTTGTTGAAAATAACCTGCAGATCGAGGCCTAGTTCGTGAATGGCGTTGAGCACCGCATCCTGATGCGGTTCCCACGTCGCTACAATGCCGCGTCCCACCGCCGCCGGTACTCCGCGATCTTTCAGCAGTTTTACAAAACGTTCATCCGGAGGTTCACACAACAACTTCTCCTCCCGCGTTTGCGGGCGATAGAGGAGCGCCCCATTTTCCGCTACCACACGGTCAAAGAGTTCGAGGTCGGGAAATACGGTTGTCAAATCCGGCAGATGGCGGCCCGTCACCAACATAATTTTGCGTCCCGAAGAACGCAGCTTTCTTAGAGACTCAACAACGTCCTCCCTGACCTGCCCTTGCGAGGCGAGAGTACCGTCGTAGTCGGTAGCGAGAACTATGTAGCGCATCGCAAGCTTGGATGCTTTTTTAACCTGTTCTGATTGTTAACGTTCCACAAATCGCACGGGGCAGGAGGTAACTTGTTGACTTCGATCGGCGACCACCCCGCAACAAGAAGAATCTTAGCGGGCTCGGGTATACGCTTCTGGCAATTCGCGAAGTTGTCTTCGCAGTCCGAGAATCTGCTTCACGTGGTGCAACCCGTGGACCAGATGGAATTTTCTCCATTGTGCGGCGGTCAATGGCCCAAGGACAGGGTGGTCCAGCAGTTTGCCGCGGCCAAATTGCTTCTCGCACTTCGCGATGATCTGCTCCATTTCCGAAATCTTCATTTGTACTTCGGCCTTCACTTGTTCCGCAGGCAAGCCCTTCGGAACAGTGCCCTTCGGAGCTTTTCTGCCTTCCGGAAGGTAATTGAAACTCAACACAACTAGTGTGCCCCAGCGCTGCGCCAAAGTCGCATTAGTCGTCGATGGCTTGCCTGCCTCCAACGCTCGCTCGAATCCTTTAATAGTTCCGGTATAAGTTAGATAGAGATGCTCTAAAATCTCTGCTGCACACCACTTCCCTGTGGGATGCCAGCGCATCTGCTCGGGGGATATCCCTTCAACCGCCGCGAGTATCGTCTCCTTCAACTCTCTTAACAAGGAATCCATGCAGCTAACTCGTGTGATCCTAACCTTCAAGTAAAATGTTTGGTTGCATTCAAATCAGTGTAGCTATAACAGGACGGTTGCGATGAAGATGCGAAAGCTTAATCCCTCTGGGACGAAAATCCTCTCTGCAATGCTTCTTCTATTAGTCTTAGTCGCGCTAATTTCGGCCTGCAACTCGAACCCTCCGAAGCCTGCCGAGACGAAAGCGGAACCCAAGGCTGCCGAACTACTTACAGGGCGCAGTGCTTTCTACAAGGTATTCATTGCCGCCCGGAACTACGCGGCCGACGTAAAGCCGTTTCGCATCCAGTCCACCCCTTCGCCCGAAGATAACGGTCAGGACGGCAAGTCCGCAATCTGGACCACCAGTTTCGCCTCTGTCACGCAACACGGCGTAAAGCCTTTCACTTGGTCCGGCAGCAACGCTCCTGACGCACCGTCGCGCGGCGTCTCCCCTGGAAACGAAGATGTCTACAATCCGAGCAATGCCTCGACGCAGGTATTCGATCCCGCTTTCCTCAAGATCGATTCCGATCAAGCTTTTGCCGTCGCTCAAAAGCATGGTGGAGATAAAATCCTCGAGAAAGATCCCGCCACGCCGGTAATCTATATATGCGATTGGAATCACAATACTAACCAACTAATCTGGCACGTGATTTATGGCGCGGATCGCGATAATGCGAAGCTAGCCGTCATCGTGAATGCGTCGATCGGAGACTTCGTCAGAGTGGAGAAATAAGCCGGCGTAATGCTTCAGTTCACGGTTTTCTAGTTCATTCCGGGCCGACTGACCTTTATACTATTGAGACTTCGCCGCTTCGCTCTTCAGCCGCTCAATGGCTTTCTGCGCCTGTTCTGCCTCTGGTCCGTGCGGCAAAATCTTTAGGTAGCTTTCATACTCGGCCCGCGCATCATCGAAAACGCCGAGCTTTTCCAGGCAGATGGCCAATCGGATTGTAGCCACCGCATCGTTTTCCTTGTATCCCAGCGCATCACGATAGCGACCCTCGGCCGCGCGGTAATTTTTCCGCTTGAAATAAAAGTCTCCGACTTCGATGCTCTTCGCCGCCTCGTGCGGATTCCAGGTGTGAAATTCCGTGATCCCGTCGCTAGAAATCCCCGCTTCAGCTTCCGCCACGGCAGACGAACTTTTCGGGTGAATCTTGGCATCGTCTTCCGGCGGACTCAAATCCGTCTGCGTGTCCTTGCTCGAACTCTCCCCTCCACTCGATCCCAGATCCTGCGCTCGCACACGATCAGAACGCGGAGGCGACAGGTCCGGTGAACTGGCCTGATCTGCGGGCTTTGCACCGGAAGACTCTTGCTTCGAAGAATTCGCTGGAGCAGTGGCTGGGGTTGGAGAAGTCTCTTGCGATCCATCCTGCTGTGCCCAGGACGCAGCGCCCAGCGCTAGCAGGACAAAAATGCATAACCAGCTTCGCATGATTCTAATTTTACCGCTAACTCGTTTAAGCTGTCTTATTGTTCAGTCGAATCAGCAGACATAAAAAGAGGCCGCTCAGGGGGAGGATTGAGCGGCCTGCTACAAGTCCCTTCGTATTGAGGGATCCTAACTTATAACTTACATGGAAGAGGGGTTGTTCTGTCCAGTCGTCGAGGGCGTTGCCGGTTGATTCGTATCGCCGACGGTGTTAGTCATTAGGCGAACATCCACGCGCCGATTATCCGCACGTCCCTCCTTGGTTTTATTGGAATCAATCGGCTTGTCTTTGCCGAGTCCGATTACATAAATTTTGTGGGCAGGCACGTTGTACTTCGTTGCAAGATACTGAATCACGGAGTTCGCCCGTCGCTGGCTCAAGTCGTAGTTGTATTCGGCCGATCCCACGGAGTCAGTACTTCCCTCGAGCGTAATGATGTAACCCTTCGTGCTCGCGATGTTCCCGGCCATTTGGTCAAGAGCATCCTGGGACTGCTGTGTAAGGTTGTCCCGATTGAATCCAAACTTCACGGATGTTTCGGCCACGGGGCGATAGTTATCCAGATTCGCAACCGTGTTCGTCAGCACCCCGACGCGGCCGTTGGCGGCATCCGCCATCTGTTGGGCTGAGGCGGCGTTCTGTCCGGCAGTCTGCGCTTTTTGGTCGACCTCGGCGGTTTTTACGTTCACCGCTTGAATGCCAGCCTGAGCGCGAGCATCCACATCTTTGATGTCCTTGCTGTTCTTCGCCGTCATGTCATCCAACTCGTTCGTCTTGTTGATGAGCGGCGTCGTCTGCTGTTTTACATAATTTTTGCTGGCGCAACCGATGGTTGCCGCGATGCTGGTCGCCATTAGAATGACTATCCCAGCGCGATTCACAAAGCCACTGCGGTTCAGTAACGAAGTGCGATTCATAGTGAAGAGGCTCCTTCTTTCATCGTCTCGGGCGCAACTGGGAATTCCGCGCGCTATCTTTTGATGCATTAGCCCCGAGAGGCGGTTATTTGCCTTTCGCCCCCTGGTACTTTGCACGGGGGATGCCAGTTTCCCTTATCGGAACCGGCACCATAAGTATATACGTTTTCAGCGATTTGCATCCCCCCCTGTATCGACAGTACTAACCAGCGCGACTGGGAGAGGGCAAACCGCACATGAGTCAGGGAAATTTTATACGCAAACAATTGCCAATTCTCGCGACTCGTTTTTCGCGGGGAATTGAGTTCTAATCGGGCTGATTTTCTCAACGCGCCTGAAAGCAGCAAATTAGCGAGCTCGCGCCCCCATGGAGCAAATTAGCCGTGTCACTCATCTAATAGAATAACTAAGCCCCCAGCCTGAATCTTCTGCAAAATGGATCTTCTACAAAAAATTCGTACCATTCCCACCGAGCCCGGTGTTTATCTCTACAAAAACGCCGAAGGCGAAGTCATTTATGTGGGGAAAGCAAAGAACCTTCGTAGCCGGGTCGCCAGCTACTTTCACGAGGGACGATGGGAAGATTCAAAGACCGGCACGCTGGTGCGCGAAGCGGTAGACGTGGATTACATTGTGGTCCGCAATAACAAAGAGGCGCTGGCGCTCGAGGACAACCTGATCAAAAAGCGCAAGCCGCGCTTTAACATTCTGCTCCGTGATGACAAGACATATCCCTACATAAAGCTCACGCTGGGTGAGCGTTGGCCGCGCGTTTATGTCACTCGTCGCCTGCGCAAGGACGGCAGCTCGTACTACGGCCCCTACTTCCCAGCAAACCTCGCCTATCGCATCGTCGACCTGATTCATCGTAATTTCTTGATTCCTTCCTGCAAAGTGGATCTCACGCGATTTCACAATCGCCCTTGCCTTCAGTACTACATCAAGCGCTGCCTCGGCCCATGCGTGCAGGATATGACCACGCCCGAGAGTTATCAGGAGTCGGTTCATGACGTGAAGCTATTTCTTGAAGGCCGTCCCACGGACTTATCCCGGTCCTTGCATGATCGAATGGAGCAAGCGGCTGCGTCGGAAGAATACGAGCGGGCTGCGCGTTATCGCGATCTGGTTGCGACCGTTGAACAGTTGCAGGAACGCCAACGCATCGCCGCAGCGGAGGGTGATGATGCCGATGTCTTCGGATATCACTGCGAAAACGGCATGTTGGCGGTGAACCTATTCCACATGCGCGCCGGACGAATTCTCGATCGTCGGGAATTCTTCTGGGAGGATTTGCCGGAATTGGAATTGCCGGAGCTTGAAACTGCTTTGGATAAAAACGTGGCAAGCAGCGTCCCAGGGTACCGTGTTTCAAACCCGAACGCTACGCACAATATCCCGGAAGTCGTTGCCGATGACGCGTCCACCAACAACCTTTCCTCTGGCGGCTTTTCCCCGGGCGAATTCTTTTCCGCCTTGCTCAAACAGCTCTAC
>Ga0182015_10002640_pt1 | contig 21284 bp, 16 predicted proteins | sample 712P3MmetaG_FD_120478 | JGI IMG/M metagenome (GOLD analysis project Ga0182015, IMG submission 120478) | Permafrost microbial communities from Stordalen Mire, Sweden - 712P3M metaG | ecosystem: Environmental > Terrestrial > Soil > Wetlands > Permafrost | place: Sweden: Stordalen | collected...
CCCGGAGGGACGGCCGAAAATAGCCCAGCACTTAAGTGCTGGGTAGCATCAACCAACGAGACAAGTCCCGTCAGGGACGACCGAAAATAACCCAGGATGAAATCCTGGGCACGGGACGTCTCGTTGCGGAAGAACTTCGACGAAGGGAATTGCCGTTTGAGGAGCTACTACCGTTTTTCCGCAGCCTGTTTAGCGGTGCGATAAAGTTCGATACACAAGCCCCTGAGCTACAGCTTTCCTCAACCAGCACTCACCGAATCCCCCGCTAGGGTTGGTGTCTCGCGCTCCGGGTAAATTTACGAACCACAAACTCCTGAAGCAGGTTTGAAATTGCCGAAGAGCCAATACCGATCGCCGTATTTTCAAATGTCAATCCGAAATTGTTTCTGTTCGCGGCAGGGGAGTAGAGATTCGAGATGCCGCCCGCCGCCAGTCCACCCAGGAGACCGGAATAGTTGTATTGCCAGTGTCCGTTATCGCCCTTACACAGCACTGACATGCCGATGGCATACAACGCCCTTTGCTTGACACTACCAGTCCCCTTATAAAAATATCGGGGGTCCTGCTTAAAGAGCGATGGAAGCACGGCGCTTCCCAGCATGGTGTCCACAGAACCCGTTCCGAAGGACGAGCCAAAACGTTTTGCGTATCCGCCCGGGCCAGTACCGTAGCCTTTCAGACCGCCTGCTGCCTGCTGAAATCCAGACGAGGCTATATCCACACCGATCGTCTCTGGGTCAATCAGTGTTTTCAAAGCAAGTTCATATTTTTGCTTGGCATGCAAGGGAACAGCGTTCGGATTGTAGGTCACGAAGAAGTTCGGGATGACTCCCAGGATCCTCTGTTGCTCTTCCGCCTTTACCTCCTCCTCTGCCAATTCTTCTTCCGTCACACTCACCGTCACCTCAGCGGTTGCAATTTGGATTGTTAGCGCTAGTTTGCCGAGATCGAGCCGTCGATCGCCGCCCAGTTTGCCGTGAACACTTTTCACGGCGAACCCAGGTGCGCTGAGTTGCAGGTCGAACGTAACCGTGTCGAGCGCAAGGGTGAAGCAACCATCTTCATCGGTAACCGCTGTTTTCGGGACCCCTGCTGTAAGTTCGATCAGCGAGACGGTTGCGCCTTGAATTGGATTTCCCTGCTGATCCGTGACAATTCCGGCAACTGAGCGCAGCTCTTTTATCTGCATGCCCTCCGCTACGATCTGGCCTGAACTTGTCGAGAGCAGAGCAAACGTAGAAACCAACAAAACAGCGTACTCCTTCGACACCACCAGCCAACGCTGTTTCGCAATCCTCGTGATGAATGATGAATGATGAATGGAAAACCCCCCGGTTCTGAATGACTCCAAAGTCGATGACGCCCTCGCAGCTATAGCATTTTTCGTAATGGTGTAGACCGATTGACTGAACTGGACGCGGCCATTCCGCCGAAGAATGGCCGCACATAACCGATCTCACCAGACCACAGTATTACGAAAAATGCCCTAGGCGCTAGAGCAACGCGAGCTCTGCAATCTCTTCTGTCTCCGGGACAGGTACGCGCCTTCGAACCAGGAATTGCTCGATTGCAAACGAAGCCAGAATCACCAGAAGAGGATCGACCGGATGGCGGAAGCCGGGATCGAGATGGCTCAGGTAATAGGGAATTGGGAACGACAGCAGGACCAGAACATAGAGCATTGCTATGGCCCGCCGGCCCTCACGGAACAGCTGGTAGAGGCCGGAAAGCGAAAGCAGCGAAAGTGTGCTGAGAAGGAAGATATTTTCCAGATCGAAAGGCTCTTGCCGCAGGTACTCAGGATGCAAGCTCCAAAATCCTGTCCACATGAAAATTACGTGGCGCAGCGAGCGCAACGCGTATGCCGCCGGATGAGTTCTGATGTAGAGCATCGCCTCGCGGCGCTTGGCAGCCATATAGCTTAACTCCCCAAGGCGCTCGTACTGCGTGTTCTCGCGCGCACTGCCTGAGGGATGCTCTTTCCCGTCCCACCAGTGCAAGCTGTTGTTCACATTCCCCACGCAGACCTCTAACCAGAAGCCGTCTTTAAAAATGACTGGGTCATGCAGCACCAACTCATTGCGAACGCACCACGGCATAATCGTCACCACCATCGATGCCAATCCAACGCTGGCCGCTGCGAAAACGCGCCTGCGTTTCTGAGCCAACTGGAAGCAAAGCCAGCTGCCAAGGAACGGTGCGACCCCGGCCATCACCGGGTTGGTTAACGCCGCGAAACCAAGAAGTACCCCGAACGCGGCCCATGCTGTCAGGCGGTCTGAAAACCGCAGCGAGAGAACCGACAACAAAACGACCGCAAGCAGCAGTGCTACAAAGGAGTGGTACCACATAGTCGTTGCTGAGAGATTGATTGCGTAGGGAAAAAAGGCCCAAATCCACGCCGCAATTTTGGCTGTGCGCAGATCAATCGTTTTGCGTGCGATCAGAAAAATGGGCACCGAGGTAACGGCCGAGATAAAAGTGTTGATGGTCAGGAATACCAGCGCCGACGCTTTCGTATACACGCCGAACACAGCAAAAACACCGGCCAGCATGTATGGGTAAACAGGTGTGAGCAGGGCTGTAGGGCCGGTGTTCCCCCAGTAGGGATTCGCATATCCAAGTCCCATGGCCAGGGAACGAGCCACGCGCCCTATCTCGTAGCCAAATTCCCAGTGATCCCGCCCGGGGTCGAGAAATCCTTTATAGACGAACGCTACGACCACCAGGCGCACAGACCACCCCGCGAGGACGGTCCAGAACAACCACCGGTAAGAGGTGTTCTGTTTTGTAGGGCGGATACGTTGGAAGCGAGGGGAGGCAGGAATAACCGGGGAAACGGACAACGATTGTGTCAAACCAATGCTCCGCAAAAAAGAAGTAGCTATTTTTGAAGAGCATTGCGGTTGTGGAACTTACCCTGCGGGTTCGAAGATTTTTGCATCGCCTCGTTGACGACAAAAAAACAGGAACCGTCAGGGTAGATCGGGCCACGAAGCGACTCTTTAGCTGTGAATGGAACAACATTTTGGCAGACCGTTTATTGCACTTGAAAAACGTGAATCCACTCGACATTCATGGCCATCGTGTTCGCAGTCACTCCCTGCGTGTTGCCATAGCCCCCATTCACTCCCTCCTGCATTCCAAGAATAAGAAAGTAGTCTTGCGAATCCAAGATGGGATACGTTTGGGCTGTCAACACTTCCTTATTGTCGAAATACCATTTCATTTTTCCCGGAACCCACAATACGCCATAGGTGTGGTAATTGTTAGAACGCGAGGAAGTTGCCGAGACACGAACAGAAGTTTCGGAAACAAAAGTTTCGGGCCTTTGGGTCATGCTACCTGGTCCCCACATCTTTTCCATGTTGATCCGCACACGCGCCAATTTCCAGGTTGCCGAGCCGTTAAAATAATGCCCAGTTGGAACAAAGAACTCGGTCGCTCCTTTTGCCAGGCGCACCGTTGCAGTACAGAGACAGAGAGGCACTCGGGTGAGAGTCGCGACGTTCAACATTAACAACATCAATAAGCGGCTTGATAACCTCCTGGCTTGGTTAGTCAAAACGCAGCCGGACGTGGTGAGTCTCCAGGAACTCAAGGCAGAGCATGAAGAGTTTCCCGCCAATGCCCTGCGCACTCTCGGGTACGAAGCGGTCTGGGAAGGGGAGCGGTCCTGGAACGGCGTCGCCATTCTTGCGCGAAACCGGGCCCCCGTGTTGACCCGCACGAGCTTGCCCGGAAATCCTAAAGATCACCAGGCCCGCTACATTGAAGCCGCTGTTCAGGGGGTTCTGATCACTTCCATCTACCTCCCCAATGGGAATCCGCAGCCTGGACCGAAATTCACCTACAAGTTGGCGTGGTTTGAGCGCCTCATTGTCCATGCCGCCGAACTCATGGCGAGCGGGGTCCCCGTGGTGTTGGCCGGCGACTACAACGTCGTGCCGGCGCCGCAGGACATTTACCCAACTCGATCGCTGGATAACAACGCATTGATCCAACCCGAAAGCCGGCAAGCCTTTGCCCGATTGCTGTCTCAAGGCTGGACCGACGCAATGCGGAGGCTACATCCGGAGGGGCCTCTATGGACATTCTGGGATTACAAATTTGAACGCTGGCCGAAGGACAAAGGCATGCGGCTCGATCACTTTCTGCTCTCGCCGAAGGTGGCGGACCGGCTCGTGGACGGTGGTGTCGACCGATGGGCGCGTGGGCAGGTAAACGCGAGCGACCATGCGCCAACATGGATCACGCTCGATCTTTAGTCGGAGCTGCGTAAATAACCCGACCCTCACCTATTGAATAAAATCAGGAGCCTTCCTAAGCCGTCGAAAAGTTTCCGGGTCGTGCTCGATCCAGAGTTGCGCACCGCTCTGCTTCAGATACGCTTCCATCGCCGCGCGGCTGGCCAGCGTTTGTTCCTTGTTCGCCTCATCCTGTGGAGCCTTGCTGGCAGTCCGCTCCGCCGCATAGTGCCATAGATCCCCCGCGATCAGGATGGGCCCGGTCTTGGGCAACCGCAACGCAAGAACCTGGTGCCCCGGAGTATGCCCCGGAGCGTATTTGATGACCACGCTTCCATCGCCGAAAACATCGTAGTCCGTGTTGGGCAGAATCACGGTCTTGCTATGGCGGAGCTGATCGTAAAGGGATGTATGCCCGGCGCCTGCAGCAAACATCGCATCCCTTTCCGTTGCATGCACCAGCCACGTCGAGCCGGCGAACGCATTCGCATTCGCGAGATGATCGAAATGATAATGCGAAAAGGCAACGTAGGTGATGGTCTCCGGCGGATAGCCGATCGCCTTCATTTGCGGCAGCAAAGGCCTGGAAGAAGTGACCGTGTCCGAATCGTCGCGCAGTGTCGCCGGTTTATCCCCGTGGAACGCACTGTCGGGAATCGCGCCTGCGTCCCACATCAGTGTTCCCTTGGGATGAACAATTAAGTAGCACGGCACCACCATGTCGGGGTTTTTCACCTCCCCGGGCTTCAACCCGTAGGTGAGCGGGTCCTCGCCTTTTATGAGGCCGCAGTCGAACAGATACACCCGCAATGAGCTGACCGGAGCAGCTATTTGCTGTGCCCTCGGCGTGGCAACCGTCGCCGCAAAAAAGAGGACTAAAGCAACCGCCGCATAACTTCTTCGATATCGAATCATCATTCCCTCGCCTTTGATCCGCTGGATTCTCCCTTTGCTCTATACGACCAGGAATACAATTTCATCACAAGAGCGAGCCACGCCCCGCGACCAGCCGCATCTTTCGCTTTAGGAACGGGCAACAATGCGACTGCCAAACATCGGGACCAACCCACCCGCCTTTCCGCGACAAACGAATTTGTAGGACGGGACCAGCTTTCAGCCATGCCGCATTAAGCTCCGGTAAAGAAGGATTCACAGTCCGCGGAAGAACTCGATGGAATGAAGGGTTCGAGCAGATTGAAAGACAAACCCCGAAGGAAGGGCACGGCTCAAAGCGGTGCCGCACAAGCTCTATGCACGACGCTGCCTTAGGCTCAGAGGACAATCTCCCTCTACAAAATGAGAGTCCCGAAGGGACGGCCCGAGAATAGCCCAGGACTTAAGTCCTGGGTTGGGGCGGAGCCAAACAAGACAAGTCCCGTGGGGACGGCCGAAAATTACCTAGGACAAAGTCCTGGGCACCGCACCACATCTCGCACACTCATTTCTCACCCACCCGTTTTAGCTGCCGAGGTACGGTTCTCCTTCGCGGAACAACCGCAAATGCAGCTAAGAAGGGTGGCCTGCGCCTCTCCCCTCAAGACCCTCAGACGGGGATTCATCCGATGCCAGGGGACTTAGGGCGCATAAGGCGCTTAAGGCGCACACTTTCCCCGCCGCTCCGCGCCCCCTAGCCCTTTCCCGGCAACGCAATCCCGGGAAAAATCTTGATCACGGCCGAATCGTCCTCACGGCCGTAGCCGGCCCGCGAAGCTTGCAGAAACATCTCGTGGGCTTGGCTCGCAAGCGACGCGGGAAAATCGTTGGCGCGCGCCGCATCCACCACCAGGCCAAGATCCTTGACGAAGATGTCCACGGCCGACAGCGGCGTGTAATCGCCCGCCAGCACATGCGCCATCCGGTTCTCGAACATCCAGCTGTTGCCGGCGCTGTGCGTAATCACCTCGTACAGCGCAGCAGGGTCGACGCCCTCACGCAAACCCAGGGCCATCGCTTCCGCCGCCACCGCGATATGAACCCCGGCCAGAAGCTGGTTGATCATCTTGATTTTGCTCCCATCACCGGCGGCCGCGCCCAGGCGATACACCTTGGCCGCCATCGCATCGAGTGCGCCCCCGGCTTTGGCATAAGCCTCGGGATGGCCTGAGGTCATCATCGTGATCTCACCCTTGGCCGCCTTGACGGCCCCGCCGGAGATCGGCGCATCGAGGTACAGAATGCCTTTCTCCGCCAGGCGTTTCTCCAGCGCGATCGACCACTCTGGGGCAACGGTCGAGCACATCACGAAGACACTTCCCGCCTTCAGGGCTTCGGCAGCGCCCCCTGCGCCAAACAAAACCGCCTCGGTCTGCGCCGAGTTCACCACCACACTCACCAGAACCTCGCAGGCGCCGGCGACCGCGGCCGGGCTCTCGCAAGCCACACCACCCTCCGCAGCAAAGTCCCGCGCTACCTCACTGCGCACGTCGAAGACATACACGTCGTAGCCGCCACGCCGCAACGATTTGGCCATGCCCATCCCCATGGCGCCCAGGCCAACGACTCCAATACAGGGCTCACTCATAGCGTTCTTCTCCTTGCAACGTGCCTGTTTCTCACACCGGCGGATTGAAGCCAATGCGCGCATGGCCACGCATCGCGCCGTGACCTGGAATGCAGTACTGGAAATGCGCGTCGAACCATTTTAGATTCTGATCGCTGACCAGGCGTCGATCGATTTCCGTCGCGATCCAGCGCCAACGCGGGAACCACCTGCCCGTCACCCACGTATAACGGGATACTGCTCCAGCGCGCCGTGATGCAGCGGCATCGACAGGAAAGGTTCCCGGTTTCCCCAAAGTTCTTGACACAGATTCGGCGCTACTATAAAACGTGAAATAACCGGTTAGCACTTCCGTCAGGTTTCACCGGGCCCCAGACCATCGCCAGACAGCTGCCTCGACGACCATGGGACAGCTCCTTGCGCTCATTCAGGTTCGCTTCGGAGGCTCTATGTACCTTGAAGGAAGACGTCATCCATCCTCTTTTTTCCCATATATCCTCGCTTTCATTCTGGGCGCCCTGCTCCTGGGCGCAGAGTCGTTTGCCGGCATAACCGCCAGCATCTCTGGAACCATCAAGGACTCGAGCGGTGCCTCAATCGCGGGCGCAACCGTCACCGCCACCGACACCGGCACCAGCATCGCGCAAACCCGCGCCAGCAACGGCCAGGGGTTCTATTCTTTCCAGTCTCTTCCCCTGGGAACCTACATCTTGAGCGTGCAGCAGAAGGGCTTTAAGGAATATCAGCAGACCGACTTGGTGCTCGATGTCAACTCCGCGCTCACCGTCGACGTCGCCTTGCAAATAGGGCAGGTAAACGAAAAAGTAGAAGTCGCTGCCGACGCCTTGCACGTTGATACCGTGAGTTCGCAAATGGGTGAGGTGATCGAAGGCAAGGAGATGGCTGCGGTACCACTCGTCACCCGTAGCTATACCGACTTGTTGGCCTTGCAGCCAGGTGTCGTGTCCAGCCCTTCGGGCATGTCCGGCGCCTATGCCGGTTCGTTCATCTCTGCCGGCTTTGCCGTACCGCCGGTTTCCGGAGATTTGAACTCCGGAGCCTTATCGGTCAACGGCATGCGTGAATCCTCCAACGGTTTCATCCTCAACGGAGTGCTCGTGCAGGAGGTGGGCTACTCCGGCGCAGGTGCCATTCCCAACCTCGACTCGATCGCTGAGTTTCGCATCCTCACTAACAACGAAGACGCGGAATATGGCAATTATGCCGGCGCGCAGATCAACGTCGTCACCAAGTCGGGCACCAACCAGTGGCACGGCAACGTCTTCGAATTTCTCCGCAACACCAACCTCGATGCCAAAAACTACTTCGATGTAGGCAATCGCGGGGCCTACCATCAGAATCAGTTCGGCGGCACGTTCGGCGGCCCTGTCCTGCGTGACAAAATATTCTTCTTTGCCGATTACCAGGGCAACCGGGTGATTCAGGCGGTTCCGCAAACACTCGCCGGCGCGCCCACCTCAGCCACGGAAGGCGGCGATCTCTCTGGCATTGCGTCCAGCTTCGATCCTCTGGTCAATGGCGTGGCTACACCCACCACCGTCACCGGGGCAGCCTGGGCATCACAGTTGAGCCAGCAGCTCGGCCAGGCGGTTACCGCCGGCGAACCCTACTATTTCTCCGGGTGCTCCAGTGCGTCACAGTGTGTGTTCCCAAATGCCCAGCTCCCCAAAGCCTCGTTCTCTCCTATCTCCACCAAGCTTCTGTCTTACATACTGCCGGCAAACAGCGGCACGGTCGGTTCCGCGGGGACCGGCACCTACTCCACCAGCTCCGGCCAAATCAATCTGACTGACAACAAGTTCAGCGGCCGCATCGATGCCAACTCGGGCCTCTTTGGCCTGCTCAGCGCCTACTACTACTTTGACCGTTACAATCGCATCGATCCCTATTGGTCCGGCAATGCTCCGCTCTATCCCGGCTTTGCCATCGATGGCAAGGGGCAGACGCACAACGTCAATCTTGGCTCTTCGAAGACCATCGGCGCAGCCAGTGTCAACGAATTCCGTCTGGGGTATTTCCGGCTCAACACCACCTTGAACCAGCCCCTGGGCGGTAAGCAAACCACGCTCGCAGATTTGGGCTTTGCTTCCGGCGCAAGCGGCGCACCCGGCGTTTTCGTCGGCACCCCCAGCGTGGAGGGCGTTCCCGAGATCGACTTCAACAACTTCATCATCGGCGTTCCCAGCCGGCCTAATCAGTTGATCGACAACATCTACCAGGTCCTCGATAACTTCAGCCGGGTGATCGGCACGCATAGCATCAAGTTTGGCGGCCAGTTCCATTTCAACCAGTTGGAAGAGAATCTTTCCAACGTCGCCAACGGAAACTACTTCTTCGGCTCGGCGTTCAGCGGGCAGCCCAGCGAAACCGGCAGCGATTTTGCCGACTTTCTTTTAGGCGCTCCAGCTTCCTATGTGCAAGGGCAGTCCTATCCCTCGTACGGCCGCAGTTTCTATCTCGGGTTCTACGGCCAGGATAGCTGGAGGGCGCGGCCGGATCTGACCTTGAACTTCGGATTGCGTTACGACGTGAGCTCGCCCTGGTGGGAAAAATATAACGAGATTCAAACCCTCATTCCCGGCGAGCAGTCGGTCGTCTTCCCCGGTTCTCCCAAGGGTTGGGTGTTTCCCGGCGATCCCAATGTGCCCCGTACGCTCGCGCCCACCCGCTGGAATAACTTTGGTCCGCGCTTTGGGCTCGCGTACTCAGTCGGCGGCCACGATGGCATGCTGGGCAAGTTCTTCGGCAAGACCGGCGAGACCAGCATCCGCGCCGGCTACACCCTCTCTTACTCTGCACTCGAAGGTGCCACCGACTTCAATGAGATTGGGGACGCGCCTTTCGGCAACTACACCGGCCAGAACGAGCCCACCTTCGCTGCGCCCTTCACCAATCGTTCCAGCGGCCAGTCGGTGAAGAACCTGTTCCCGGTGGCTCCGCCGCCTAAGCATTTTTCGGCCAGCCACCCCGCCAGCGGCGCGCCCTACGACACGCTGGCTGAGTTCTATACCGCGTTCGGTACCATCGGTAGCTCGCCTGCCTTCTTCAATGGCAACCGCCTCCCCTATGCGCAGAATTACGAGCTCTCCATCCAGCGTGCACTTACCGGGAGCGATCTCTTGACGTTGAGTTATGTCGGCACCCAGGGGCGGCGGCTCCTCTCGTCCAAGTCTGCGAACCCCGGCAGTCCGTCCTTGTGCCTCAGCGTGAGCCAACCCTCTGAGGTGGCGCCAGGCACATCGACCTGCGGTCCCGGCGGCGAAAACAATATCTACACCACCTCCAGCGGTAGCCAGATTTTGGGTACGCGGTCGCCGTTCACCGGTCTCGTCGATCCCACCCTCGGTCCCGTTGTTCCCTTCGGCAACGACTCTTATTTCATCACCGCCGGTTCCTCTACCTACAACTCTGCCCAGATCAACTACCGCCACACCTCCGGCGGATTGCAGTTGCTGTTGGGCTACACGTACAGCAAGGCGATCGACGACTCTTCGGGGTATGGCGAGCAGATCAACCCTGTGAACTCTGCCCTGAGCCGTGGCCTTTCAGCCTTCGATTCCACTAATAATTTTGTCGTGAGCTACAACTACATTTTGCCCTTCGATCGGCTTGGCGGTCCGAAACGATTGACCAATGGCTGGGCCTTGAGCGGAATCACCCGCTTTTCTACCGGGCTTCCCGTAACGCTGGTTGAAACCGACGACAATTCGCTGCTGGGTACGGCCTTTGGCGGTCCCATCGTGTTGCCGGTGGACACGCCCAACCAGGTAGGCCCGCTGCACTTCATGAACCCGCGCAACTCGAGCAGTCACTACTATTTCGATCCGACCGCGTTCGCCTCTTCGGCGATTGGGTCTGAGGGGGATGCGCGCCGGCGGTTCTTCCACGGCCCCGGAACCAACAACTGGGATACCGCCCTGGTGAAGGATACGAAACTGTCAGAGATGTTTAATCTGCAGTTCCGCGCGGAGTGGTTCAACGTGTTCAATCACGCCCAGTTCGCCACGCCGAGTGGCATTCTGTCGGGCACGTTTGCGCAGGTGACCCAGGCGGCTTCACCCCGCATCGGCCAACTCTCGCTGAAACTGAACTTCTAGACGGGAAGTCAGCCCATCAGTTTGAAACCGCGCTAGCGTGGTGAATTGTCAATTCAACCACAAACTTGTCATCCCGACCGAAGTGGAGGGACCTGCTTTCTCACCCTCTACTAGCACCTGTCGCTTGAAAGCGCCGCTCTCAGATTTGTCATCCCGACCGTAGCGCAGCGAAGTGGAGGGACCTGCGGTTCTCTCCACCCCGCTGAGATATCGAGTATTTTCGACAGAGTGTACATGGGCCCACCTAAGGTGATGAAAATTGGCGGGCCCCGCAGTTTCCCTATCAGCAATCGAAGTTAAGGGAAGCGCCACCCTACGACTTGTCATCCCGACCGAAGTGGAGAGACCCGCTTTTTTTCCCCCCACTAGCACCTGTCTCTTGAAAGCGCCGCTCTCAGATTTGTCATCCCGGCTGGTTTGGTAGACTTTCGCGATGAAACAACGACGCATCCTCGCTGGCCTGAAAGTCTCGCTGTGCGCTGTCTGCTTGCCGATTCTCGCCTCTGCACAAACGCCCGCTGCCCCGGTGACCCCACCTCCTGCTGCTGTGCCGGCGCCACCACCCTATGTTTCGCCTGAGGTCCATCCGGACGGCACCGCGACCCTGCGCCTGCGGGCGCCCAACGCCGAGAAGGTCGACGTGACAGTCGAAGGTGCAACCACTTCCATGCAGAAGGATGCGGATGGTCTGTGGACCGCGACCACTCCTGTGCTCGCACCCGAGATTTATAATTACCGCATTGTCGTCGATGGCGCCGCGATGCTCGATCCCCGGAACATCAAGGTGACTAACAACCTGCTGGGTCTCAGCAACAATTTCACGATTCCCGGTAACCCGCCCGAGCCGTGGGAGCTGCAGTCCATTCCGCATGGCATCGTCGAGCACCATTTCTACACGTCGCAGGTGGTGCTCGGCCTACCCAATAATCAGAGCGATTACTACGTCTACACCCCGGCGGGCTATAGCGCAAAATCGCACCAGAACTATCCCGTGCTCTATCTTCTGCACGGCTACAGCGATGCGGCCGATGGCTGGTCCTCCGTGGGCAAGGCGAACTTCATCCTCGACAGCCTTATTGCCTCCGGCAAAGCGAAGCCGATGATTGTCGTCATGCCCTTGGGCTATGGCAACATGGCGGTGCTCAAGCCCGGGCGCACACCCGGGCTCAGTGCGCAGAGCGTCGACCTTTATCAGAAGGCGCTCCTCACCGAAGTGATGCCTCAGATCGAGGCCAGTTACCATGTATCGAAGAAGCGTGAAGATCGCGCCATTGCCGGGCTTTCGATGGGCGGCCATGAGAGCCTGTTCATCGGTCTTACCCACCCGGAGCTCTTCGCCTGGATCGGTACTTTCTCCGCCGGACTCAATCCCAAAACCATATCGGAGTTGCCGCCAACCACCGCACAAAAGGCAAACCTGCGCTTGCTCTGGATGGCGTGCGGGGTCGACGACGGGCTGCTCAAACCCAACCAGACGGCGATCGCTGCACTCAAAGCCGAAGGCCTGCCCGTGACCGCAATCGAAACTCCAGGTCACCATCAATGGCCCGTGTGGCGCGACAATCTCATCCATTTTGCACCGCTGCTCTTTCAGAAGTAGGTGCGCCCGCATCACGGTAAAGGTCTGGAACCTGACGAGCCGCCTTTCTGGAGTGGGCTATGACAACTGTCGATGAGCACTATCAACGCCTGCTCGCGAAGCACTACACCTGGATGTTCAACACTTCCTTTGCGCAGAAAGTGGAAGAACAGAAGTCGATCCTGTCACCAGCGCTGAAGCCCGTGATCGGCAAGCCGACGCCATCGCTTGCCGTCGACCTCGGCAGCGGACCTGGCTTTCAGACAATCGCCCTGGCTCAACTCGGTTTTGCTCCAGTGGTGGCCGTCGATACCAGCGCAGAGTTGCTCGGGGAACTCCGCTCGCATGCGGGCGATCTACCCATACAGATTCGCCACGCCGATTTGCGCGATTTACCGGGGATTGTGGCTCCGGGGGAAGCAGCCGCCATCGTTTGCATGGGCGACACCTTGACCCATCTCCCCGGTAAGACCGACGTTCGCGCTCTCTTCGCAGCAGTATCCAGTTGCCTCGCTCCAGGCGGAATCTTTGTGATCACCTATCGTGACCTGACCGTCGAACTCAAGGGCACCGAACGCTTCATCCTGGTCCGTAACGACGAAAACACGATCATGACCTGTTTTCTCGAATATGAGGATCCTGAGTATGTAACTGTGCATGATCTCGTGCATACCCGGGAAAGCAAAAGCTGGATCCTCTGCAAGAGCAGCTATCGCAAACTACGTCTGGGCGCCGGCTGGCTCATTCAGGAGCTCCTTGCCTCAGGCTTTGTCATTCAGTCTCAAGGGCCCTCGGGAAGACTCTTCCAAATCGTCGCCGGAAAGCCCTAGCGCCGCTCTTCGTCATCTAGCGCGGCGTGTGTAGGTCCCCGGCAATTGGGAATTCGCTCTGCCAACAAATGCCGGGTGCCCCATATCTCGCTCGTTTTTCGCGAGATGTGGGATTCCACGAATCTCGATCTTGCGCCTGCGAATCACGGCGCCGAGGTCTGACGGAAAAGTGGAAACGTCTCCGCCCTATCGCGATGGGATGCGCCCATACGGCACGCGACGAGGAATGCCTGCACGGTCGCCTCGACGTTGGCTTTGTTCTGACCCACGATGTCGAAGGCGGTGCCATGCGCAGGCGTTGTGATGGGAATCGGCAATCCGCCCTGGATGGTCACTCCTCTATCAAATCCCATGAGCTTGAGCGCGATCTGCCCCTGGTCGTGATACATCGTGACCACGCCGTCGTATTCGCCGTCACGGGCCTTGATAAAAATAGTGTCGGCGGGGAACGGCCCGGCGACGGGATAGCCTTTTGCCTTCGCCTCGATAACCGCCGGCGAGATGATGTCGATCTCCTCCCGGCCGAACGAACCGCCCTCACCAGCATGAGGATTGAGCGCGGCGACGGCCAGTCGCGGCTGCTCTATCCCCGCCGATTGCAGGGCTTCGTAGAGCAACTTGATTGAGCCCAGGATCCGTTCCCGGGTCACAGAAAGAACCACATCCTTCAGAGGCACATGCGAAGAGATACGAGAAGTCCACAAGCCGCCCAGCGTATTGAACTCGCAGACATAGGAACTGACCTTCAGGCGGTCGGCAAAAAAGTGGAGCTCATCGCTGTACTTCATTCCCGACATGACCATGGAGCGTTTGTTCAAAGGGGCAAAACAAATGGCATCCACCAGGCCCATCGATGCGGCATCGAGACACATCCCCAGGACCTTGAGTACGGAGGCGCCTGCAGCGCCGGACACTGTGGCACGCGCAACTTCCCCGGGGCGAATACTCTCCACGGGGAGAAAAAGTGGAGAGCCGCCGGCGACCGCGCCCATCTCGTCGAAAGAGCGGATGGTGCGCGTAGCCACACTCACTCCCGCAATCGCCTGCCCTTCTTCCCAAAGCCACGCGTCGCCGACTAAGACCACGTCGGCGCCTCGGATGACATCGCTGCGGACCAACAGCTTGGCGATCAACTCGGGACCTATCCCGGCCGGATCACCCAGGGTGAGCGCCACCCTCGGCTTCAGCGCGCTGCTCACAGGGCCCTGCTTGCACGTCCCGCTCTTGAGCGCGAACAAGGTAGGTACAGCCTTCGTGGGTTCTCAGGTTTCATGGAAATCCCCAGCCAGTGTAACTGCTGCCGGCCAAGCGGGTCGCATCGGAAACATCCTTGTCCCATTTTGCTTTGTACCAGGGCACGGCTTCAGTCGTGCCGTAAATTTTGTGTGAGAATTCCTAAAATCTCGTTCTCACATGAGGTATGGAACAGGAAGTCAGCTCCTGGCGAAACCGGTGGCGGTCACATCTGCGGCCGGCGCGTGGCCGGTAGCCTTCAGCGCAAAGGAGAGGATGCCCGCGACCAGAAGGTTGAGCGCCAGCGCCGGCAGTGCGGCGTACATGCTATAGACGTGCCCGGCGAAGTGCAGGGGATAGATCGAACTCCTCAGCCCCAGTGATCCAGCCATGGCCGTCCCCGCGGCCATGCCCGCGAGCCATCCCCAGAGCAGAGCCGAGCCGTGAAGGAAGCGGGTGAACAGGCCACCCACCACCGCCGGCAGCACTTGCAGAATCCAGATCCCGCCGAGAAGCTGCAGCTCAATGGCGAATTGAGCGCGCACCAGCAGGACGAACGCGAGCGCGCCGAACTTGATTGCCAGCGAGATCAGTTTTGCGGTCGTTGCTTCCTGTCCGCCCGTCATCGCGCTGGAGAAGAACGAACGATGCAGCAGCTCGCCGTACAGGTTGCGCGTGAACAGGTTGGCGGTCGCGATGGACATGATGGCCGCCGGTACCAACGCTCCGATGGCAATGGCTGCCAGGCAGAAGCCGGCAAACCACGAAGGAAACATGGTCGTTAGGAGTAACGGCACGGTGCTGGAGGAATTTGCTGTGTGCACGCCGGCCGCCAGGGCCACGTAGCCCAGCAGTGCGATGAAGCCCAGCAACAGGTTATAAGCCGGCATCAGGGCCGCGTTACGCCGGATCACCCGATCGCTGGCTGCACTGAGCGTGCCCGTGATCGTATGCGGGTAAAGCATGAGCGCCATGGCCGATCCCAGGGCGAGCGATGCGTAGCTCATGAATTGCGCCGGCCGCAGGATGATCGATGCCGGCGGTGTGTGTTGGGCCAGGGTGGAGGACGCAACCGCGAACACATGGCCGTACCCACCGAGGCGCGCAGGGATGACGAATACCGCCGCCAGCACCATGACGTAGAGCATGATGTCTTTCACGATGGCGATGAGCGCTGGAGCACGCAGGCCGCTCGAATAGGTGTAGGCGGCGAGAATGATAAAGGCCGCAATCAGTGGCCACTCTCCACGGATACCCAGGGCAGCGATGACCTCGCGCATTCCGATCAGCTGCAGCGCGATATAGGGCATGGTGGCAAGAATGCCGGTGACCGCGACCGCGACAGAGAGCCAGCGGCTTTGGTAGCGCCCACGAACATAGTCGGCCAGGGTTATGTAACCGTTGTGGCGGCATATGCGCCACAACGGAGGCAGTACCAGCATCATGATGGGGTAGCTGAGGATGCAGTAGGGAATCGCGAAGAAGCCGATGGCCCCGGCGCCGAACAGCGCCGCGGGGACCGCAATGACCGTGTAGGCGGTGTAGAGATCGCCGCCGATCAGGAACCAGGTGACCAGGCCGCCGAACTTGCGCCCTGCCAATCCCCATTCATCCAGATTGGAGAGTTCCGATCGCCTCCAGCGTACCGCCCAGAACCCGGCGCCGGTGACCAGCAGAAAGCAGAAGCAGAAAACGGCCAGGGCCACGGGATGGATAGAGGAAGGCATGTCTCTCGTGAATGAGGCCAAACACTAACGCAGGAGCGCTCCGTTCGAGCCAGTCCATTCATCCACAACCACTCCCAGATCGTTGAGGATCTGGATGGTGGCTTCTACATTGCGGCGAATCGCGATGCGCTCGGCCTTGGGCGCGGTAGGCGACTCCTCGATGGCAACCACACGGCCATACGGCCACGCGTCGGGTGCCAGTGAGGAGAGCGCTTTGGGCAAATCGTCGAGCCGTACATCTACTTCCTGTTTGCGGGCGTTCGCGGGCCGCAAAACACCACCGGCGTTAAAGCCGTTCGGGTCCTGGTCACGATAGATGATGGTCAGCGTGACCGTCAGCGGATGGACGACCAGAAACGGATTGGCATACGAGTCTTTGGTGCGCACGCTCAAATAACGATTTTTAGAGGGCGGTGGAATCTGCTCCAGTTCCTGCCTGGCCGCGTCCATCTTGCTCTGTTCCGCCTGGCGAGCCTGCCGCACCGTGGCCCGCGAGGGCTCAGAGCTGGATGCGGGCGTCCTGCAGCCCGTGGCGAATGGGACCAGAGCGCACAGCAAAGCGGTCTGGATAAGCGGGGCTTTCCAGCGTCCATCGGGTCCTATTTGGGGAAAAGCATTCGGGCGCTGCGGCTGGGCCACAAAAGTAAGCATAGCAAGGGGAACACCCATTTGCTGCGAAGGCTGCGCACATCGGTTAGTGATCATGGTTCATTTTGTGGATCATCTGCCTTCCCAGACGGGCGCGCGCTTTTCCAGGAAGGCGGCCGTGCCTTCGGCCTTGTCGCGCGTAGAACAGGCAAGACCGAAAAGTGAAGCTTCCAGTTCGAGACCACTGGCAAGGGGCAGATCATATCCCGAGTTCACGGCTCGAATGGAGTCGCGGACGGCGAGCGGCGGCATGGAGGCAATGGTTTGCGCAAGCTGCTCAGCGCGTATCAACAGTTGGTCGGGTTCCACAACCTCATCGACCAGGCCCAGGCGCAACGCCTCGGCAGCGGTGATCGGCTCACCGGTGAGAATCATCTTGAGTGCCGCCCCTTTGCCGATAAGCCTCGGCAGCCGCTGGGTGCCCCCATAGCCGGGCATAATGCCGATCTTGACCTCTGGTTGGCCCAAACGGGCGCTCGAGCTGGCGATGCGCAGGGTACAGGCGAGCGCAAGCTCACAACCACCACCCAGGGCAAAGCCGTTGATGCAGGCAATGACCGGCTTGCCGCAGTTTTCAATCAGGCCGAAGACGCGCTGTCCGCGGGTAGCGGCCTGCTCGCCTTCCAGGGCAGAAAGGGAAGCCAGCTCACGGATGTCGGCGCCGGCCACAAAAGCCTTGTCTCCCCCTCCCGTGATCAGCACGGCACGAACGGCGGCGTTCTGCCGAATATCCAGAAAGACTTGCTCTAGTTCCGCCATGCTGCGGTGGTTGAGCGCATTGAGCACTTTGGGCCGGTCAAGCGTGACCACCGCAAGCGGCGGGCGCAGTTCGTAGCGAAGATTCTCCAGATCCATGGGGCATCGACTCCTGAGAGCGAAACTGTGAGTCTAGAGCATAGTTGCAATTGGTGTCAGCCAGCTGACCCGGCCTCTGAAACCACGTGCCTGGCAAGAGGGAAATACCGGCCAAATGCGGTGATACAGTCAGAGAGAGATAGGCATTCGATGATCAAGGGAATCACGATCGTGCGGCCGGCGGCCACGCCTGAAGCGTATGCCAGGCTAGCCGGCTTTTTCTCCGCGCTTGGATTTGAGGGTGGCCGGGGATGGGAAGAGGAGCTTAGCCGGGGCGTTTCTTTCCTGGCGCCGCTGGGGAACCTGGAGTTCGCCGATGGCGTCGCGCCCAGCCCCGCCGAGATTATGGTGGAAGTTACTGGCCTCGAAGCGGTGCAAACCGTGGCTCGCGAGTGGATGCTCCACAATTGGGGCGAACAAGAAGTTACGCGACGGTTAAGCGCCGTGACCGAAACCACCTGGAAGGCACGCTTGTTTACAGTAGAACCGGCGCCAGGCCACTCCATTGCCTTTTGGGAATGGGACGATCCTCTCAAGGGAAAGCCTGTTGCCATAGAAGGCGATCTGAGCGCTCATGGCATGCGGTTTGCCGTGGTGGTATCGCGCTGGAATGCGGTGATTACCGACCGCCTCTTGCAGGGAGCGCTCGACGGTCTCTACCGCAGCGGCGCGGCCCGGCGTGATGTCCAGGTGATCCGGGTTCCCGGAGCATGGGAAATTCCGTTGGCGGCACGCAAAGTCGCGCTGGGTGGCCACGTCGACGCCGTGATCACTCTGGGCGTTCTATTGCGCGGGGAGACGGCGCACTACGAAGCGATTTACAACGAGGTATCGCGCGGCATCGGGCAATCGCAGCAGGAGACGGGCATTCCCCACGCCTTTGGAGTGTTGACCTGCGAAACGCTGGAGCAGGCGCTCGACCGGGCGGGGCTCAAGGCAGGCAATAAAGGATTTGAGGCTGCGATGGCTGCGATTGAAATGGTCTCGCTCGACCGCAAGATGGGCGATCCTGCGGCGGCCAATGGTCAGAATCATGTGCACCTTCCATGAGCGCTACCGGCAAGCGGCGCAAGTCACGCGAACTGGCCATGCAGATGCTTTTTCAGGCGGACGTAGGCAAACACACTCCAGATCAGGTACGCAAGACCTTTTGGGAGTCCCGGGACGAGGTCGATGCCGAGACGCGCGGCTTTTCCGAGGATATTTTCCGCGTGGCCACCGCCCGCAACGAAGAGATCGATGATCTGATTCAGGCGCATTCGGCGAATTGGCGCCTGAACCGGATGCCGGCGGTTGACCGCAATGTGCTGCGGGCGGCTGTCGCAGAATTGCTCGGCTTTCCCGATACCCCTGTACCTGTCGTAATCAACGAGTCGCTCGAGATAGCCCGCCGTTACTCCGCCCCGGAGTCGCTGAACTTCCTAAACGGGGTACTCGACGCGATCGCCAGGCAGAAGAAGACGTCAGGGCTCTCCGTTCTGCCATCTGCAACGTCCAAAGAAGAAGACGAGCGGCCTTAGGGCCTTTTCACCTCATGCTGCATCCGTCGCGTTGGGCGACGTGCGGCGTTTCTTGCGAAAAAGCTGCGATCGGTCACAAGGTTAGCCACTGAATTAGCGGCCGTTCGCAGGCGTCTCCTTGAAAAAGAAAACAAAAAGGCATCGCGGGCATTGCTTGTGCAAAGGATCAATCGGAATCAACGACTCTATGGGCACGGTGGACTTGCAGTCTTTGCAAACAATGGTTGAGGGTTCGGTTGCATCGTCGGGGGCAGCGGACGGCGATTCCTGCATTTGGAGCATATTAGGTTTAACGAACCGGCGGGCCTTCTGGATTTCTCTTTACGTTTCGTAGACGGGCCAGTCCTTTTGCCGGTTGCCGCACCGGAAATAGGGCATAGATCAAGGTAAACTTGGGGCAGAACACCTCTATTTTCTGCGAGAAAGAGTGCCGGATTCTTTTTGTCCGGTTGTCGTGCTCCGAAGAACTGGTTGCCGGAAAAAATTGCCATGAGGGCGAACGCCAATCATCTGAGCGGTGCTGGCCGCGCGCGTAGTAAACGCGAAACCACCAAGAGAGGGAACGAACGATGGCGCTCTTGCCACGACGAGGACAAGCGTGACAACTTTCCGTTCGCGTCGGGAACGCAGGCTTGCGGGCTTGGTCTTGGCGATTTGCCTGGTGCGCACCCTCCAGGGACAGACCGTTGTTGGTCTAAGGTCCGTCGACCCGGCACCGGTGAACAGCACTTCTGCCGGTGACCAGGCGCAATCCACCAAGCCCACAACACCCGCCGACGCTCCTCCATCGACTTCGGTGCCGGATGCACCGGTACCCGTTACCGGGACCGATATCGCACCTGGGTCTCCCGGGGCTGCGGGGGGCCCGGCGGCTTCTGGCCAGCAAGGTGGGACGCCACAGCCCTTGTCACCGCAGGAGAAGGCTGCCGCGGAGCTCAAACGGCAAGAACATCAGCGAATCGCCGGTGTCGTGCCCAACTTCAACGTCTCCTACAACGAAGACGCCTCTCCGCTGTCGGGGAAGCAGAAGTTGCATCTTGCCTTCCACACGGCGGTAGATCCCGTTTCGTTTGGTGTCGCCGCATTCGATGCCGGGCTCAGCCAGGCTGAGAACGACTTTCCTGGATACAGGCAGGGGGCCGAGGGGTACGCCAAGCGGTTCGGCGCTTCCTACGCGGACAACTTCGATGGGACGATGCTGGGCAATGCAATTTTCCCCATTTTGCTCAAGCAGGATCCGCGATATTTTCGCCGAGGGAGGGGAAGTTTCACCAGCCGGCTTCTTTATTCCATGTCGACCACAGTGTGGTGCAAGAACGATAATGGCAAGCACGGCCCCAACTACTCGAACATTCTGGGTAATCTGGCCGCTGGAGGAATCTCGAATCTCTACTATCCGGCATCGGATCGCGGTGCGGGGCTGACATTTGAGCGCGGATTCACCGTCACTGCTTATGGCGCATTCGGCGGTGTGTTCAATGAATTCTGGCCAGACATCGCGAAAAAGATCTTCAAAAACAAAATGGCCAAGCTACAGCCCAATGTTCCTGCTGCGGCCGATCAGCCTCCAACCGTTCCGGTCGCCCCTGTCGCTCCCCGGTAGTGCGTTTGCTTGAGATTCATCATTTGAGATCCATCACTACGATTCGTCCGTCCGACTGAAAGGTACCGCCAGTCGCTGTTTTGGCGGTGGTCAGGGGATTTGCCGGGGTCACGTAGGCCGACCCTGCGAGAACGCCGGCGCCAGCAAAACTCTGCTGTAGAAAGTCACGCTCCTGGTCGACATTGGCATCGATGTGGTGAGTGACCCCACCATTGCGCTGGTCCTTCTCAAAGCCGTTGTCGTGCGTGCAAGATCCCACCCAGAAGGGCTCGCCTCCCACCATCTCTGTCGTCTTCCATACCCGCAAATGGTGTCGGATCGCAGCCACCTCGAGCGGCGCGGCGCGGGCAAAGGACAGGTCCTGCGATCTGCCGAAAAGATAGAGGGTGCTCATCGGCATCTCGGTGTAAGCCTCGTGGGACAG